>MDSX01010115.1_pt1 | contig 15388 bp, 11 predicted proteins | sample 811141 | NCBI WGS metagenome assembly MDSX01 (sample SAMN05326642, study PRJNA326480) | marine metagenome | isolation source: seawater | place: Atlantic Ocean: South East | collected 2010
CTAGAGCACGCATTTCTATACTCTGCTTAGGCAACGAGTCTTTTGTACTTGAGGGGTCATCGAAAGCGGTATGCGCCGTAGATTTGACCCCAACATTTTTATCTGTATCAAATACTTTAAATACCAATACTTCTGAAGGTTCCATTTTCGGAAAGTAATACCATCGGTGAGAAGAATGATGGCTAATATGGTAGGTCTCTGCTGTTCTATCCCTATACCGTCTTTGATTACGAATAAACCCTTTCGTTGGTATTGTTCTTCCATCACATAGAGCGAGCGGCTCTGATTCTATTGTGGAGGAAATTGAACGCCAGGTTTGGATAATCGCGAAACGTTTTTTTAATAATGCGTCTGCTTGGTTGGGGAAAAATCCCTTACTCTTTGGGGTGCTGACAGTTCAGTGTAATCGTTATGAACATAACGAACCGGTTCCCTAACCCAGCCGTTCCTGTGTTTGTCATTAAGAGGTGTTCGAACCGTATGATCAAAAATATATACTTGTTTTCCTCTACTTTTTGTCTTTATCAAGTTTGCTGTTTCAGAATAATAAACGTCTTTTATCTCTTTTTCATCGTAGAAATTATTCATTTTTGTGGGATTGTTCGTCAATAAAAAACCATGCTGATTCAAGCAAAACTCTTCTTTTGATGCTCTTCCATCATGTATTGTAGTCATTTTTTTTTCATATAAAGCTATGTGCGATTTGTGAGATTCTTCGGGCCAATCTACATAACGAATAGACGGCTGACCATCATCTACGATATAGTTAAGATAGGCTGTTATTTCTTTTGTCATTTTTTGGCCTTTTCGGGATAGTTACTCGCGGGTCATTTTAAATTATATCACCCAGTTCAGTGCGAATTACTGTATATTATTTAAGCAAAGACTATATCACCAGCTGGGTTTTGTCCGAGTTTTGACAGTCTCCATTTGACGTTTTATTCAATTAGGGCGAGTTTCCGCGTCATGCCTAATTGAGCCTTAAACATTGTTTTTTTTGGATGCCCATCGTTATGCAAGTAAGACGGTTTATTTTGAGAGTGGTATCGATATTTTTTGTTCTTTTGGGGGCGACTTTCGCTTGTTATGAATTATTCCATTGGATGACACATGTCTATGAGTTTGATGCTCGGATAAAATCAGATCTCACCAGAGTATCTAGCAAGGTTAACGGAACAATTGATAAAATACTTGTAAACGAAGGTGATCAGGTCAAGGTCGGCGATTTACTAATTATTATGAATGGTGAGGGCATAAATCATCAGATTAATGCGTTGGATGCCGAACTGAATGGTCAAAAGGCTAAAACCAAAAAATTCAAAGCACAAAAGCTCAATCTCGACGTTGAATTGAACGCTCAAATATCAACTAAGAATGAAGAAATAAAATCATTAAAGGTTGAATTGAAAGCTTTACTGACCAGAGAAACCCTTGCGATAAAAAAACTTGAGAGAACTAAATACCTTGTTAGTAAAAATTTAACATCAAAGAAAAACTTAGATATTGACCAAGACTATTTATTAAATTTATCGGGCCAAGTTTACGTTTCTGAGGCAGAGATAAAAGTGGCTCAGATGGAATTAATGGAAATTATAGCTAAGCGAAGTAAAATCGATATCTTGGACCAAGATATAATAATTTCAGACATAGCGGTGCGGAGGTTAGTTGCTCAGTTGCAGGAATTGGAAGTGGAGCTGGAAGAGCGGCGGATAAGGAGCCCAGTCAACGGTATTGTCGATATAGTTTTTAAAAATCAGGGGGAATACATTGAAGATGCTAGTGAAATATTAGTTCTACATGACCCCGAAAATATTTGGATTGAAGCAAATATAGAGGAAAATCAGATACGACACCTGCAACTTGGTCAGCCGGTTAAAATTGATTTTAATGCATACCCATTTAATTCGTTTAAAGGAGAAGTAATCTATATAGGCCGGGTTACGCTATCTGACTTAGCTATGCCAAAAGCAGATTTAGGGGATAGCCGTAGTCGTAAACTAGTCCAACGAATTCCGGTTAAAATTAAATTAATAGATAAGCCAGAGATAACTGCTCCAGGTATGTTGGCCGAAGTGAATATTCAAATCCAGGATAAGGGTTTTCTTAAGTGAATTTATCAAAGTTGGATTGGCGGATTATATTAGCGCTGGCTACGTCGTCTATGCTGATGCAACAAGCTTTTTCATATGTATGCCAAATTGTGTTACCTTTTCTGGCAGATCGAGTTGCTGAAGACTTCGGAATTTCTAGGGCTTGGTTGGGACTTTATCTCTTTATTCAGAATGTTACCTCTATTGCAGCTGCGATGGGATGCGGCGCCATCATAATACGGGTAGGGGCGTTACGGATCAGCCAGGCTTGTCTTATCTTCATGGGAGGGAGCTTGTTTGTGATAGCGACCGGAGTGCTCTGGTTGTACCCAATAGCAGCAATAATGCTAGGAGCAGCATCAGTTTCAACTCCAGCTAGCTCCCATATTCTTGCTAAGTACTGTCCCCCTAGACTAGCACCTATTATTTTTTCAATAAAACAAACAGGGGTGCCTGTTGGGAGTCTTATTGCCGGAATTTTAATTCCAGTGTTACTTGGAATGGGTTTTTATGTTGGAAGCTTTGGCATCTCAATTCATCTCGATGCTTATAGTACGTGTTTTGTTATAGGGCTGATGGTTTATGGAATTGCTCTTCTCCTAGAACCGTTGAGAGAACATTTTGATTCGGATCGACGATCGGATGTTAAATTTTCGTTTTCTGGCGCTATTGAAACGATGCGAATTGTAATATCCGACGCTAATTTGCGGGATTTGGCACTGTGCGCATTTGCATTAGGAGGTCTCCAATCCATCTTTGCGGGCTTCTTTATTCTTTTCATGATCGATGGGCTCAATTACAGCGAATTAGAGGCTGGATCAGCATTTGCGATAGCAAGTTTTACTGCAATTGGAGCAAGAATTTTATGGGGTTGGTTGGGAAGCACTTATTTATCGGCTCGCTTAGTAATGGGAAGTATAAGTCTTTTTGCTGCTGTTGGTGGCGTTTTAATAGGGATTTTTGATGCGACTTGGAGTTATAATGCAATATTAACAGTAGCGATACTTTACAATGTAACTTCGTTAAGCTGGCATGGTATTCTTTTAGCGGAGACTGCCAGATTGGCGCCAGAGGGTAATGTTGGTGGGATTACAGGAGGTGTCCTTGCTTTCACGTCTATATCAATGATGCTTTACCCCGCATTTTATGGCGGGTTATTGGCGGTTACTGGCTCTTATGGTGTTGGCTTTACGTTAGCAGCAGCGCCTGCTTTATTTTGCGCGGTTGTTTTTTTTAAACCACCTTTAGAGGGCTCTTGGATTGCCGAAGGATACAGAGTTTTGGTTTGGGTTTTCAAACCACAACGACTTTTGATAATGCTTTTAGGAGGAGGTGTGACAGCCTTTGGTGCGGCTACTCTTTTGTACGTAAATTTAATTTAAATCTTGAGTTAAATATGTCTGGCAATAAAGTGGGGGATTAAGCTTTTTATGAAACCACAATTAGGGCCTTTTAACTCCTTGAATTTTGGAAGGATCGGGAATGACTGGTGTATTAATAGTCTCAGGAGGTAGCAGAGGTATTGGAGCCGCAACCGCTATATGTGCTGCAAGAGAGGGATGGGATGTTGCAATTAACTATGCACGGGATAAAGCTGCTGCTTCTTCTGTAGCGAACCAAGTAAGGGCCCTGGGACAGAGGGCTATTATAGTAAAAGCCGATATGTCTAATGAATCAGATATTCAACGATTGTTCGATGAGACAGAAAAAGAGTTGGGCTCATTGAAAGGATTGGTAACGAGTGCTGGGACTACAGGTAAAACTGCGAGGGTCGAAGATATAACGTTGGAAGCTATCAACGAAGTGATGCAATTAAATGTGATAGGCTTGATGCTTTGTTGCAGAGAGGCGGTGAAAAGAATGTCGACAAAGAATGGTGGTGAGGGTGGAAATATTGTCAACCTTGGTTCTGCTGCTTCAAGGCTAGGAGGGCCAAACGAATTTGTCCATTATGCCACATCGAAAGGGGCTGTGGACTCATTCACGCTGGGGCTTGCGCGGGAAGTTGCGGCAGAGGGTGTTATCGTGAACGCTGTTTCACCAGGAATGATAGATACCGAAATACATGCATCTGCTGGCCTGCCCAATAGGGCTGTTGAGGCTGTTCCGGGCATACCAATTCGACGTGTTGGGCAACCGGAAGAGGTCGCCGAGACGATCGTTTGGTTATTAAGTAAAGGGGCCAGCTATTGTGCCGGAGCGATTATACCGGTTACAGGCGGCAGATAAAGAAAAGAACATGGATCTAAGTGAAGGACCGTCTGCCAGTTATCAGAAATTAATATCAAATGGGCCGTTTATTCAAGATAGTGCTCAGTTGTTCGCAGCAAACCAATTGCAGTTATTGCATGACTGCTTAGATGGTTATGAACTAGATGATTTCGCTATACCCTGGATTAAAAAAATCCTATTTAAATCGTCCATATCTCAGAAGCCTCCCAAGGGTTTATACATTTATGGTGGTGTGGGTAGAGGTAAATCTATGCTGATGGATCTCTTTTTTGGTAATGTAGGAGTTAAGAAAAAAAGACGAATTCATTTTCATGAATTTATGCAAGAGGCCCATGAGCTTATTCACATTTGGCGAAAAAATAATAAAGCCGAAAAGCAAGCTGAACCCATACGTCCCGTAGCGTTGCAATTGGCTAAAAAAACAGCTTTAATTTGTTTTGATGAATTTGAGGTTCGCGATATTGCCGACGCAATGATAGTATCCCGGCTCTTCACGGTTTTATTGGAGCTCGGTGTTGTAGTAGTCGCTACTTCAAATCGTCATCCTGATGATCTGTACAAAAATGGTCTTCAACGCGAATTGTTTATGCCCTTTATTGACTTAATAAAAACAAAAATGAATGTTCTATGTTTGCAGGGTGGTAAAGATTACAGACTCGATCGTTTGAAAAAAATAGATGCATATATCCATCCAGCTGGTGACGAGGCAACTAGTCTATTAAACCAAACATATAGCGATTTAACTGATGGCAATTTAGGAAAGCCTGAAACGATTGAATTTAAGGGAAGGCAGATCAATGTCCCGAGAGCTTTTGGGTCAGTAGCCTTTTTTGGATTTCAAGATCTCTGTTCAGTGCCGCTGGGGGCAGGCGATTATTTGTTACTGGCAAAGAGGTTCAGATCAATAATTGTTTCTGACATCCCAGCTATGACAGATCAAAATAAGGACCTGGCCAGACGATTTATGGTTTTAATTGATGCTCTTTATGAAAATAGGACCCATGTAATTTTTTCTGCAGCTACCGAGCCGAATAATTTATATCAAGGTAGTGACTGGGGTTTTGAATTCGACCGTACCGTCTCGCGTTTATTAGAAATGCAGTCTGTCGAGTACATAGAAGCGGCGAGACAATAGGCCTTATTGTCATGATAAATTATATGCCTCTCTTAACTTCTTGGTGCTTTAAACAATTTTTGGTGTAGCTTTTCTTGCCCCATCAAAAGATTCGCGCTAAACCCCTCCCGATGTAACTTTATTTATAACTATATGATAAAAATTAAATTTGGCTTTGGAGATATTGAATGGCTCGGAACAAAATTGCCCTGGTAGGTGCTGGAAACATTGGTGGAACTCTAGCCTTGTTAGCAGGATTAAAGGAGTTAGGCGATGTAATTCTTTTTGACATCGTTGAGGGTATCCCACAAGGGAAGGCGTTAGATATAGCCGAGGCCTCACCTGTTGAAGGGTTTGATGCTTCTGTATTGGGTGCTAATGATTATAGTGAAATAGCTGGTGCCGATGTGGTCATTGTGACTGCAGGGATTGCCCGTAAGCCAGGAATGAGCCGTGATGATTTGATTGGAACTAATACCAAAGTGATGCATTCGGTTGGTGAAGGCATTAAAAACAACTGCCCTGATGCTTTTGTAATATGTATTACTAATCCTCTGGATGTCATGGTTGGGGTCTTACAAAAGGCGTGTGGGCTCCCAACTAATAAGGTAGTCGGTATGGCTGGGGTGCTAGATAGTGCTCGGTTCCGTTATTTTCTAGCTGAAGAGTTTAATGTGTCTGTAGAAGATGTGACGGCTTTCGTGCTTGGTGGTCATGGTGACACAATGGTCCCTCTAGAACGTTATTCAACGGTGGCGGGGATCCCTGTTCCTGATCTCATAAAAATGGGTTGGAGTACCCAAGAGAAGTTAGATGAGATCATACAACGTACCAGAGATGGTGGTGCAGAAATTGTCAAACTTTTGAAAACGGGTTCAGCATTTTATGCACCAGCCTCTTCTGCGATAGAAATGGCGGAGGCTTATATCCGGGATAAAAAGCGTGTACTTCCTTGTGCTGCTTATTGCGATGGTGTTTATGGTCTTGACGGTTTGTATGTGGGGGTTCCGGCAGTTTTGGGTGCTGGGGGAGTTGAGCGTATTGTAGAAATAGAGATGAACGCAGATGAACGTGTAATGTTCGATCACTCTATTGCCGCAGTTAAAGAATTAAATGCGGCAGCCACCAATATATCAAAATAACATTTTCAAACTACACTAGCTTGTTCCGCTTATCTGTTGTTGACTAATTGTTCGTTTGGGAACATATCAAGGGGGAGCTACAGCTTATATTCAAGGTTCTTGGAGAGACTGATTGTGGAATGTGGATATTTGCGAAGCTTATCATCTTATTTCTGAGTGAAAATGGATTAAAATGAATATTCATGAGCATCAAGCTAAAAGTCTTCTGGCTAAGTTTGGCGTGCCCGTTCCCCGTGGTTATGTGGCGTATTCAATTGCCGAGTCTATTTCTGCTGCCGAGAGGTTAGATGGTTCGGTCTACGTAATTAAATCTCAGATCCATGCAGGAGGAAGAGGGGCTGGGCATTTTGCGGGTAGCTCAACAAAAAAAGGTGGTGTCCGTGTCGTAAAAACACTCTCAGAAGTTGGTAGCGCTGCTGAAGATATGTTGGGGAAGGTTTTGGTAACAAAACAAACGGGTCCCGAAGGTAAGTTGGTTCAGCGTCTTTATATTGAAGAAGGCTGTGAGATAGAATCCGAATTCTATCTCTCATTTATTGTGGATAGGAATAATAGCTGTGTAACCTTGATCGCCTCGGCTGAGGGTGGGGTGGAAATTGAAGATGTTGCGGAGCGTGCGCCAGAAAAAATAATAAATATACCTATAGATTTAATCACAGGTTTGCAGCCGTATCATGCAAGAAAGGCCGCTTTGCAACTCGGATTAAAGGATAGGCAGATTGGAGAAGCTGTAAAGTTTCTTGAGGCGATATATGAGGCATTTACAGAACTTGATGCTTCGACAATAGAAATAAATCCATTAGTATTGGATAAGTCCGGAGCCTTGATTGCTCTAGATGCTAAAATCAACTTTGACCCTAACGCTTTGTACCGTCAGCCAGATATAGAAAAATTACGGGATTTAGACGAAGAGGAACCTGCGGAAGTCGAGGCAGCTAAATACGAACTCAATTATGTAAAACTAGATGGAGATATCGGCTGTATGGTCAATGGAGCCGGTCTTGCAATGGCCACAATGGATATAATTAAGCTACACGGCGGGGAACCAGCTAATTTCTTAGACGTTGGGGGTGGTGCGACAAAAGAACGGGTGGCCGCTGCCTTTAAGATAATAATATCTGACCCTAACGTTAGGGGAATACTAGTTAATATTTTCGGTGGCATCATGAAATGTGATATTATAGCAGAAGGGGTGGTAGCCGCTGCAAATGAATTAGACTTAAAAATTCCTTTGGTAGTGCGTCTAGAGGGAACAAATGTAGAAGTCGGACAAAAAATTATGACCGAAAGTGGCCTCTCCATAATATCAGCAGATAACCTTGGTGATGCAGCAGAGAAAATAGTTAACTCTGTTAGAGGGCTCAAGTGATGGCAGTGCTGATTGATGAGAATACAAGAGTTATCTGCCAGGGTTTTACAGGTAGTCAAGGAACCTTTCATTCTGAGCAGGCGATCGGGTATGGAACAAAAATGGTTGGTGGTGTTACACCGGGTAAAGGCGGTGGAAAACATTTAAATTTGCCCATTTTTGATACCGTTCAATCTGCAGTGGACGTTACTAAACCAGACGTGTCTGTCATTTATGTTCCTCCACCCTTTGCAGCAGATTCAATCTTGGAAGCAATTGAAGCTGAAATTCCTCTAGTTATCTGCATAACAGAGGGAATTCCTGTTCTTGACATGGTCATGGTCAAAAGGCGGTTGCAAGGTTCCAGCACTCGCCTAATTGGGCCGAATTGTCCCGGGGTGATTACTCCAGGGAAATGTAAAATAGGCATTATGCCGGGTCATATTCATTTGCCTGGATCAGTTGGCATCGTCTCAAGATCGGGAACACTAACCTACGAAGCAGTGGCTCAAACAACGTCTGTGGGTTTAGGGCAGTCGACATGCATTGGTATTGGTGGCGATCCTGTAAATGGAACAGATTTTATTGATTGTTTAGATTTATTTCTTAAAGATGATCAAACAGAGTCTATAATAATGATTGGTGAGATTGGTGGTTCTGCAGAGGAAGAAGCGGCTGATTTTATTAGGACAAATAAAATAAAAAAACCAATGGTTGGTTTTATAGCGGGTGTTACGGCTCCGCCTGGGCGGCGGATGGGCCACGCTGGTGCTATAATTGCGGGCGGTAAAGGTGCTGCCAGCGATAAGATGGAGGCCATGCGATTAGCCGGGATACAGGTCGCCGCGTCTCCAGCAGCTTTGGGTTCTACTATGTTAGAAGTTATCAAGGGTTAAATAGATTTTTTTAAAATGATTTGAAGACTTGATTGACTTTGTTGTGAAAAATGAAAGCAACCAAAAGATGAGCATTAACCCAGATATGACAACCATCCTAAGTGCGCACAATGCACAATTCATCGGTGAGCTGTATGAGCTCTATTTAAGTAATCCTGATGCTGTCGATAAGAAGTGGCAGGTTTTCTTTGATGATATTTGCTCAGAACTGGATCAAGGGGCAGAAGACTTCAGCGGTCCAAGTTGGGATAAAGGGACAGCAAAAGTTATTGTTGGAGCCGATCTAAACGAACAATTAACCGATTTAAATCAGAGCTTGAAGCGGGACGCTGATCCGGACATTCGTAAAGCTACCTTAGATTCACTGCGCGCTATTATGCTGATAAGGGCGTATCGTATTAGGGGGCATTTGAAAGCTAATTTAGATCCACTGCAATTAGCTGAACCTAACCCACACCCAGAGTTAGACCCGAGCCATTATGGTTTTGGTCCCGATGATTGGAATAGATCCATCTTTATAGATAACGCTCTGGGTCTAGAAACTGCCACTCTATTCGAAATTATGGAGGTTTTAGAGCAAACCTACTGCGGGAGCATAGGCGTTGAATATATGCATATGCAGGACCCAGCCCAGAAAATTTGGATACAAAATAGAATTGAGCAGGTTAAGAATAATACAGATTTTACGATTTTGGGTAAAAAAACTATTTTAGAGAGAATAACGGCGGCTGAATGTTTTGAGAAATTTCTAGCGGTCAAATATGTGGGAACTAAGAGATTTGGTCTTGATGGAACAGAATCAGTTATTCCAGCACTTGAACAAATATTAAAACGTGGCAGCCAACTTGGCCTTGAGGAAGTGGTGGTTGGTATGGCTCACCGTGGCCGTTTAAATGTTTTATGTAACTTCATGGAGAAACCCTTTCGGGCAATAATCTCTGAATTTTTAGGGAATCCGGCAAATCCGGAAGATGCGGGCGGATCTGGGGACGTCAAATACCATATGGGATCCTCCGCCGATCGGCAATTTGATGACAAGATGGTCCATCTAACTCTTAACGCTAACCCTTCGCACTTAGAAGTTGTAAATCCGGTGGTAGTGGGCCGTGTTAGAGCTAAACAGGCTCAAAGAGAAGATATGGAACGAAAAAAAGTGCTTGGGATCTTGATGCATGGAGATGCGGCTTTTGCTGGTCAGGGTATTGTCGCCGAGGTGTTTGATTTTTCCGAGCTGCGAGGTTACCGCACAGGGGGTACGATCCATGTCATAATAAACAATCAGATAGGGTTTACTACCAGTCCCGCGTATTCCCGTTCATCCCCTTATTCCACTGATGTTGCAAAAATGGTTATGGCCCCAATTTTTCATGTAAATGCAGATGATGCTGAGGCTGTAGTTCATGTTGCAAGGATTGCGACAGAATTCAGACAAGAGTTTGGCGTCGATGTCGTTTTTGATATTATAGGCTACCGTCGTTTTGGTCACAATGAGGGTGATGAACCAATGTTCACTCAGCCCAAAATGTATAAAAAAATTAAAACTCATCCCACGACTCGAGAAATTTATGCCCAGCGTTTGGAAGAAGAGGGTGTGATTGCGTCAGGAGTGGGGGGGCTTATGGTAAGTGATGAAAATGAACGGTTAAGTCGTGAATTTGAGGCTGGGGTCAACTACAAACCTAATAAAGCTGATACATTAGATGGTCGCTGGTCTGGTTTCACAGTTGCGCATGGCGACGTTCGAAGGGGTGATACTTCGGTAGAATTGAATACTCTTAAAGAGATTGGTAAGGTTCTGTTTACAGTTCCAACCGGTTACAACTTGAACCAAAAACTGCGACGTAATTTGGATCAAAAAAAATCAATGTTTGAAACAGGGATTGGAGTTGATTGGGCTACAGCAGAGGCATTAGCTTTTGGATCCCTTTTGATCCAAGGGAATGGAGTAAGGTTAAGTGGTCAAGATAGTGGCAGGGGTACCTTCTCTCACCGTCATTCTGTTTGGACCCACCAAGAAAGTGAAGAGCGGTATATCCCACTAAATAATTTGGGAGAACAGCAAAAAACATTTGAAGTTATAGATAGTCCACTATCGGAAGCATCAGTTTTAGGGTTTGAATATGGTTTTAGTCAGGCAGAACCTAATGCTCTTATATTATGGGAGGCACAATTTGGGGATTTTGCTAATGGTGCACAAGTTATTGTCGACCAATTTATTAGTTCGGGTGAGGATAAGTGGCTGCGCATGTCTGGATTAGTGATGCTGTTGCCTCACGGATATGAAGGGCAGGGGCCAGATCATTCTTCGGCGCGGTTAGAAAGATATCTTCAACTTTGTGGTGATGATAATATGCAAGTAGTTAACTGCACTACACCCGCAAATTACTTTCATGTTTTACGCAGACAACTGCGGCGCGATTTTAGAAAACCATTGATCATTATGACGCCAAAGTCATTATTGAGGCATAAATTATGTGTTTCGACATTAGAGGCTATGGGGCCAGGTACAAGTTTTCATCGTGTGATGCATGACATGAAACCTCTATGCGATGATAATAAAGTTGAAAAGGTTATTTTATGCTCTGGAAAAATTTATTATGAGCTGTTTCAGGAGCGGGCTCGAATAGGGTCGCAGAATGTTTTTCTTTTGAGGCTTGAACAACTCTATCCTTTCCCACGTGCGGCGCTTCTAGAGCAATTATCACGTTTTCCTCAAGCAGAAGTAGTCTGGTGTCAGGAAGAACCAGAAAATATGGGTGCCTGGACTTATGTCGACCGTCGAATAGAAAATGTTTTGCTTGAACTGGATGGGTTTTCAAAAAGACCCATTTACATGGGGCGACCCGAAGCCGCATCGCCTGCTACTGGTAATTTTAATCGCCATACAGTTGAACAGGGAAAACTTATTAGCCAGGCTTTGAACATTGATAGAACTAATAAGAAAAAGTCAGTAACCATGTCAAAACATGCTGCAGAATGAGTTAATAGGTAGATAAACTTAAAAAAATGGTTGGAAAAACTAATGTCAACTGAAGTGCCTGTCCCAATCTTGGGAGAATCTATAAGCGAGGCTACGGTCGCAACCTGGTTTAAAAACCTGGGCGATATGGTGCTCTTGGATGAACCGCTAGTCGAGCTTGAAACCGACAAAGTAACACTTGAGGTAAATAGTCCGATAAGTGGAGTGTTAACATCTATTTTATGTGAAACTGGCGCGAATGTAGAAGTGGGTGCTTTATTGTGTGTAGTTAGTGAGACTACTAATTCTGAAGCAACGATTTTAGAGAAAACTCCAAAACAAGTAAGGCCGATAGTTGCTGAGGCTAAGCAGGAAGAATTTATACCCCCTCCCCGTTCTTCGTCTTCCGATTTAAAGACGCTTTCCCCTGCAGTTCGGAAGCTTGTTGACGACAACAACATGGATCCAACACGGATAAAACCTTCTGGCAAAGATGGTAGAATATTAAAGGCAGATGTACTGGCTGCTATTCAAGCAAAAACTGCCGATGCATTCCCTGGAAACTTTAAATCAGCAATTGAGCAAAAGGTAACAGTAGCAGGAGCGACCCGTTCAGTTGACCCAAGGGAAGAACGTGTCAAAATGAATCGATTACGGCAGGTTATCGCCCGTAGGTTAAAGGAAGCTCAAAATACAGCAGCGATGTTGACCACATATAATGAGGTCGATATGGGAGCAGTAATGGAACTAAGGTCTCGGTATCGCGAAACTTTTGAGAAAAAGCATGGAGTTCGCCTTGGCTTTATGTCTTTCTTTATTAAAGCATGCGTTAATGCATTAAAGGAGCTACCGGCTGTAAATGCAGAAGTAAAAGAGGATGAAATTATTTACAAAAATTTTTACGATATCGGGGTTGCTGTTGGAACCCCGCAGGGACTGGTGGTTCCAATTGTAAGAGACTCGGATGCCATGGGTTTCGCTGAATTAGAAAAATCGATCAATGATTTTGGTGTGCGGGCCAGGGATGGAAAATTATCTATAGATGAAATGGAGGGAGGGACCTTCACTATTTCGAACGGTGGGGTCTACGGTTCTTTAATGTCGTCTCCAATTTTAAACCCACCCCAATCTGGAATTCTTGGAATGCATAAAATTCAATCGCGTCCGATGGCTGTTGATGGTGTTGTTGAAATTAGACCGATGATGTATCTAGCGCTCTCTTACGATCATCGAATAGTTGATGGACGTGAGGCTGTGACTTTTTTGGTGAAGGTTAAAGAAGCAATAGAGGACCCTCGTCGTTTGCTTATCGATATGTAACGTATAATGCTTTATGATAAATAGTTTTTCGGGATGGATGGGTTAAGATAAAATTTCTTAAACAGGTTCGCGGGACTAATTTATAATGCCTTCTCTTTTTAGGAAGTAAATATGCCAAATAAATTTGATCTTATCGTCATAGGTGCTGGGCCTGGAGGTTATGTGGCAGCCATTCGTGCGGCTCAGTTAGGATTGAAGGTGGCGTGTGTGGATAAACGCACAACTTTAGGTGGAACTTGTTTAAATGTGGGTTGTATTCCTTCAAAGGCACTTCTGTCCGCATCAAAGAAGTTTGCCGATGCTTCAACCAACTTATCTGAGTATGGCATAGAAGTTAGTAGTGTGAGTCTAAACTTAAAAAAAATGCTGGCGAAAAAAGATAGCATAGTAAAAGAGCTGACCAAGGGGATTGAATTCCTACTTAAAAAAAATAAGGTGACGTGGATTGCGGGAAAGGCGAAAATCTATTCGTCGTCTAAAGTGGAAGTAACCGCTGAAGATGGCTCACAGTCCATGTTTGAGACGTCAAAAACTTTGATTGCGACAGGGTCTGTATCCGTCCCATTACCAAATGTAAAATTTGATGAAAAACAAGTTCTTTCCTCCACTGGGGCGTTGGAAATAGACAAGATTCCTAAGCATCTTGTTGTCGTAGGGGGAGGCTATATTGGCTTGGAGATGGCGTCTATTTGGTCGCGGTTAGGATCCAAAGTCACTGTAGTTGAGTATTTAGACAGAATAGTACCTCAGATGGATTTAGAAATAGGACGGCGTTTTCAACGTATTTTGCAAACGCAAGGTATTGATTTTAAATTGCAGACAAAAGTTATGAAAGTGGAACTAGTTTCCAATGGTGTCCTGCTACAAACGGAACCGTCAAAAGGCGGAGAGACCCAACCTTTGAAATGTGATGCAGTGCTTGTTGCTATCGGGCGTAAGCCTTTTTTAGAAGATTTAGGTATAGAGGAGCTAGGTATAACTCGTAATGAGAATGGCTTTATTTTAATTGATGATGATTTTGAAACATCAGTACCAGGTATATTTGCTATTGGTGATTGCGTTCCTGGTCCAATGTTGGCTCATAAAGCCGAAGAGGATGGAATTGCTGCGGTAGAAATAATGGCCGGTCAAGCTGGCCATGTGGACTATGATTTAGTTCCTGGTATTGTATACACTCATCCAGAAGCTGCGTCCGTTGGCAAGACAGAAGAAGAACTGAAGTTATCTGGAATTCAATATTCAAAGGGAAGTTTTCCATTTTCAGCAAATAGTAGGGCAAAAGCCGTGAATGAAACAGAGGGTTTCGTAAAGATCCTAGCTGATGCCGTCTCAGATAGGATTCTAGGCGTGCATATTATCGGCCCAGACGCTGGAACTGTAATCCACGAATGCGTAACGGCAATGGTGTACGGTGCGTCTACAGAAGATATAGCTAGAACCTGCCATGCCCACCCTACACTAAACGAGGCGGTTAAAGAGGCTGCGTTGGCAGTAGATGGAAGAACTATACACATGTAGTTGTGGTCTAAAACTTAAATAATACTGTTTATAGTTTAAGTTATATTTACGATCGCGGGTGAGACTTTTTATGAATTTCCATTAAGTGGGTTGGATCCACTTCTGTATACCTCTGAGTAGTTGACAGTGAGGCATGACCAAGCAGTTCTTGTATTGCGCGCAAATCCGCTCCGTTTGCGAGCAAATGTGTTCCAAAAGAGTGGCGCAAAGCATGGGGGGTTGCTGTCGCAGGTAAGTTTAAGGCTCCCTGTATTATTCTCATGGCTTTTTGAATGATGGCTGGGTTAAGTCGTTTTCCTCGGGCGCCAAAGAATAATGGGCCATCTGGAATTATTTGAAAGGGACAAATGTCAAGATATCTATCTATCGCATCTTTAACAGAGGGTAAAACCGGGATTAACCGCTGTTTGCCGCCCTTGCCAATAATCGTAATTGTTTCTGAAATTGGAATGTTATCTCCATTCATGCTAAGTGCTTCGTTAATCCGCAAGCCGCAACCGTATAAAAGGTGTAGGACTGCAATGTCCCTAACCCCTACCCAATGATTTCTAGCCAATTTCCCTGCCATATTTATGCTATTTTTTGCATCAGGTATGTTTAGCGCTTTGGGCAGGGGGCGTCCCAGCTTAGGAGACTTAATTAGGCCAATACTGTTGTTTGTAATACCTGACTCTCGTTCGAGGTACTTGAAAAAGTTGCGGATTGTTGAGATGGTTCTAGCGGCAGAAGGCTTTGATAATCCAGAAATTTGGATTTGTGTTAGAAACCC
>MDSX01006294.1_pt1 | contig 15385 bp, 9 predicted proteins | sample 811141 | NCBI WGS metagenome assembly MDSX01 (sample SAMN05326642, study PRJNA326480) | marine metagenome | isolation source: seawater | place: Atlantic Ocean: South East | collected 2010
TAGAGTGGGCCTAAAAGAGATGAAAAGAGGAAAGTCCAAGTTTAGGAAGCACAGCCTGAAAGGCACGCACCTCACTTGACGCGTAGCTTAACCTTTGATTCTTGTGGTCATAAAGGCTACTCCTTGGCGCCTAAAGACAGTGGTGAACTGCTGAAGTAGTTGGTGATGCCAAGACTCCGCGTGGCGCCAGACAAGCGTTAGCACCTTCTATGATGCTAATAAGAGCACATAGAACACGTGATGTCACTATCTTTTCGGGGGATACACATAGGGTGGACATAGCCACATTGAGTGCGTAACGACAAAATGCAAAATCTATTGCATCAATTTCACCGCGGCCAAGGTTTGGGCATGTATTTCTTGCCATTGGCATTGGGGCCACAAATATTTGAAGCCATTGTGATAGCAAAGACTTTTCACATCGCTCCTGCTCTGCAGCAAATCCTGCCTCAATTTCACGTACGCGCGCGATAGCATCGCGCGTAGCTATTATAGACTTAGTTGTCTGTTCAAGGCGTGATATTCGTTGACTGACGAGCCCGAGGGTCGCATCAACTTCGTCCATCAGTTCCAGCGACATACTTTGCAATGCAATGCCAAATTCGTGCCTCGCACTCTCCCAGAATGAATTAGGATCGGTGCAAATTAACGCCCTCAGCTTTCTGCTGACTACTTGTGCTGGCGCCGCCCCCTTATTGACCATCTTCAATATATCAAGCTGACCATCTGCTACGATGTTGGGCCTTGCCGAGCCGAGTTAAATTATAACACCGCATGGTATCTAGGAGATACCCAGGCCGAGAATGATACGATCCTTGAGATAAATGATCGAACCGAACAGGTCAGAAAGTAATACATGATAACATGAATTCGTCACAGGTTTGGACACCCGTTACTGCGTCCAAAGTACCATGAATTTCGAGCCGCTCCAGATTGCCATCAGTGCCGCGTCAACGCAGACAAAACAGCAGGCTCAAAGCGAGACGTGTTGCCAGCTACCGTTATTGCTTGGGGACAGAAGCCGTCTAGTCAGCAGCGCTCGTTGAACTTCAACGTATATTGGAATGAACAGGTTCTGTGAGGATTGTTATGAAAAATACAAAGAAAAGCACCGGCTGAACGACAAACGCGAACAAATTTTGGTGGCAGGACAGGGTGTAAAAACGGAACTACTCGAGCCCGGGGACGAGGCAAACTATCCTGCTACGTTCAGCAAGGTTAGTATCTTGTATGAGATGCGAATATTAGGCAAAACTCCCGTCGTTGATTCAACGGCAACACGGGGTGGACGACCCATCTGGTTTGAGTCAGGCTGCTCCGGGGCTTGTCTGCATGTACAGATCCTGGGAGCGAACCGCATTTATCAAGCTTCTGTATTAGATGTGAGTGTATTTCAGTGTTTCACGCCACGGGCAGTTGTCCAACCTGAAACCCAGGTACCGGATCCATATTGCATTGTATACTGGGAGGACATTCTGGTGGGCGCAACGCAAGTTATTGATGGCAATACCAATCCTGTGTGGACTGGTGAAACTTTTGTTCTTCCATTGGCCAATCCCACTATGCACTGGATGGAGTCAGCAGCTCTCAGAGGTAACCAACGATTGCAAACGCACCCAAAATACTCGGAGCCGCTCCTTCGAATGGAGCTATATGACTATAATACACTATTCAAGGATGTCTTTGTGGGCCAAGTGTCGCTGTCCCCTCAGAAAATTGTCAAAGTTCTTGCTGGTAGTGAGCCAGAACCCAGAATTTATCCTGTACGGCCGAGGATGTCTTCCGGGACCATGCACGTCACTATCGGTCGCACCACACACACAAAGACAGGCGTTGTGCATATCGTTGTCCGGGTCGATGGTTGCTCTAAGCTACCCACAGGGGAAACCTTCCGCAAAACAGACCCTTATATTATTGCATTCTGGGATGGCAAATGTCTTGGCGAGTCCCCCGTCATATATAATAATTTGGAACCATCGTGGGATGATTGCATTTTTCACTTTCCTGTGCCAAACTGCACAAAACCGGGTCTGTCCTTGAAGGCACTTGTTGATATGCTTGGGATCAAAACATTGCGTATAGAAGTCAGGGATAACGACCAAGTTGGTGGTAAGCACAAAGTGCTGGGGGAAATCGAACTCCACGGGAAGGCCATTAGCGGGTTAGTTAAGCGAAGTGATCAGGCCGCTATGGCTACTACCCACAGAGATCTACCGCGTGGAACTCTAAAATCTGTCGTCCTTGTTCGAACCAACTACGCTGCAAGCATGGCTGCTGTTATCTGGCTTTTGAGAGCCGTAATTTGTATTTTGTGCAATATGGAATCTATCAAGCAAGACAACGGGTCCAATCCAAGAGGCGGGACAACGACACCAACTACTGTCTCGGTAAGGCAGCTTAAGAATATTGTATTTGCTCAACCGCTAGATATTCCTCTGATTCTCAGCGACAAGCATAATGGAAAGCAAAGAGCCCAGGGTAGTCTTGGTACCCGAATCATCTACCATACTCGTGGAAAGATTATAAGGGGGATTGACGTTGGTGTGCAGCAAATGTCATTAGGCGAGCGTGCAAGACTTATTATTCGGTCAGACTATGCGTTTGATACTGTGCGGCCTGGTCCGAAGATCCCACCAGGCTCTGAGCTTGAGGTAATTGTTGATTTGGTGAGTATTGCTGGTCGCAGTCTGTGGATCACATACTTCAAAAGAGCCATTATAGGAAAATGTCGTATATATCAAAACAAATTATATGTGATTTGGGATAGGTTCCAGGCTCGTGCCCCAGTGCCTGCACGATACCTAAAAAGAATTGGAAAACTGGCATATTGCGGCTATGCTATATTTCTCCGGTGCCTGTGTTTGCTAATATTTTGCGTGTGCAAGGCTTGCACAAAAATTGGTAGAAGAAATCGCATGGAAATACGGGAACAACGCAGGAAACAGAGAGAAGACAGCATCCTTGCCCGTGCCGAATCCGGCATACCTTTTGTCCACATTGACTCTGAAGATGAGACTCAAGTTGAGTCAATCTGTGAGGAGGGGAGAGGCGATGTACAGCGTACTGATCTTATGGATACAGATGATACACCGATCGGGGCAGATGAAAATGGGCACCAGTTGGAAATTAGCGGTGCCCGTGGCCTATTCTCGAGAAAATAATATTAGGAGAAAAAGGTAGGTCAACCGGTCGCAACCATAAAGGATGCACCGAAGTGAGAAAAAACGGGGCATGATGGCATAATTTTGCCCCTGCCTGGAACTCAGGACTACTTTTAGTAAAGGGGCTTCACGACACGTTTCGGCGTGCGGCGTCACCGTCGTCACGGCCAGGGGCCGTGCGGATAGCCACCCCCAGCGCCGGATTCAAGCTACTAACCGAGGGGCGATATGCGAACTTATTTGTTCGCATTCCGAGTCCGCTCTCGTTTCTCACTGCACGGCAGGCCCCGGGCCCGGCGGCCAGGGCTAGTAGCCACATAATTTTTTCGCCGGACCATGGCACATGTAGGCCTTTGCGTCCTCCGCCCTCAATGTTTTGTACTACTACTAGTACTACCTAGGTTGCAAATTACCCGGCCGGCGCCGGCGGGTGGATCACCCAGAAATCTACGGATAGAGGCGCAGGCCAAAAATGTCGGGGAGAGTCGCGACACGGCTGAACCTAGTGCGCATCCTTAAGGTACCCTCCCACAATATTTTCTGGTACCCCGGCGGGTGTTTTGCCCTTTTTGGGTGGGCAGGCGTTAGGGCACCACGGGATTAGGCAAGTAGCGCCGCGTAGAGGTACGTTTTACTTGAATTCGCACCTGAGGAGCCACATGCTAAACATTTATGAAGCCAAGCTACTTATTGGCCTTTGTGCGCTTCTGTTTTCATTCGAAACTTTGTTTATGAGTCGATGGGCGATTCGTGCTTTTGGCAGATCAAAATGTTCCAAGGCTGCGTCCACTTCTGGAGCACGCAAAGCTCTGCTACGGTCAGGTGAGCTATCTAGCTTGGACCGAAGTGACTCGCCAAGCTTTTGTGCATTCTTGTCTCTTTCTTCTGTTAGTGCCTCCAAAACGCCTTCAACTTGGTGAATGATTTCATTCACGGGGGTATCTTGATCAGGAGGAGGAATTCCTAACATTGTGCACACGTGCTTGATGCCACCAAATGCTGCCTGACAGAGAAGTTTAGCCCCATTTGCAACTTCGCAGGCATGCTTTCGACGGTCACTTTGTACATTAACCTGGGCCTTCAATTCCCTGACTTCACGAGAGTTCGAACCAAGGACCGATTGCGACTCGTATCGCATTTGTTCAAGATCGAGTTCAACCAAGCTTAGGTTTTGCTTTAGTTTCCGCTGTCGCTTTTCCGCGGTATTGTGCAATGCGCGCATCTGTTTTTGGAGACTTTGCGCAGTATAGTATTTTGCGTAAAAATCTCTTACAGACGTGATGAATGTATGCTTATGAATATGACTCGTGTGATCTTGCCACTGAACTATAATGTTCGATAAAGAAACATCGTGCGAGCTGAGCGCCAGGGGAAGCTTCGAGGTGCACCCAGCTTCAGAGTCCCGGGCGTTGACTCCTTTATGACCGCGGACATCTATGTGCGGCAATTCTGTGGCATCCTTTTTTTTGGCTTCCTCATCTGTAGTCGTAGACTGTAGATGTTGACGCTGACGTACCCGCTGAATAATCATATCGTTTTGCAGTAAAGTCATTTCCTGGGCGGCATGTTGAAGAATCTTACTATTTGTCGCAAAGTTATAAGAGTCAAACGTTGTTTCACGAATTCGCTGCTCTACCTCTTGGATAAAACGCGTGTCCTGTATTAATTTGTCTTCCAGCTCATCTATAAGAGCCTGGCTGTGTGCTGGATGCCGCTCGCACATTAACTTGACACTTTCGTAGTTCTTGTAGAGTAGTTTGGCCATCTTGTGGCCGCGAACTGTCTGTACCAGACGTTTTCCCAGTTTATTCAATTTTAGTTCGAGGTCACTCGTGGACAGGTGCATTTTGTGCAATTCCGATATTTCATCCTGGGCCCGACAATGCATGCGAGCAAGATGGATCCGTTCTTGCTTGAGCTGGTCTAGCTCAGAACGGTATGAGCTAATCGCTGCTCTGAGTTGCTTCATTTGGACAGCAAAGTGGTCCGTGAATCCGCTTTTTGCTGGTGCTTTTCGATCGGATTCAACTCCTCTAGAGGGCCTTCTGACACCTTTGGATTTTGCTGCCACTGTCGTGGTTTTTAATGTATTGGTGTCTGGATTTACAATTTCAAATGTAGCGGATGGGCGAATTCTAGGGAGCCTCTGCGCTTCTGATGCACAAGCATTAGTTGTTTGTGCGGAGATCGCGCCGCTTTGAATCTGCCCAAGCAAAGATGGCTGTCGATTTGCCTCGTCGACCTCTTTATGGGGTCTGTTGGCGAGTCCTTTCAAGAATCGCTCACCACAATTGGCCAGCGAGACCCAAGGAAATTGAACCCACATCCATCTGTGATAGAAATATGTCGAACAAAATGACATTGCTTCTTTGGCTTTTGTTGAGGCGCCTGTGTAGCTATTTGACTTGCTGCCATACCACGGCGTTTCATTTAGTGATTCAACACAAGGGGTGTTGATCACAGAGTTTCCATCTTTGTCACGTGAAAGGAATGGTACGCCTAGGCTCGCCAGGTCATCATTTGGAATATAGGGATGAAGAAACTGAGGCACATCCGCAGCTTCTTCCAGAGATAATGTTGCAAATTCAAGCATAAACTCAGCCACACGCAAAGTCACATTTGCTAATTCATCATCTGATGGTGCGTTGACAAACTTGAACTCATCAACCGAACGTGTATACTCCTCTACGATGTCTAAGTAGGGACGAGGTGACTGTGCACACCGCATCGTGTCGTCAAATTCACCTGTTACTAGCCGTTGAATTGGAGTCCCGACATTTAGAGATGACGTCAAACTAGCCCACAGGTTTAAAAACTCAGCCTTGTGTACTGAGGTCCACCACAGGCCAAACATTTGAATATCGACTAGGATAGATCGAAGCTTAGACCAGCTCCCACCAACTTCAAGATGATAAGGGAGGGCATCAAGCTTGCGATCACAAACAGGCAACTTATTAAAATAGCGTGCCATCATTTGATGTGCACGAACGTGTAGTTCAGGCGAGCAAATGTATTCCCTATAAACCACCATGGCGTAATCTTCATGAGAGAAGCTCCGCAGACCAGTTACAGAGAAGGTATAATCACATAATATGCGACGAATGCACTTGCGCTCTTCTAGAGACAGGGGCTTGTTAGTGGCGACTTCAACTATCCCCCATAATTCTTGCTCGCTCAATCCATGTCGCGAAGCATAAAGCGCAGTCAGAATTTGTTCAAGGGTTTTTTTGCTGTTTGCAGGACTATTGGTGTTGCTTCCACGTACTGTCGTAGCTGCCGCATGCATGTAGTTGCAGCTAGACTCGAGCACTAGAGCAATAAGCTGCAATGAAGTATCGGCGGTGAGGTATGTGTCGATTTGCTCATCGCTAAGCCTGCCAGTCATTTCAGAAGCAAGTCGGAGGGCGTATAATATTGTCCTCAAAAACAGAGGCTGTGATGATGCTTTTGCAGTTACCAGCTTGAACTGTTGGGCCTGTCCTAATGACTGGAGTGCGTGGCAGTTCCCGTCAAGGAAACTTGCAATTATCTGATGGCGCCTTTCTACTGATAGAGGCTGCAAATGAAATGTCGGACATTTACGTCGACGTAGTTCTGTATACGTGCGATGCACACGCGCCTCTTCATTTTGCTCTTGTTCGACGGTGGATACAACAATTCGTACACCTCGGGGTAATTCTGTTGGAAGCCAATGTAACGTATCCGCCACACTTGACTCTCCTCTAAGTTGATTAACTGCGTCCACGACGATTACAATTCGAGCAGGGAGTCGCTTCTTGGCGGCTGCTGCAAGAAATCTGTTTAGCGACCACCTGAGGCGTTCCTCTGAAGTCGGAACCGCCATTTCTCTGAGCTGAAAATGCTCCTTCAGGGCAGATTCGAGGCGGTAGAGCAAATGCGAAAGTTGTCTCGAGCGAGGTGAACAGCCAACAAAGTGTTGGAATAGAAATTCATCGTGGTGTTTGCTACTATTCCGCTGTTTGACCCAATTGGCGAGCAATGCACTCTTACCACACCCCACAGGACCAGTAACAACTAAAGGAAGCTTGATGTCCCCTTCAACGGATTCAGCGTGACTGTCTAGGGCGTTGAACGGGCCATCATCACCCGCGTATATGTAGTCGGAACTTCGGCTGGCCGCAAAAGCCTCGTGCTCGTTGCTGTAGTCGATCTGGCTCAGGTCCCTACTCGCCACTCTCGTAATCAACTCATCGCTCTCTGCTGAAGTCATGGCGTTAATATCAATAAGTTCACCACTTTGTATGTGTATATCCGGGTCTATATCCAAATTGACTTCAAAGATAACCCTTCAGCCTAGGGGTAGTCTGACAACAGCACGCGCAATCAATTGAACCGTTGAACGACGGCGTTTCAAGCACCCACGCCCCCCCTCACTAGAGCCCCTCACAATGGCCTAGCTTACTACGAGAAACTTGAACTTGAAAAGGCCGCCGCTGCCGAATTTTCACAACCACATGACCGTGACGCGAGCGGCTGCGCTCTCAGGCTTGGGCTGTATCGTATACATGGAGCATGGCATTTTTTTGTGGTTTTGGGCTGTCACGGTCGCGGTTTTCAAGTTCTCAGGCTCGGCGAGCACTGGCAAGCGTTTGCTGCCGTGTTTGCTGCATAGCGCCGTCTGGCTATTGTGGTCTTTCTTTGTAAGTGGTGTACCGAGTTTGAGGTGGTTTTGCCACTCTAGAGTTTAAGAACTAACCTAGCACCTAACCCAGCACATAGCCTTGCTAAGAAAAAGGCGAAAAAGGTCCAAACAGGCGATGTCCGAAGACTTTCCGTGCGATATCCTTGCTGAAAAGGCAATATATTCATAGTTAAGCACAGAAATCCCCAAGAATAGGTAATCAATGAAGAGTACAAAATATGGAAACGCAATGCCCCCTTCCTGTATGACACAGTCATGACGCATGCTCTGGAGTGGCCAACGCTGACTGTTCAGTGGGTCCCCGGTACAGCACGGTGGGTGTCTAAAATTTTCAAAATCTAAACACTGAAGTCTCAACGCAGACACAAGGTTCTCCTTGGAACTCATACCTCAAATGGAGAGCAGAATTATCTCATGGCGGCAGCGGTCAAACTGCCTCCTTCAGATTTGCATGAACCCAACGAAGAGAGTCCGTCAGCCAAAGGTAAAATTGAAATAACTATAAAAATACTGCACCAAGGCGAGATAAATCGGTGAGTTTTTAAATATGCAGTGTTGAGACAAGGCAAATATCTCATAGTGCTCGTGCAATGCCTCAGAACCCGTTTGTGGTGGCTACAAAATCACCGTCCAGAGACGTTTTTATCTTTGATATGTCGAAGCATCCATCAGTTCCACGCCTAGAAAAAGGCTTTTGCCCTGAGCATCGTTGCACAGGCCACACAAGAGAAGGCTACGGTCTTTCTTGGAACCCCCTCAGCCGGGGTAAATTGTTGAGCGGCTCAGACGATGCTAAAATTTGTCTCTGGGACATTAATGAAGCTGGAGCTCGTGTCCCATGTGTCACGTCCTGGGGTGGACACATCGACGTGGTAGAGGACGTGGCGTGGCATTTACACTGCCAACACGTCTTTGGATCTGTCAGTGATGACAGGCGCTTACTTCTGTGGGACTCCCGTGGAAATAGTACAGCACAACCCATCATATCGGTTGAAGAGGCCCATCGCGCTGATATCAATGCACTCGCATTTAATCCTCAAAATGAATACCTCTGCATTAGTGGATCTGCAGACACAACAGTGAAGGTCTGGGACTTGCGAAATACATCTGCGTCTCTGCACACCCTATGCAGTCATCAAAAGGAAGTGTACCAAATTCAGTGGGCCCCATTCAGTGAAAGCATAGTAGCTTCTTGTGGAGCTGATAGAAGAGTCTGTGTTTGGGATCTTGGCAAAATTGGAACCCAGTCTGGTTCTCGTTTAGACGACAGTCCACCCGAACTTGTCTTTGTTCACGGCGGGCACACAAGTAAAGTCTTGGACTTAAGTTGGAACTCTGTAGATCAATGGACCCTCGCCTCTGCGTCTGAAGACAATATCCTTCAGGTGTGGAAGCCGGTACGTGATGATTGCTCCACATAAAAATATATTCTTTCATTCAGGCTGGGTTCTTTCAAGCGCATTATGCCAAAGCAAGCCCACCTCAGGATCAGGCTCCTGAAGAGTACGAGTCGCACGCGTGAAGAGCACAACAAGTCGTACCCTCTAGCTTGCGGTCTCCCGATGAGCATAAAGCGTTCATCTCAGCATGGTGCGGGGTAGCGCCAGCGAGCTGCGGTCGTGTAACTTGAAGGAGAAATAGGTGGTACTGATTGCCGCTAGCGTGAAAAAAAGTTTCAGAGTCCAAATTTTTGTCGCTCGCCGCCCCAGGGGCCAGAGAAGCTGCGTTGTAAAGCAAACAAGGGCCAGAAAAGCTGCGTTCAGCGACCCAGACTGCCGGTGCAAATTTTGCCCGGATGATTTACAAATTGCGTTTGGTTCCGGAACAACGGGCCCTGAAACCTCGCCCCCCCCCCCGGCGTGACGCCTAGCCTACTTACGTTTACGCCTTCCATTTAAGCTCGCATCACTTGTAGTCATATTGTCATCTCAGAGTCCGCGCGTCAGCACGTGGTCGCGCCACGGTCAGGGAGATGCCACAAGGCGTTGCGTAGCCCGAGCGGCGCATTCAGTTATGTACCCCCGCGCGCCAAACCAAACCTGGGGCGCGCTGCCACATGGGGGAGAGTACACGCAAGCGACATGAAGGCCCTTCGTCTTGTGAAAGGTCTGGTTTTGCTTGTGCTTCATGTGACATGCTTGATATCACTTAATTTGCACGTGTTTCCCACAGTTGTTGTCACTGATGACACAATCAGCACAAAAACGCTAATAAATAGGGACAGGTCAGTGGTGGGGAATCACTCCCACCAAATTGCGATGCAGTCAGCTACACCACTCAGTCTAGCTCGGAATGCAGCCTCTTTTTTTAGAAGATTAAGAATAGCCCTTCCACTGGGACGTGAAAGACTCTTGGTTCGGGATACTCGTCCTCTCGACTATGGTTTTGTGTATGCCGCTGTAGGCAAAGGAACAATTCGCAAAGCCTCCGTGTCTGCTTCGAGCTTGCGGAGCACGATGAGTGATCGTATGGGCACATTCCTTGTCACTTCAGAGCTAGGGCTGGAGTCTTTAAAGCCCCAAGCACTTGCGCACGGCAAGGCATTCTGGTGGGACATTGTTGCATCCATTGATGGATTTGGCATCAATTTCACATCATTGCCTGAATTTGAGGCTTTTACATCATTGCCTGCAAAACAGAAAGGAGGCGTAAAAAGAGATTTGGCTTCCACTGTAAGCTGGAATCGCAACAAGCAGAAGGAACGAAGCCGATCTAAGCCAACGGTATGGAGTGTGGTGCGCCAACTTCGCAGTGCAAAGGTGGCTGCGCTGCTACTTTCGCTGGAACTATTTTCCATAGCGGTCGTGTTTCTAGATGCTGATACATTGGTTTGTGATTCCTTTACGGTGTCGTCTGTATTTGACATGGTGTCGACTATGGGCCCTTGGTTTGCTTTTGTGCCTGCACCATCAGAGCACCACTCTCCAATTTTGAAGCAAAAATTTGGCGTCTTGCGAAGTATGGCTCCACCTGAACCCAACACAGGCGTCATGGCCATTGCTGTGTGCGACGGTGCAAGGCGTGTCGTGGCGCGTTGGGGTGAGGTTTATTGGCACGAGTCACTGGCACTTGGCCCCATCCAGAACCCAATGGACCAGCCACCTCTTCGAGTAGCTCTCTTCTTGGAGAGTGCTTCTTGGATCACTCTGAAAAATATATTGAATTGTCGTGGGCATGTGAAGTACTTGAATGCGGCACTCCCGATGCGCTGTGGAGGATACGACATGAATCAATGGGAGTCAATTGCACGTTCGACAATATTGGAAGCTGTTGGTGCGATGCAACATACTAGCGCATCCCTTGCCTTTGCAAATCGAATCATGGGCGGAAAGGGCTGCATGGTTCTTCACTCTCATGCAATCCCAAGATTCACTTATTTCCATTCAAGGTTCCAGAAAAACGCTCTGATAGCTACGGATAAGAGTGATGCGAGGAAACGCAACCTGTTTGGATTTGGGCTCGAAAAGCTCAATACTCCCTTTAGGGCCCTTAACACGGTACGGCCAAAACGACCCCTAATTATCAATCGAAGCAACTCTTTCAACGTCTCAGTTCCAGAAGGTCTCATGGCCATCTTTACACTTTTACCAGCAACAAATCGCACTCCGGCTAGGATTGATGGGTCTGTTGATTGGCGCAAAGGTGATTGGCGAAAGATGGGAGTTATAGTTGGGTCGATGGCCAGGGATGCTTGCGCAATTGAGCCAAAGCCATGTGCTGTTATCTTAGTCTTATTAGACCCCCTTGTGCGTCTTGCTGCTATGAATGACCCGATTCAAAACATTACTGGCAATAGTAGTGAGTTCAGTGACCTGCTCCACTGTCGTGCCAAGTCTTGGAATCGACGGGGTCGAACACTTCTCGATGCTCTTTTGCCTCTCAATGCTGCTGATCTAGAAATATTTGCTGACCCCCGTGCCACTCGAGTCGAGCGGTACGGACCAGGGAACTCTGCTGAGGTGGCAGATGCCATTTCTAGACTCGAAACTGACAATTTTCTTGTTCTTTTAGCAGCCGAGCCAAGACTTTCTGAGCAACTGTTGGATATCACTCTTAAGCATCGACCAGAAGCGGCCTGGATGGCGCACCAGGCTCTGGAAAGTGCTGTTCGATCTGATCTCAAAGGCCGCCAGGCAATCCGTACCCTAGATACAAGCTCACAGAATTCTCTAAGGCAGCTTCTTCTCCACGATAGCAGCATATATTTTGCAGCAGAGCGGCTATTTAGCATGCAGTTTGATGCTGCTGTTGGCAGTCCTTCTAGGCAGTTCTAAAAATTAATAGACACAATCCCGATTCCTGTTCGGGACCACGCCTTGTCCGCCGGGCCGGAGGGTGCGGATATAAACAAATAATTAAAAAGCGCATTCCGACTCGGAGTCCTCCGAGTTTAATTAATCATCACTGGCATGATTATTAAGTTTAAGTTTATTTGACTAGAAATCGATCGGGGACGGAGAACACACACAATGGTCCACATCACAGCGCTTGGCGCATTTCGCCCCGCGGCGCCCCGATGCTTCCCAAGAGCCACTGGCACACTCCACTGGCAGCTATAGCTTCAAGTTACGTGCAAGTTGCGGCCAGTGGTGCCCTCAGGCTTCCCATGCGCAGCATGAGGAATTCTCGGCAGCACCCTCCCGGGCCTCGGCAGCAGACGAACTCCTCAGTCAACAGGCAGCATCGCAGCTCAGGCTCTGAGTCGAAGCCTGAGCTCAGGCCGGGGCTCGCCATAACTTTCGTACGAGTACCGACCGACCAGTGGTCGCCTAGACTCTACTTTAAAATATGAGGGTCGCGAGGGGGAGGGCGTTCCAGAGTCTATGTCCGGTGATCAATCAGGAAAACCAAGAGCCTCTGCGCCGGTCGGATGCATGACAGTGTATGCTACCCGGTGTCTACTTCACTCGACACCATGAACGAGGATGAAGTCCTTTCGGGTGGCCCACCTTCGATGACAGCGATGCAAATGCTAGTTACTTTCTCTGTGATCGCACTGCCAACTGCATGGCTAGTGGCCAAGTACCTCTTTGCGACTGAAGACAAACTTTGCAATGAGATTATTTACGGCGATCACGGGTTCAACTCGAGAAACGAACTGGCTCGCGTAAATTCGGTACGCTGGCCTCTTGAGCTACCTGGCCTCAAGGAAATCAGAGCATACATGACCTTGAAAGAACAGGTGCTGCGCGAGGAGGGCTATGAGCTGAACAGCGAAGCACGCGCGAGACTCCGGCATGCACTAATGGACCGTTGCCAGGTCCATGTAGCGTGGTTATTGAGATTCGAACGAGAGCAGCATTCAATAGAACGAATGGCGCGTCGTGGGATGATGTCTGAGGATGATTTCAGGAAATTTTCAAGGTTTGCCGAATGTTTGGATAGGGAAGTCAGTGACGTACGAGAGGAAGCGGGCTGGCTATGCGAGGACCCCGAGTGCAACCGTCAGGCATCTGAAGAAATCTGGTGCGTATCACGCCAACATAAATCCTGAATGTCACCTTTTAGGCGGGTTGCGATGCAAATATGGCAGCAACGGAGGCGGTCAGACGAGGGTCTTGTCCGCCGAGGTAATGCCAACCAGAGCCTAAAAGGCCTAAAACCTGGCTTCCTGAGCAAACAAGTTCCCAATACTGAAAGCAACAGAGGAAAAGAGTTGAATCCATCTGGACTTGGGGTTGCAAAACCCGCATATGAAGCAGTGAAGTGGCCGAAGCAACTTCCTGGCAAAGCTGCTATTGACCACTATGAATCCCTGAAGGCTAAATTTCTAGATGATGGTAACAATCGGGGTGGGGGGGACTACAAGGAACAGTTGAGGGAGGCCCTGATGGAGCGTTGCCGACTACAAGTCCCATGGATGCAGCAATTGCAGCAAGAACAACTGCGCGCAAGTGCGGCCTCTGAGCGTGCGCGCTGGCAGTCGTGTGCTGTGCCAACTGCACGTGACATTAGTATGCTGAAACAATTTGAGAATAAATGCATTGCTGAGTCTGCCAAGGTCAAGGAAGAGGCTGATTGGTTGGGTAACCTGGACGGAGCTCCAGGGCTAGGTGACCGCATCTGGCCTATGGCATTTGAGCTTCTTAACAAGTCAAAAGTGCGGCATGAAGAACACGAGCAGCTTATGCGTGAGCATCACGAGAGCTTACTCAAGGCATACGCAGAGCATGCCGCCAAACCATGGCCAAGCGAGCTCCCAGGGAAGACGCAACGCCTCTCCTACGACCAGATGAAAGCCGCATTCATTAGAGACGCACAAATCTCTACACAAGCTGCGCTGCTTGAAGGGCAACCAGCATCGCATGTTATTGGTATACCAGCCTGCCGTCAACTTCGTGCTGCCCTGATGGCCCGCTGCCAGCAGATAATTCCTCTTATTCAACGTCTTCAGGCTGAAGGCCGTGCATTCAAGATCGCTTCGGAGCGTGGCCAAGTGGCTGAGCAAGAGGCAGCCAATTTTATGAGCATGGAAAGTAGCACCAAAGCGGAGATTTCCGCAGTTAAGGCAGAAGCAGAGTGGTTGTCCAACGATGCTGGCACTCAAGTGGACATGGGTAACCAAATATGGCCAGCTGCATTTCAGCTCTATGCAAAGCGGCGCGCTGAGATTGCCCGGCGAATACAAGTGGCACAGATGCAATGCCGGCAGACCCAGGGGATGGTTCAACCACCATGGTGCCCTATTGTTGCAGATGCAGTTGACTAGCTGAATTGAAAATATGAATTTTAGTGTTGATTTGGAGCTTGAAGGTTCTTTAAAAAGGCCATATCATCACAGAACCATTCAAAAGGCCTTTGTCGACGTGAGCTCTGTTAATTTAAGCCCACTATGCCCAGCACAGCGTTCTTGGACTTTGAATGAGAGGATATCCAAGAATATATAAGAGCAAGATGTTCAGCGGGCGCAATATCGGAGATCATTGGCTATCGGAGATTATTAAGGCGCCCCACATTTGCCTGGTGCATTCCCAAGAGTAGGAGACTGCGGACCCAACCCTATAAAAAGGGCAGTCGTTCGTCCGTGTAGCTCCATAATTTCAAGTCCCTCTTGGCCACCGGGGAAACTAGCCTGTTTAGCTCTAGAGTCACGGTATCCGAGTCCGTGTAACAATCTGACCAGCCTAGACCCCGGACCTCTCAATTGTCTCGACTCGATCCGATTTAGGCCTTGGAGCCGAGCCCCTGAGCCCCGTACCACGTCTAAATGTCCGACTCTCGATCGTCTCGACTCGACATTATCGCGACCTACGACCTGCCACAACCCAACCTACAGAACACTCTACCAATTCTAACTGTAATGATTAAGTGTATTCATTGAGAGGTAAAATGCCAGTTGTGCTATTTGAAGAAACTTACCAATGCGCACATTTCAATGAAACTTACCAATGCGACAAGGATGGAGGACGATTTTCACCCCGTATTTCCATAAGGGAAACAAGAGCTTACCCTTATCAAAAGGGGGAGTGCGATAAATAGGGCGAAATACCCCCCCTTATCCTATACCCTTCTGTATACACTTACATCCGAGTCACACACAACACGCAACGCGTAATAAACA
>MDSX01039419.1_pt1 | contig 15385 bp, 15 predicted proteins | sample 811141 | NCBI WGS metagenome assembly MDSX01 (sample SAMN05326642, study PRJNA326480) | marine metagenome | isolation source: seawater | place: Atlantic Ocean: South East | collected 2010
CTCCTTAGCTCAGTTGGTTAGAGCATCTGACTGTTAATCAGAGGGTCCTTGGTTCGAGCCCAAGAGGAGGAGCAACTAAAACGATAAAACCGTTATACTTTTATAGTGTAGCGGTTTTTTTTATCATTAATTTATTTTGTAAATAAAACTTGACATTTTGAATAAAAGTCCTATTTTTGTCAAACAAACTTTACAAATAATGAAAGAAGAAAGAAAAAAACATCTCTTACACTTAGGATTATGGACATGGTCATGGGTTGCCACTTTGGCAATTGCCACTTTTGGACCAAAATTTATTTGGGATGACCATACCGCACTAACAACCTTTGCAATACTTACAAACCTTGTTAATGGTGTACTCATGATCTTGGCAAATAGAAAGTTATTTAACCATTATGATGAATTGGAGCGGAAGATTCATTTGGAGTCTTTGGCATTAACACTTGGATTGACTGTTATAGTAGGACTCACCTATTCATTATTGGACCAAGTCAATCTTATACCATTTGATGCAGAAATAGGAATTCTTGTTGGATTTGTTGGACTAACCTATATGACAACTTTATTGATTAATAGAAAAAGGTATTTATGAAGAATCGGGTTAGGGAATTAAGAAAACTGAAAGGCCTAACGCAAGAACAATTGGCTGAAGTGATTGGTGTTTCGAGACAAACCATAAATGCTATCGAAAAGGAAAAGTTCGACCCAAGCTTACCTACGGCATTTAAAATGGCACAACTTTTTGATTTACCGATTGAAGCATTCTTTCTTTTTAATGAAGTAGAATAGATTTTGTGCTGCAACTTTGAATAATAGGGGGAGCACTGAAAAGCACTTGTTAGCAATAGCAGGTGCTTTTTTTATGCCGTATTCATCCTGTTTGCTTGCACGCATATGTGAAGCAACGATAGCTTAACGCGACAACGGTTTCTCTAAGTGCTTTTTCTCAATCAGATGAAATTTTTGTCCTGAGCACTTCATCACAAGTGAACTTCCAGCACCCAAAAAGGATATTTCCCCCTCTTGCCGGTCAAAATTTTCGCAATTGGATCTCACGTGCATTTTAACCGCTTTATCAGGAATTATGTATTCGAATTTAGCACTATAGAAATAACCCTCCATTTCAAAGTCAATAACATTGAACTCATCTTTGAAAAACAACTTGGCTTCTCCTAATTTTATTCTCTGCAACTGCCCATGTGTTGTCTCATAAACATCAAATAAAAGCACATCATTTTCCGATTGAAGTAAAAGATTGTTGCACAATGGTGAGGGCACCCACGCTTTAGTTCCCATGCTGTTTTTTGGTGAGCCATTTATCCCTTGAGCAATAACTAACAGCAACAAGGATACTATTTTAAGCAGATGTTTCATTGAACAGTTTTTTGGTTATTTAAATGTCTCATTTTAAGAGGCAAATGATTGTTTCATTTTGACCTTAAACGAAATTGAATATATGAAAAAAACGAGGTGTTGCATTAAACCCAGCCCTTTATTAGAGATGTTTGTTTAAGCTGGAATTCTCAAAAAGGGATGCGTATTACGTCTACCAGAGAAGATCATTCTAGCAAAACCTTTTTTAGTTCCACAGAGAACATCATAGGACAATTTCCTTGGGGTTTTTAAGGTGGATTCCATCTGAAAACACGCTGTCTTCTAAAAAGGTCATTTCTTCAAAATAATTGACAAGAAGGGGTTCTATGTTTGAAAATCTATCATAGTCCACCATAGTTAAAGCGTTTTTGCACTTTATTCGCAACGAGTCTGTAACTGGACCGGGAAGCATTGAAAAATCAATTCCTTGCGATTCGCATAACGTCTGAATGTTGTTAAGGTATTCTATGCTGATTTCTGAGACTTCTATATGATCCCCTTTCTTGTTCCATTCTTCTCCGTAATCTGGCGCCCATTTGGAGGCTTTAACACTAGGTATTTGAGACAAATTCTTGAATGGCACTTTGTCTATTTCATTTAACACTTGGTCCGAAAAGAACCTCATGTTTTGTTGCGTGTAAAAAGGCTTTAGGAAGTAATGAAATGTAAACACTTGATTTAAATCATTTCTCAACGACGTTGGTGTTAGTAGCAATGTAACGCTATCCGGATGGTTGCCTGCTTGAAGATAATTTTGTAGTAAAAGGTATTGTCCACAAAGGCTTACTGCCTGATTACAGGCCAAGCTAACTGTGCTTGAGCTTATGACGCCCGGTTCGTAAAATTGCCTTGCAACACTGTCGCCAAGAATGAGTTTTTTTGCTTTGCTCTTTTTCTTGCTGACAGATAACGCCTTGTAAGTAACAGCGCCAGGGTAACCGTAATACAATTTAAATTCGGACTTAACTATAATAAGAGAAACCCCTTGCAAAAGGGTGGCGGAAGCTACTGCAAAGACAAACATATGTTGAACGAACCTCTTCATCTTAAAACTGAAAATATATGAATGTTTGTGAACTATTGTTAAAGAAGTAAATAAGGCAAATAATCGCTACATACAGCAGTAAGTCTAAAGGTTTGTGATTAAGCAAAGAGTCCCGTTCAAGCGGGTGTCTTCTGGTTCTATTTCCCCACTCCAGCGCCAACATAAACAGCACTAATATCATGACCTTTAAAGACATTGCAAAACCTTCGTATTTAGGTGTCATAAACAATGACTTGGTACCAACCTTTGCTAAAAACTCTAGAGAAGAAGCAATTGAGTCAGACCTAAAGAAAACCCAAGCTAGAACGGTTAGCAGAAATGTAGACAACATTCCGGAGAGCTCCCTCAAGCTTGGAAACTTTTTTCCTTCCCCAACCACACCAAGGTTTGCTCTATTTCTCTTAAGTAATAGAAGCGGCAAAAAATAAATTGCGTTTAATCCCCCCCACACAATGAAGGTCCAGTTAGCTCCGTGCCAAAAACCACTCACCAGGAAAATAATGAAGGTGTTTCGAACCTTCGTCCATAAACCGCCTCTACTTCCCCCCAAAGGAATGTATAGATAATCTCTAAACCAGGTGCTTAGTGAAATGTGCCACCTTCTCCAAAACTCTGCTATATCTCTGCTAAAGTATGGTGTGGCAAAGTTTTGCATCAAACTAAACCCAAATAAACGAGAGGTGCCAATTGCTATATCGGAGTAACCTGAAAAATCTCCGTAAATCTGAAACGTAAAAAATATAGCGCCAAGCAGTAAGGTGCTCCCGTTGTAGTCTTGGTAATTATTAAAAATTAGATTAGCGTATTCTGCACAGTTATCCGCAATCACTATTTTCTTAAATAATCCCCATAAAATTTGACGCATACCGTCAATGGCCTTGTGGTACTCAAACGTTCTTTTCTTGTAGAACTGTGGCAATAAGTTGGTCGCTCGTTCAATCGGGCCAGCAACAAGTTGGGGAAAGAAGCATACGAAAGCCGAAAAGGCTACAAAATCTTCTGTGGGTTCTAGCCTTCGTTTATAAACATCTATGGTATAACTCAACGTCTGAAAGGTGTAGAAACTTATACCGACTGGCAAGATGATGTTTAAACTATTTGCTTGGATCTCTTGACCAAATAAAGAAAAGGCATCAATGAAGTTGTCTAAAAAGAAATTATAGTATTTAAAGACGCCCAAGAAGCCAAGGTTAACAATGACACTAGCCCACAAAAGCACCTTCCTATTCGACTGCTTTTCCTCTGTTTTTAGCCTTCGTCCAATACTATAGTCAACCAGAGTGCTAAAGAGAATTAGACTTAAGAAACGCCAGTCCCACCAACCGTAAAACACATAGCTCGATGCAACAATTAGCGCGTTCTGAAGACGAAGACTTCTGTTAGCTAAAAACCAATAAAGCAAAAAGACAATTGGCAGAAAAACGGCAAAGTCTAATGAGTTAAATAACATATGCTAACCACATAACTAATAGATTGGCAATTTAGACATCATTTATATCATTAGCATTAGCGTTCAAAAATTATCCCCCCGCATTGTTTTTTCACTCTAGTGAGAGGCAACACGCATGATAATCTTTAATTGAACATTTCTTTACTCGCTATTCTATGATTATTACATAATTCACGCCAAGAGGTGAATAGTATTGAATTAATTATGGTAGTTTGTAATTGTACTCACACACTCTTCTAATACCTCTCCGCAATGTCTAACGCCAATCGTCTTGCTGTTTTCTTAATAACCCTGTTGCCTTTTTTCGGTACTGCTCAAATTGACTCCTTAAGAACGGTTTGGACCAATAGCGAATCAAGCGATACTTCAAGACTCAAAGCAATAGAAGAATATCATGTTCTAACACAAAGAGTTCTTCCTGATTCAGCTCTCAAGGCTCTTGATGTATACCTAAGTTTAACAAAGCAAAACGGCTTGGTTAGAAAAGAGGCTGGTGCCTATGTGAATAAGGCAAATATTTTTCGAGACAAAGGTGATTTTGATCAAGCTTTAACCCTTTATAATAAGGCGATTGAAAAATCTAAAGGAATTGATGATGAGGTTTTTACAGGAATTATTACTGCCAATAATGGCAACATCTATCTTGAAGAACTTATGTACTTTGAGGCTTTTCAAGCTTACACTGCTGCGCTCAAAATATTTGAATCGGAAAATCATAACGAATTCGCAGCAGCGATGCACAATAGCATAGGCAATGTGTACTTACAGATAGAAAATTTCAAGTTGGCTGAAAGCTACTTGAAAACCGCACAAAACCTCTACAAACAGTTAGAACAAACCACTCATAATCAGGTAATTATAATCATGAATTTAGCCTTAATTGACTTTGAAACAGGGGACTATTTGAATTCTGATTCATTGTTTACACAAGCCTTAGACTCCCTAGAGCTAAAGGAAGACATTATCCTTAGAGCGGGATGTTATGCCTATCTCGCAAGGACTAACTTGGCCTTGCAAAACTATCAACAGGCATCTTCTTTTGCTGAAGAAAACCTATCTCTTTGTGAGAAAATAGGAAACTCATCTTTGCTTCTTGAGGCAAGAGTAATTAGCCTTTTGTCCATAGGAGAGCGCAACGCAAGCGTTGTTGCACGTGAGTTTGTTTCTATGGTAGAAAACCAATCTGCAGAGCTTAGCAATGACTTAAGAGAAGATGTGTTTGGTTTCTTATTGGAGTATTATAAAGACAACAACTCGTGGCAAGAAGCGTTGCGCATTAATGAAAAACTAGTCGATACTCAGAAAAAAACACAACAAGAAAAAAACGATCTTGCTTTGATCCGGGGAACAATCAAATATGAGATTGATCTAGAAAACGAAAAAACGAACTCCAAGCTTGTACTTAAAAACTTAAGGGCTTCATTTTTAGCATACTCCTTGTTAGGTATTGCGGTATTTACTTTCATCATAGTAATTCTTTACCAAAAGCATATCAACATTGAAAAACGAACCAGCCTGTTGAGTGAAATCGACAAGCTTAGGGCAGCAAAGAGCGGTGCGCAGTGGGTTAATCCTGTAGACTTCGAATTATCCCGTTCTAAAATTGAGGACGCAATAGGAAGAGGTTTAAACGATACTGATTGGAAGGTGCTTCAAACAATTCAAGCAGATCCTGTAATTTCTAATGCAAAAATAGCCGAACGTGTCTTTTTAAGTGTTGACGGAATTGGCTCCTCGCTTCGCAGGATGTATGATTATTTTGGCATTAAAGATTCTAATTACAAGAAGATATCATTGGTAATGAAATCCATTGAATACTCAAATAAATAGTAGAAGAATCGCAATGGCTTTTTAAGCATTACCAAAGAAAAACCTTCTACATAAAAAAAGCCTGTCGCATAAGCGACAGGCTTTTGAATTGTTAACTATCTAGGTTACTCTTTTATAAGTTTTATGTGCCTAGACTCTTCCGCGGTTTGTAGTAATAAAATATACACACCGCTTTTATAATTCGTAAGGTCATATGCTTTTTGAATAGTGCCCTTTTCTAATACTTGACCAAGTTCGTTAATCAACTGAAACGTTCCTTCCATCAACGGCTCAATGTTTACTATGTCCATTGTGGGGTTCGGGAACACCTCAAAGTCCACTTTTGTTTCTTCCAAAGTTGACATCTGATCTGGCGCATAAACAGTGACGCTTACATTAACTCCCTTGAAGCTCACGTTACCCGCGGTATCAATATAAAGAGAGTCACAGAAGAGATCACTGCACAAGAGGTTTCCTTGATTGTCAAAAATCTTTTGTTCTAAACATATGTAAATTGGACCGCTAGAAGTATATTGATAGGAAGGAAGAGGTCCTAAGCTTGATGATCCATTACCCCAGAACCACTCGTACATGACGAATGGAGAATTCAAAACACTATTTGCGTTTACTTTAGAGGTATTATAAAGTACAATTTGTCCACTGCCCGTAAGAGACGTGTCAATAACAAATTCAGCCATACAATTCACGCCTGTGCCAGAACCGCCACCGCCAGAATTGAATCCACAAATGTTAAATGATGCTGTATAAGAAATGATTGACGGGGTATTAGATCCAAAAGAATACGAATAAACCAATGGTTGGGAAATTGCATTGGGAGAACAGGTGTCATCTGCAAATACAATAACTAAGCCTGATGAATCGTACAGGTGCAATGTGTCTAGATAGTTTCCGTTTGCATCCGTCCATGAAATTATGCCTAGGCCAGAGATTGCACTAATTGAATCTGTTATATAAACCGGCCAATTGGGGATTGGGTTTCCAGAGGCTGAATCGACTACAGTTCCAGAGACAATAACAGAACCGACTAATTGACCAGAACCTGTTCCGCCGCCATTGCCGCCGCCGGAGTTAAATCCACAAATATTGAATGATGCTACATGGGAAACAAATGATGGTGTATTAGGTCCAAAAGAATACGAATACACCGATGGGGGGGTTATGTAGTTTAAGGAACATGTATCATCTGCAAAAACAAATACTAGGCCTGCGGAATCATTCAAATGCAGTGTGTCTAAATAATTCCCGTTTGCATCTGTCCATGAAATTATGCCTAGACCTGAGATTGCACCTACTGAGTCTGTTATGTAAACAGGCCAATTGGGGACCGGATTTCCTGAAGCGGAGTCCGTCACCGACCCAGAAACAATAACCGAACCCACGGACTGACCCCATCCTAATGTGGAAGTTAGCAGTGTCAACAATAGGATACGAAAGGTTGTTTTTTTCATTTTATTTTTTGCTTTAGATTAATACATTGTCAAAGAACAACAAATGTGTTGTTTAGCTTTTTCCTTTAAACATTCAACGAACGTATGTTTTAAAATTGAAAACGGCTTTAACATAAGTTAAACAAGGTTGGTTCGTTGAGTTTGCGTTGCGATTAGTTTATTTATTGAAGGTATGCGCCTTTTGTATTGTAAATTTGAAAGGCTTCTTTAACAAGTCCCGCTTAACTCAACCCTTGATGCGAAATCTATTACTGGTAACATTCTGTTTTTTGAGCACCCTTTCTCACGCTCAAAATTCCGCCAAAAATAAATCATCACCTCTTGCTCGCTATTTTGAAAAGACCCTTGGGTATCAAAAAGATCCTGCCGCACCGCGGCTTATTAATTACCCAACGCTTGCTTATTCTCCAGAAACTAGATGGGAGTTTGGCGTAAGTAGCCTCTATGTATACTCTGCAAATAAGGATTTAAGTAATCGTTTAAGCGAGGTTAAAGCATTCACATTTTATACCCTAGAAAATCAATACGGTATCTGGCTAGACCATGCTGTGTACACCGACAAAAACAAATGGTTTGTATATGGAAGAGCACGTTATCAAAGTTTTCCGTTATTCTACTTTGGAATTGGTCCCGAATCGCCCTCCGAGTTTACCGCTCTAATTAATGGGGACTATACGCTTCTTCGAGAGCGTTTCCTCCGTGAAATTAAGCCCTCCCTTTATTTTGGACTCGAACTCGATTACCAAAGGTTAGCCAATGTTGCATATCTTGAGACGTCCGCACAGTATGTTGCGCCAGAAACAGGTGTTAACGGCTCTACTAACCTTGGCCTTGGAGCAGGGGTGCTTTATGATAACATTCATAACGCAATGAATCCTAGAGAAGGGCTCTACAGCGAATGGGCTTTTTTGGGTTACCGCGGACAAGCAGGGAGTGATTTTAACTTTACCACATATATCTCTGACAGCAGAATCTATAGGCCTCTCAAGGAAAACACTGTCCTTGCTGCGCAAATTTATGGGCAATTCACAACTGGAAACGCTCCATTTAACATGCTATCCCTCATGGGAGGAGAGAGTTTAATGCGCGGCTATTACTTAGGGCGGTATAGAGACAATAATCTAATTGCGGGTCAAGTTGAATACCGCATATTGCCCTTTGAGTTTTCAAAAAAATGGGGCGCAAGCGTATTCCTTGCAGCGGGTCAGGTATATGGTAATAATCATGATTTCCAATGGAACAACTTTCTTCCAACGGGTGGAGCTGGAATTAGATATTTAATCTTTCCAGATAAAGACATCTATACACGAATAGACGTCTCTTTCACTCGAGAAGGTAGCGGAGTATACTTTTTTATTGGAGAAGCGTTTTAACTATCAGCAAATGAAACCTTTATTCATTCTTCTAACCGTCTTCTTCAATCATGCAGCAATAGCACAAGAGTTGATTGTTTTAGGCACGCTTCAGGACGGCGGTTCCCCTCATATGAATTGCGAAAGGACTTGTTGTGCTCATCCAAAAGAGAATGAATTTGTAGCAAGCTTGGCCGTGGCTGATTCTTCGTTATCCATCATTATAGATGCAACACCCGATTTTGTGATACAAACCAACTACCTGCGCAAGCAATTTGGACATAATAATCTAGCTATCTTTTTAACTCATGCCCATGTGGGTCATTATAGCGGTCTTATACACCTTGGTCGCGAAGCTGCCAATACCCAAAAAGTACCCGTTTATGCTATGAGGCGAATGATTAATTTTCTATTAAACAACGGTCCTTGGAATCAACTGATTGAATTAGACAACATTGAACCAAGAAGCATTCAAGAGAGTCTGCCAATAACCCTTGGAAACGGAGTCATAATGGAACCAATACTAGTGCCTCACCGCGATGAATATTCAGAAACGGTAGGATACTACATCAAAGGACAAAGTAAAACAGCACTTTACATTCCTGATATAGATAAATGGTCTGCTTGGGACCAAAATATACTCAGTATAATTCCTACCGTAGACTATGCCTTCATAGACGGGACTTTCTACGAAGACGGTGAAGTGCCTCGACCTATGTCTGAAGTGCCGCACCCCTTTATTTCAGAGAGCATACAGCTCTTACAGCACCTAACTATAGAAGATCGCAATAAAGTGTATTTCATTCACCTCAACCACAGCAACCCTACAAGAAACAAAACATTTGAAGGACGCAAGTCAATTGAAGCTAGTGGTTTTAGGTTCGCGGAATTTGGTCAACGTTTTACGCTTTAACAAGCTATTAGCCTTTTAGCTCTACTAATCATAATACTTTGCGCCAAATCTAAAATCGTCTAATGAAAACACTAAATGAAAATTGGTTCGCCTTCTCCCTAATTGCTGTAATATTTGGACTACTTGGGTTCCTGTTGGGACGCTCCTCTGGACACTCAGCCGTGGGACAGCATCCTTTTATTAAAGGCAACACGCATGTTGTCACAGAAACAGATAGTTGGATCACAAATGATGCAGACCAGCTAGAAATACTCAAAAGCATGAATATAGATGTTATTCACAATGAGGAAGGCAAGGTTATTATTTCCGTTGATAGTCTTGACAAGGCCTCGGGTGTTGAAGGAACGGTTAAAATGATTAAGATCATAAAAGATTAAAGAGCGCGACGCTTTTTACGTCTTATCCTAAGGACTATTCGCAGCAATTTATTTAAAAGCGCGTCTCCTCCTACATATATCATTACCGAGCCTAATGGAGGGTTTGTTGTGTGAAATGCAAGAGGGTCTCTTTCCCATGCCCAATTCCCTAAGTACGTTCCTGAAACCTCTAGGTAAAGAACTACCCATCCAATGATTAGATAAATACTATGATTACGTTTTTTAATAAGCATCCAAAACAATAGTGCCCCCATGATTGCGCTGAGCGTGTCCTCAAAAACAAGCAAAACCATTAAAAACAGCAGCGCATAAATACCCATGATTGCGTTTCTTCTTTTCTGTACCCAGTGTCGGATAGACGACTCAAGAAAGATTTCATACGCCGAGGCGTAAACCACAGCGTGACCTATGGGAATGTATATTGGAACTGTACCCAATCTATACGCGTATAATCCTAATAGTTCGGTAGATATTAGCTCTCCAGCATAGGACAGCGGTACAATCATAATCATCAAAAGACGCAGTCGTAGAGTCGCTTTTTTGTATTGAAATACAAATAAGCCTGATGTTAAAAGAAAGGTGATCCAAACTCCCCAATCTATATTGGAGTAAGCTGAATCAAAATAAAGCACAGGAATCCAGCAGGCTAAAAAACCAATCTTTATTAAAACAGTTTTATTAAAAGGTTTTCGGAGGCTATTCATTTCTCAGCGGCATGCACGGCAAGATATTGAAAGTTCTAGCTTTCCTCTTGAATTAAGTTAACTTCACCTCAATTAATAAAATCAAAACGTGTTAAGCTACTGGGAAAAAACTACGTTACGCCATTTTGATTTAGTGGTGATAGGGGGTGGCATTGTTGGCCTTTTTACAGCGTTGTTGTATTCAAAAAAACACCCCCAACATAGAATCGCTATTCTAGAACGAGGGCTGTTTCCAGATGGGGCATCAACTAAAAATGCTGGATTCACTTGTTTTGGCTCCATCTCAGAGCTGGAAAATGACCTTCAAAATATAGGCCGTTCTGGAACCGCCTCTTTGGTGATGAATCGGTATCGTGGATTACAATTATTGCGTGAGGAGCTTGGTGATAAACCAATACAATATGAAGAAGTTGGCGGTTATGAGGTTTGCTTTGATTCGCCGAGTTTAAACCGTATTGAATTCTTTAATGATCTCGTTGAGCCCTTCCTGGGGCAAAGGCCGTATTCGGTTGTTGCGAGAGACGGTTTTGGGTTGACAACCAAGGTACATGCTCTAATTAAAAATAAACTTGAAGGAACCGTTAATACTGGTAAAATGATTGCTGCATTACAAGACAAAGTGTCGAGAGCAGGAGTCATTACCTATACACAATCTGATGTGTTACAAATTGACGACTACCACGAAGGCAAGAAAGTTTTAGTACAAACGCTCGACGGATCAATTGAATTGATTGCAACGCAAGTTGCTCTATGTACCAATGCCTTCAGCAGGAGGTTTTTACCTCAGGCAGACATATCACCTGGGCGAGGAATGATCATGATTAGCAAGCCCCACAGAGCCTTCAGTTGGAAAGGTTCGTTTCATTATCACGAAGGGTACAATTACTTTAGGACAATAGATAATCGGCTTTTGATAGGCGGGGGCAGACACTTAGACGAAAAAGAAGAAGCTACTCTTGAACACGGAGTTAACAAGAAAATAGAAGCCTCCTTAATATCAGACCTTAACACACTGTTTGGGGCTGAAGCTAACATAGAAATAGATCATGCTTGGTCGGGAATAATGGCCTTTGGTAAAAACAAAACGCCTTTAGTACAAAGAATCGATCCGCATCTTGTGGCAGGAATGCGTTTGGGAGGAATGGGTGTTGCTATTGGAGCCAATGTTGGAGATGCACTTGCTGAACTGCTTGACTCTTAGTTTACTTTTTTAAGACACCACATTTTGGCTGTCTACGAGAAAGGAAGGCTTGCGGCTGTTGTATATCAGAATCTATAGCCTACAGATATTGTGTTGTAATGACCGTATAAATCCTTGAAGTTGTGTTGGTAGAAATAGCCTACGCTTACCTTGCCTCCAATCACCTTGTTGTCTGTCTCAACACCCAAACGAAGGCGGCTACTTTGCTTGTTGGGGTTTTCAGAATAAAATGACCCTATGTACTCTGAATACACCGTGGGGTCCCATTCCCAATTCTTAAACGCCTTGGTGTAGCTTCCGCGAAACCTCAAGTCTGCCCTAGCTGAGCCACCGCCAGAAATAATCTCTCTATGCTGAGCTCCAAAACGAAAGGAAATATCATCCTTGCCTATGTTGTAGGATTTTGTGGCAGAAACCCTAGCTCTCCATCTTTGATTAAGGCCATTTACATCAAAAATTGAATAATGCCTGAATTCTGTGGCAATGCTTACTGTTTTGCTTTGCTCAAAATTGAATTGGACTTCCGAAATGAATCTGTTTTTTCCTTCCTCACCGCCAACACTTCTATACAGGCCGCTCAAGTCTATATTCAATTTCTTCGTTGGCTTAAATCGGTAAGTTGCTTTAGTCCATAGCCTAGGGTTAGTTGTAGAAACCGTGTCGCCTGACTGAGCCAAAAGGATAGAACCCCAAAATGTAAAAAACGCGACTACAAGAAATTTAGACTTCATAAACCACATTTATCTGAGCGGTTCCTTCTGCGTGATCCACTTTTGAAATATGGGATTTCACAACAGTCACACCAATGGTTTCTGCAAGTTCTTGAACTCTATTTTCTACATATTCCTTTGTTAAGTCTTTTGTAGATACAACCACGGTAACTTTTTTTGTGGTGATTTTTTCTTCTTCGGGTTTATCTAACATAAATTTTTCGAGCACATATATACAAGCCAATACGGTTGCGTTGATTAAAATCAGCTCCGTAAAACTTATGGCATCTGAGCTCAATGCGTTAATCACCGCGATTCCAAGAGAGGCAAACAAATAGGTCATTTCTTGAGGCCTTAGGGTCTCTGTCCGGTAGCGAATAATACCAAAAATGGCAAACATTCCTATGGCAAGGCCTATTTGCATTTCAAAGGTACTCAACACATAAGACAGGAAAAACACCACAACAGCGATAATGAAAAAACTACTCACGTTAGTTCGTGTCGTTCTATTGTGACGACTCACAATACCCAATTGGACAAGGTTATAAACCACCATCAAAGCGAACTTGAAAAACATTGTGGAGGATATATAAATTATTTCAGACATATTATTCAATTAATCTGAACGAATATATAGCATAAATTTTCACAAAAATCGCCGTTTTTTAATCTTATGCATTCACAATGTTTATTGTCATTAAAAGCGCATGTATAAGGCATCTAGATGAATAGCGTTTAACGTTGGGAATTCAATCCATAAACGGTGAGATTGAGCAAAGTTTTTTTGTTCTGTCTGATAAAAAACCTTTGCTTTATGCGCAAGGACGATTTCTCGGTTATAGAAGCAGCGTAATTAGCGATAAGTAGCCTATTTTGCAGGTTCAAATACAGCGTTTTTGTCAAGCATGTTTTTTTATATTGGACCAGGTCTTGGTGTTGGTGCGGCCGCATTGATTGTGCTCATTTTAGTGTTAATTATATTCTCCTTTGGCTACCGTTTGTGGTACAGTTTGGTTAAAACTCCGAAATTTGTAGACTTAGAATCCAAAAACAAGCCTTCAAACGCCTCTTTTTCATGGAGGTTTTACGCCCCTCTTTTTACAGCAATCGGGATCATAACTGTATTTAATCCCTTTCTTTTTGGCGCCAAGGGCACCAGCAAATACACGAGTATACAAGGGTTACCGCTTTGGGTCACTGTCCTTGTAGTCTTTTTAATAGCGAATTCTCTCTTTTTAGTGTTGCGCAGAAAAAGGAGAGGCTACGGTTTAAAGCCCACGTTCTTCTACATAAAAAGAACACTGCTGTCCATTTCCCTGAGTCCGCTCAACGCGTTTTTGCTTTTTTCGATTTTAGCCTTCGGTACTGTCCCATTATTTTATACTACCTCATTTGAAATTGTATCAAAACTCAAGGGGAACTTAGTTATTGCTTATGCTTTTTCAACTGTCGCGGGGTTGCTGTTAGGTCAAAGCATCTTATGGATGAAGAACGTCTTCTTTGAAACCGCGATCTCGAGCGTGGCTTTGCTCAATGTATTAGTCGCACCTTCCAACGACATGACCAAAATGACGGCAATAAATGCGGCAACAAGTAAAACAACCGTAACACTAATGCGGCTTTTAGGATGTTTAGCCATTGTGCTTTTAGACGTTTATTTCCTTGGTTGGAGCCTACCTAATCTGCTACTTGAAAAAGGGTTCAGCCCGAATTGGAGCATAATTACCATAAGCGCAGGATCCGTTATTCCGTTCTTGTTTAGGACAAAACCTATTAGTGACTATAGCGAACTCTCACAGCTTTTTCACCGCTTAGTGTTAGATAACTACAATTTAGGCAGAGCGCTTCTTTCCCGTCAAATCAAAAATGTTGGAGAAGGTTATTCATTGCAAGGGAAATACTCGCGTGTAATCATAACAGGCCTGGCAAGAGCAGGAACAACAGCGCTTACAAAGGAGCTTACAAAACGTGGTCCCTTCTCTTCTCTGGATTACAGTAATATGCCTGTTCTTTTAGCCCCAAGGCTGTGGGCTAAAGTTTATACGCCAAAGAAAAAAGAAAGTGCCGAGCGTGCCCATGGTGACGGCATCAAAGTTGGACTAGCCAGCGTTGAAGCCTTAGAGGAATATTTCTTTAAAGTGCTCAAAAACGACACATATATTACGGATGAAGGGCTTTTGGAACACAACCTAAGCAAAGAAGAAAACAGCCTGTACAGACGGTATCAAAACAGCATTGCTCGCGGAGGTATTTACTTAGCGAAGAACAATAACACCGTACTGCGATTAAAGTCCTTGCTACAACTAAATTCAGATTTAGCTGTTTTTATGTTAGTGCGAAATCCGCTACAGCACGCTCACAGCCTAATGGTACAGCACGAAAGGTTTTGCTCGCTACAGAAAAAAGACCCTTTTGTTAAAGAGTATATGGATTGGCTTGGTCACCATGAATTTGGCCAAGGAGAACGGCCTTTTATTTTTAATGGAAAAAGAGGACAGAAAGAACATCCAAAAGACATTAATTACTGGTTGGAAAGATGGGTTGCTTACTACAGCCGTGTTGAAGCTCAAGACAATTTATTTCTGATTCGTTATGAAGATTTTTTACAAAATCCACAGGGAACATTGATTATACTTCAAACAAAACTTTCAATTGCACTAAATTTTAGCGAACTTATTGTCTTTAATAAGAATGACGAATCTATAGGTGGCGCCAAACCTGAACTTTTAGAGCAGGCTCATGCTATTTACAGCAACCTCTCTAAGTTATGTCTAAAGCCGTCCTTATAGTAGAAGACGATCCGCAACTAGGCGAGTCTTTAAAAACTATTCTTGGGCCTCTGCATCATGAGCCACACCATATACTTACCCTTAAAGACGCCAAGCAGGCCATAGATAATCAAGCTTGGGATGTTATTATTTCAGACTATTCGCTAGGTGACGGAACCGGGTTAGAGGTGATGAAATATGCAATCGAAAAAA
>MDSX01043150.1_pt1 | contig 15373 bp, 10 predicted proteins | sample 811141 | NCBI WGS metagenome assembly MDSX01 (sample SAMN05326642, study PRJNA326480) | marine metagenome | isolation source: seawater | place: Atlantic Ocean: South East | collected 2010
AATTACTTTTTTTTCAGCTTCGCTGTTGTGGTAGGGTTTGATATTTTCTGCTCCTGCCATTGCTTTAAATTTTCGGTCGCAAAGGTAGGCTATATGCCATAACTTTGCCGCCATGAGTAATACAACTACCGAATCCAGTAACAAAGCAGATAAAAAGCGTAAAACGCTAAAGGTTAGTGACCTAAAGCAATTAAGCAAAATTTTCGCCTATGTTGGTCCCCACAAGGGACTTTGGGCCCTGGGATTCGTGTTCCTCTTTATAACGATGATTACCTCATTGTTGTTCCCTAAACTTTTAGGAGGACTGATGTCGTCCTCTCCTGACAACCTCAGGGAAAACATGGTGCAGATGATGGGGCTCTTGCTCGTTCAGAGTATTGCAAGTTTTTTCAGAGTAGTTATTTTTGTGATGGTTACAGAGCGGGCTCTTGCCGCTATACGCGAGGATTTGTATAGTCGTTTGATTCATTTGCCCATGACTTTTTTTTCCTCCAAAAGAGTGGGGGAATTAAATTCGCGCGTGGCTTCTGATACCTCTCAAATAGGGGAGACGTTAACTACCACCTTGGCTGAATTTTTACGTGGTATCTCCATGGTAGTCGGTGGGATTACAATTCTTGCATTTACTTCAATTAAACTAACACTATTTATTGTAGCTGTCATCCCTCCGTTAATTCTTGTAACCATCATTTTTGGACGATTTATTCGGAAATACGCAAAAAAGGTTCAAGATGAAGTGGCGGCTTCCAATACCATTGTAGAAGAAACGTTTGCCGGTATACAAACTGTTAAGTCTTTTGCAAATGAGGCTTGGGAGCGAAATAGATACGCTAAAAGAGTAAGCGCCATAGTTGGTCTCGCAGTTAAGGGTGGGTATTACCGTGGTGCCTTTGCTAGTTTCATAACCTTTGGTTTGTTCGGAGCTATAGCCTTAATAATTTGGTTTGGTGCAGGAATGGTGCATGAAGGCCAATTAGCAGGTGAAAAGTTGAATGAGTTTATTTTATATGCTTTATTTATAGGAGGGTCTATTGGCGGTTTAGCTTCAGTTTATGCTCAATTACAAAAGGCTATTGGGGCAACGGAGACGATTTTTGATTTGATGGAGGAAACTCCGGAAATGGAGATAAGTAATGAAGAAAAGTCATCGGTGGATGTGTCAAGAATAGCCTTTAATCAAGTTAATTTTAGTTATCCAACGCGAACAGATGTGCAGGTTTTAAAATCAGTCAGTTTTGATTTGGATTGGGGGAATACATTGGCCTTGGTAGGTCGCAGTGGTTCGGGTAAAAGTACTATTGCTTCGCTCTTAATGAGGTTTTATACTATTGATAACGGTACAATAACCGCAAACAATAAGTCTCTTTCTGAGATTGACTTGAAGGCTTGGCGCAACGCATTGGCATTTGTGCCTCAAGATGTATTGCTTTTTGGCGGTACCATTCGTGAGAATATTGCCTATGGTGATACCGAAGCAGTTGAAGATCAAATTATTGAGGCTGCTAAGCAAGCTAATGCTTGGGAGTTTATCCAAGGATTTCCGGAGGGTTTGGAAACTACTGTTGGAGAAAGAGGAGTTCAACTTAGTGGAGGACAACGTCAGCGAATTGCCATAGCAAGGGCACTTTTAAAAGATCCTCAATTACTCATTTTAGATGAGGCAACGAGTGCATTAGATAGTGAAAGTGAACAGCTAGTGCAAGAGGCCTTGGAGCGATTGATGAAAGGAAGAACATCAGTTATAATAGCTCACAGACTATCCACCATTCGCAATGCAGATCAAATCCTGGTCTTGGATGAGGGGGAGGTTACAGAACGTGGTTCTCACGACGAATTGATTGATCAAGGAGGAATTTACGCCGAACTAGTTAAGTTACAAAATGTAGCAAAGGCCTCTAAAGATTTCGAATAGAATACCCATGAGTGAGCATAAATTTCGCAGTCTTTATGTAACTTTAGAATCATGAAAAAGTTGCTTTCGCACCCAATCGCTAAATTTCTTTTAAATCAATACATTTTAACGGGTTTCTCCTTTGTGCTATGGATGGTTTTTTTAGATGCGAACAATTATTTTATTCATTCGGAATTGGATAAGCAAATAGAGGCTGTAGAGGCGGATATTAAGTTCTACGAAACCACACTAGAACACGATAGAGAGCTCTTAAAGCAATTAAATACCAATCCAGAGGCATTTGAAACGTACGCTCGTGAAAACTTCGGTATGCATAAAAAAGGAGAGACTGTAACAGTCATTGAATTTGAGGATTCATCTGATGAATGATGTCAAAAAAAGAACCTATCCGCACGGTGAAAGCGCAGAGCCATTGTACACTTCTGGACCCTACAATGAGGTAGGATTTAGAGATCATCCTTGGTGGATTATGGTTCAAGAGCATCTTGTAGAAAAGGAATTTACGGCCAACGAATGGGCTCTTACTCGCCTCCGGCACGGTGCATCTGGTCTATTATTCTATCTAACAGAAGAACAGTACTTGCCACGAGTGCTCCAGGGTATTCAACTTGAATACATTTCTCTGGGTCTTGTGGTTGAGGGTAGTGGTCCTGCAGTAATGGAAGCTCTTTTACATCATGCACATAATGAAATTATACCCATTCACAAACTAAGAGGGTTTATCAATATTGATCCTGTTGAGATTGCAGCTCGAACAGGTGAATGGCATGAAAATAAGATGTATGACTTGGGCGAATTATCACGATTGACGCCAGCTGGAATGAAGTACATGTGCTGCAATGCAAATCTCTACGGGTCTTGCGGTGCTTCACCTTCCACGCAATTAGGGCTTGCTATTGCTCACTTGGATTTTTACTTGTCCAATTTTGGTGCTGTTGGACTTTCTCAATATTGGCTTGCACTGACAGTGGGTACCTACATGTTTGAAGAAATAGCTAAACATAGAGCCATCCGCATGTTATGGCGAGATTTATTAGAAGAATACGGATTCCCTTTTGTCCATTTAGAAATCTATTCAGAGACTTCAACAACACACCAGAGCGGTTTTGATAAACATTCCAATCTATTGCGAGCCACCTCCGCAGCTTTTGGCGCAATAACAGGCGGTGCAGATGCTGTTCAAATAAGACCGTATAATTCTGTTGTCGAGGGATTTGATCAGGAGGGTGAACGATTGGCACTCAATCAGCACTTCATAATGGCATATGAGAGTGGTATGGATCGAGTATTGGATCCTTCTAAAGGATCTTATTTCATAGAGAACAAGACGTCCGATTTTGTAAAAAGTGCGACACTGCTATTGAAGGAAATTCGTCAGATGGGCGGTATCATTGAAGCATTAAAGTCTGGCTGGATTCAAGATAGAATTGACAAGGAGGTGAGGGAGGCTATGCCAGAGAAAATATTAGGTGTTAATGTTTACCCTATGGATGGAGAAAAATTGCCGGAAGAGATGTCAGTCGCTCAACCTTTAAGTAGAGTAAAGCATAAGGAACGATTCATGGATAGAGATATTGAACCCCTCAGAGTCATTCGTTGGTCCGAACAATTGGAATTTGAACGTGATCAAGTACAGTCTAGGTAATGCAGGATACGTGGAAAACACCAGAGCAAATAGAAGTAAAACCTTCCTATTCCCAGGAGGATTTGAAAGATGCTAAACATTTAGACACGCTCCCAGGTCAAGCGCCATTTGTTCGCGGGCCTTACGCGACTATGTATGTAGGAAGGCCTTGGACTATTCGTCAATACGCAGGATTTTCAACCGCGTCAGAGAGCAATGCGTTTTACAAAAGAAATTTAGCCGCTGGTCAAAAGGGACTTTCTGTTGCCTTTGATTTGGCTACGCATCGTGGATATGATAGTGATCATGAGCGCGTCATGGGGGATGTTGGTAAAGCTGGTGTTGCTATTGATTCTGTGGAAGACATGAAAGTGCTGTTTGACAGTATTCCTTTAGATAAAATGTCTGTATCCATGACTATGAATGGTGCGGTTCTGCCTGTGATGGCCTTTTACATTGTTGCGGCTCTAGAGCAAGGTGTTACTTTGGATCAGCTAAGCGGTACCATTCAGAACGATATTTTAAAAGAATTCATGGTTCGAAACACGTATATCTATCCACCACAAGAAAGTATGCGTATTATCTCAGACATCTTTGCTTATACCAGTCAACACATGCCCAGATTCAATAGTATATCCATCTCTGGTTATCACATGCAAGAAGCTGGAGCTACGGCAGATATTGAAATGGCATACACACTTTGTGACGGTTTAGAATATGTGAAAACCGGTATTTCTGCTGGATTAGATATAGACGTTTTTGCGCCAAGGTTGAGTTTCTTTTGGGGAATTGGAATGAACCCGTTTATGGAAATCGCGAAGATGCGCGCTGCCAGATTTCTTTGGGCAAAGTATATGAAAGCTTTAGGTGCACAGAATCAGAAATCAATGGCACTTAGAACTCATAGTCAGACTTCTGGCTGGTCGCTAACGGAGCAAGACCCATTCAATAATGTGACGCGTACAGCAATAGAAGCAATGGCGGCTACCATGGGCGGAACGCAGAGCCTACATACAAATTCTTTAGATGAAGCCATTGCCTTACCTACTGATTTCTCTGCACGAATTGCCAGGAATACCCAATTGCACTTGCAATTGGAAACGGATATTACCTACACTGCTGACCCGTGGGGTGGGTCTTACTATGTAGAGAAACTTACCGCCGACTTGATTGAAAGGTCAGAGATTTTAATGGAAGAAGTTGATAAATTAGGCGGAATGACTAAGGCTATAGAGGCGGGTATTCCCAAGATGCGCATTGAGGAGGCTGCAGCAAAGAAACAAGCCCGTATAGATGGTGGAACAGATATTATCGTTGGAGTAAACGCCTTTCAAACTGCTGAACGGGCCAATCTAGATATACTTGAAGTCAAGGGTGATGAGGTCCGGAACCAACAGCTCATTGGCTTGGATATGCTTAAATCTGCTCGTGATGAATCGCATGTTCAATCTACATTGGATGCCTTAGAAGAGGCTGCCGAAGGTTCAGAAAACCTCTTGTTATTAGCCATAGAGGCTGCAAAAGCACGAGCAACACTTGGTGAAATTTCTCTAGCTTTAGAAAACAAATGGGGCAGGTATAAAGCGACCACTAAAACTATAAGTGGGGTATATTCGAAGGAGATGACAGAAAATAAAGATTTTCAAAAGGTGCGTGAATTGTCTGATTTTTTTGCTCAGAAAGAGGGGCGTAGACCTCGCATAATGGTAGCAAAAATGGGACAAGATGGTCACGATAGGGGTGCTAAGGTTGTGGCAACCTCATTTGCTGATTTAGGTTTTGACGTGGATATGGGGCCGTTATTTCAGACACCAAAGGAAGCTGCAAAGCAAGCTGTAGAGAATGATGTGCATATTCTAGGGGTTAGTTCATTGGCAGCAGGTCACAAGACTCTCGTACCTTCAGTTATGGAAGAACTTAAATCTTTAGGTAGACAAGATATATTAGTAATCGTTGGTGGTGTAATACCTGCGCAGGATTATGAGTTCATGTACGATCAAGGAGTAGCGGGTATTTTTGGTCCGGGTACACCGATTGCTAAAGCGGCAGGAGCGATCTTAAAACTAATGTTGGCTGGTTAAGAAAAATTGATTTTTCTTCCTCTAACGGTCCACTTTGCCTCAGTATTGCATTCGGGAATATGGGATTGAAAAATAATTCTTTTAGAATAAAAAAATATGTGTAAATTGCGCCTTTAATTTATTATATGAATACTGGAAAAGTAAAATTTTTTAATCAAGACAAGGGTTTTGGTTTTATCGTAGACAACGAAACGCAAAAAGAATATTTTGTGCACGTAACTGGTTTAAATTCACCAATTTCTGAAAATGATGAAGTTGAGTTTGAACTGCAAGAAGGAAAGAAAGGATTAAACGCTGTTAATGTCAGCGCTCTATAATTTAGATTTCGAGTAAACAAAAGCCCCGCTATTTAGCGGGGCTTTTTTTTTGCGGAAATTTTTGATTCACGATTGTTTTTTTTAAAACTTAACCGTATTATTCACTGCGTGGAAATTAAAAAGCAATATTTTATTACTCTTGGATTGGTCTTGGGATTATTGCTGGCTAATCAGATATTTATCCAATTATCTTTACTGAGGGCCCAGCAGGATTCACGTATCATAAACATAGCAGGTAAACAAAGGCTGTATTCTCAAAAGATGTATGCGGCTATTCTTGAGGAAGAGTGGAATACGGATGTCTTTTTAAAAACCGTAGGCTCTTTTCGAGACTCTCATGAAGAATTGATTTTTAGAACTACTGAGTATTTTCTGGTGAATGATCAAATTTCTCAACTCAACCAAATTACTCCATATATCTATAAACTTGATAAGTTTATTCAACTGCCAGAAGATGAATTTTGGGCAGCTCGTTCTCAGATTCAAAAAGTTCTCCAGAACATGCTGGTTCTATCCGACGAAGTCGTTAGCATTATTGAAAATGAACAACAATTAGTTATTAAAAGGGTGCGTATTTTCGAGCTTTTAATTACCATAATATCGGTTCTGGTGATTGGATATGAAGTCTTTCTAGTTATATTGCCCGTCTTGCGGCGGTTGCGTGTTTCACGCCAAGAACTGCAAATAAAAACTGAAGAGCTTAATCGGTTAATTGGTATGATTGGACATGATTTGAGAAGTCCACTTCAGAATATGAAGAGCCGAATACAACTCATAAAAATCAAAAATCCTGAAAAGAATCAAAGTAGAGAAGATTTGGATATCCTCCTTAATTCATTAGAGAGTGCAGAACAGATAGTGCAGCTGATGTTAGAAAGAAATATGAATAATCAAGCAATATCTCCGAAGGAGGTAAATATTGGTCAAATTATTGATGACGTGAAGCGTGATTTAACTTTTTTGATTGATTCTACTCAGGCAGAAATTTATATCAAAGGAGATGCTAGGATAAAATTAAATCCCACAGAACTTAGATTAGTTTTTCAGAATATTATCTCAAATGCAATTAAGTTTACCAAAAAGGACAAAATACCTCGAATTAATATCACGGTAACTGATTTCCATTCAAAGCTAAAAGTAACAGTAACCGATTATGGAATTGGCATGTCCGAAGAAATTCAATCTAATATTTTTGAATACCGTTCTAGGGGCAATTTGGAAGATCAAAGTGCGGAAGGATACGGCATAGGGCTCTCCCACTGCAAGGCAATCATTACTGATTTAGGCGGCAGTATCTGGGTCAAAAGCAAAACTGATGAGGGTTCGCGCTTTTATCTAGAATTGCCGAAACAACAACTTTGAGTCGGAGTTTTCTTATTATTTGGAAGCGCGTTTTCTATCGTGTTCATTCAATAGAATCTTTCTCAATCTAATACTTTCAGGAGTTACTTCTACATATTCGTCTGCACCGATATACTCCATCGCCTCCTCTAAACTAAATTTTACGGGAGTAGCTAATGCTGTGTTATCATCTTTTCCTGAGGCGCGCATGTTATTGAGCTGTTTACTTACACATGGATTAACCACTAGGTCACCTGGCTTGTTTTGTTCTCCAATAACTTGTCCACCATATATTTCGTCACCTGGTTCAATAAAGAATTTGCCGCGATCCTGCAATTTATCCAAGGAGTAGGCACTAGCTTTTCCTGCTTCCTTAGAGATTAAAACGCCAGAAATACGACGGTCTAAATCCCCTTTATAAGGCTGGTATTCCTTCAATCTATGCGCCATAATGGCTTCTCCAGAAGTAGCAGTTAGAACATTGTTTCGTAGCCCCATAATACCGCGAGATGGTATTTCAAACTCAAGTCTTGTTAGATCACTTTTTGGCTCCATAACGAGAAGCTCTCCCTTTCTCTTTGTGACTAATTCTATGACTTTACCTGCTGTTTCACCGGGAACATCTACCGTTAATTCTTCAATGGGCTCATTCTTTACGCCATCTATTTCCTTAAATATAACTTGAGGCATACCCAATTGCATCTCATAGCCTTCTCTGCGCATGGTTTCAATCAATATACCCAAATGTAAAATACCTCGTCCGTGCACTATAAACTGGTCAGCGGAACCGGTTTCCTCTACCCTAAGGGCGAGGTTTTTCTCGATTTCTTGCATCAATCTTTCGCGTATCTTCTGCGAGGTCACGTGCTTTCCTTCCTTCCCAAAAAATGGTGAATTATTAATTGAAAATAACATGCTCATAGTCGGCTTGTCAATCTCCATATGTGCTAATGCTTCTGGGTTTTCCAAGTCAGCAATGGTATTGCCGATTTCAAATCCTTCAATACCGTTTAAAGCAACTATTTCACCTGCGTTTGCCTCTGATATTTTTGTTTTTCCTAGACCTTCAAAAGCCATTAATTCTTTGATGCGAGCCTTACGCACACTCCCGTCTCGCAAACAAAGTGAAACAGGCATATTTTCTTTTATGCGGCCACGAGTCACTCGTCCAATTGCTATACGGCCGGTAAATGAACTAAAGTCGAGTGAAGTAATCTGCATTTGCAGCGTGCCTTCTTTTACTTCTGGCGCTGGTATCGTATCTATAATTGTATCTAACAGGTAGGTAATGTCCTGTGTAGGGTTCTCCCAATTAGGCCCCATCCACTTTTCCTTACCAGAACCGTATACTGTCGTAAAGTCTAACTGTTCTTCTGTTGCGTCAAGATTAAAGAACAGCTCAAATACTTGATCGTGCACCAAGTCTGGAGTACAATTAGGTTTATCCACCTTATTAATTACCACAATAGGTACCTTTCCTAACGACAATGCTTTTTGGAGTACGAAACGGGTTTGTGGCATTGGGCCTTCAAATGCATCTACCAAAAGAATTACACCATCTGCCATGTTTAAAACGCGCTCTACTTCACCCCCAAAGTCACTGTGACCGGGCGTATCAATAATATTGATTTTCGTGCCTTTCCAATGAATACTCACGTTTTTTGAGAGTATGGTAATCCCGCGTTCACGCTCAAGATCATTGTTGTCCAAGAGAAGATCGTCAACCTGTTGGTTATCACGGAATAAGTTAGCCGTATGCAGCATATTATCTACCAGTGTAGTTTTACCGTGATCTACGTGCGCAATAATTGCAATGTTTCTCAGATTCATGAGCGATTTATTTTTCGCTGCAAAAGTAGGCTCTTTTCTCCCCGTAGACTAACTTATTAGTAAGCAGTTTTACTAATCTAAACCCCTTACTTATGAAACTTCACCCATTTTTGGGGCCACGCTTGTGGCGCCTAGTACTTTTTATAGCCTGTTTTTTGGCTATTAAAACTCAGTTAAACGCTATGAATCAGATGGTTAGCATTGATTCTGTTAGTAACTTTCCATTTTCTACAATCCGATTCCAGTGGGCCTTTGATTTCGATTCGATTGGAGGAGTTCACGATGAATTTCTCTTAGTTCGGGATACCGTAGGAGGTAATGATGGTATTTTTTCCAATCGTGGATTTCAAAATAGTGCTGGTTTTTATCATACCGCTGGAGCAAATGAACCGAGTTCAAAACTATTTCTAGGTCCATATGATACGCGCGGTATGGATTCTATAGCATTCGCCATGCACATAGCAGCTCATGGTACACTTGAATACTCTGATTTTGTTGGAATCTATATTTCTCTTAATGGGGGAAAGGATTATTATCCTCAACTTAAACTTCGGGGCTCCAAGAGCGGTACCAATATGAAAGGATGGATGCATGGCGAAGGCATCCATTATCTCAAAGATTTTAGATGGGCAACTCGGAGCTCAAGTATATATGGTCATGTAGATCCATCGTCCAAAGATACTGTGCAAGGTATAAGCGCTATATCCATATTGGATATTCCAGAAACATCGCAGTTGATGATTAAAATTGAGCTAAAATCGTCCACAAAGGTTGGAGAAGCGTATAGCATTGATAACCTCTCTATTTCCTCTCAAATGTATAGTCCACAAGGATTTAGGATAAATCAGGATACATCTTATGAAATATGTACCCCAGGAACCTATATCTGTTCCGATACTATCAAAGGTCTTTTTATAAATGCAGGAGAAGATACCGTCATTTTAGACGGAAATCCTTGGTTAGAAGAAACCATTCAAATAGCATCGGGAGTGCTTATGGGTGATATTCAATCAAATATTGCAGCAGGTACTATTCATGGGAATGAATTTGCTGGTATACAGAAGAAAATCATGACTCTAACGGATACTGGGTACCATTTCATAGGATTCCCCGGTTTCTTTTCTTCCATAGATACCTTAGAACATTGCTGGATTTATGATGCTGAAGTAGGATATTGGGATTCGCCGCAGCGTCATTATTCCAGGTTGGATTCGGCATATTCTTTGGGACGGGTAATCTATTTGGATGCTAATCAGGTTCCTATGAAGCTGATTGGCTCTCTTACCTCTGCTCGTAAAAGTATAACTTTATCATGGGCAGATACCTGTTTAGACGGTAATACGCCTTTTGGAGGTTGGAATTTAGTTTCGAATCCAACAGGAAGACAGCTAAACTGGAATCAACTAGTAGAAGCACAGCTGATAGATTCCATGGATTATACCGTTTATACTTGGGAAAAAAACAAGTATGTTGGATTTAATCCGTTTTCAGGGAGTACAGGTGGAGATGCCTTTATTGAGCCATATGAGAGCTTTTGGATTCGTCTATCGAACGAAACTAAACCGCAGACCACCAAATCATTAAAATTGAGTCGAAGTTCAGGAGCATATAAAAATTGGAAGCCCATTATTTCTAAGGCTTCAGTACAAGCCGATACGGTTCATTTTGAGTGGATTACCTCTGGTGCGTATGGAGCGGCTTATACGGCATCCCTATATATAGACAGTGCATACAAGAACACTTTTATGCCGTGTTGCGATCAATTGTTTTTGGGCGGTTCATTGGTTCCGCAAATTTCTCTTATTAAGGGCAAAACGCCATTGTTGATATCTCATACTCCAAAGAGTGCTTATTACCCTATATATCTGGTAGGCGAGGGGATTTTGAAATCCTATGGTGCACCTGGTTGGTTTTTTTTAGCACCCAATATCTACCCAGGGGATCAACCGTTATGTGTTTCCGGAGAGGGTCCTCATAAGGTATATTGGCTTGGCGCAGATCATCCGGATATTTCAGATGGTCAAAATAACTTTAATGAGACGGAATTATTAAGAATTCCAGAGAGGAATCCTAAACAAGATACTGCAGCGTTTAATACTTATTTTGACTTATTGGGACGTCCGTCAATAGGAAAGCAATCCATAGAACTTCGTAAAGAAGGACGAAAATGGCGTAAAGTTATTAAGGTCAAGTAATGCGTTTTTACTATGTTGCACGCCTAATTTATATGGTTCATGTATAGCACCCCTTGGATGAGTGATATTGTTGTTGGAACCATGCGTTGGGGCGTATGGGATGCTAATTACAACACCTCAAATTATCAACGTATGATTGAAAAAAGCCTTGAATTGGGCTTCACTACTTTTGATCATGCTGATATCTACGGAGACTATACCACAGAATCTGGGTTTGGTGAGGTTTTAAAAATTCAGCCGAGTTTAAGAGAGCAATTAGAAATTGTAACTAAGTGCGGAATACTTCGCGTTTGTGATCAAAAGCCCAGTCACTATATAAAGTCTTACGATAGTTCAAAAGAACATATCCTAAGGAGTGCTGAGAACAGTTTAATGAATTTAAACACGGATTATATAGATGTACTACTTATACATCGTCCAGATTTTTTGATGAATCCAGATGAAGTAGGTGAGGCTTTTGAATTGCTCTACAGAAGCGGTAAAGTACGCAGTTTTGGTGTGAGTAATTTCACATCAAGTCAGATAGAGCTATTGAGCAGTGCTGTTCCAATAGGCGTACATCAATTAGAAATATCTGTAAATGCGCTAAAAGCCTTCTCAGACGGGACCTTGGATCAGTGCATTAAGGAAGGTATTGTTCCAATGGCTTGGTCTCCACTTGGGGGTGGGGATTTTACCCTATCATTAAATAAAGAACTTACAAAGTGGTCAGAAATTTTTTCGACTACTCCACAGGTCATTGCTTTAGCTTGGCTCATGCAACACCCTGCGGGTATATTACCTATCATTGGAACAACAAAAGAAAAGAATTTAGTAAAAGCCAAGGATGCGCTTCGCATACAATTGGATAGACAACAGTGGTATAGTATTTACCAAGCTTCCACTGGTTCAAGAATACCCTAATTATGTACGTACAAGAAAATTTAGCACTGAGCGCAGCGAATTATGAGAATTATGTTGGCCTAAAATTTCAGCTTTACAACAGTCTTTTTCTAACGCTGCCCCTGGATGGGATTAGAAATACGGGAATGTTCATTCCTATTTTAAATGAATATTGTCTTAATAGATTAGCTGAAGGTCATAGTCCTAAGAATATCATTGAACAATTCTTTGATGAATTTAAGGAAGGCGAAAGTGAAGAAGAGCGAAATGACTTTTTATTCAAGGTGCTCCAATATGTTGAGCGACAGGTTGTTTTGGTTGATGCTCTAGAGGACGCAGCCTATAGTGCTCTCAACAATCTCAGCGGTAGGGGTTCATTGAGCGAGTTGATGATGCGTACTGAGCGTACGGGAAACCTTGATGAACTAAAGAATCGTTTACAAGAGTTTTCTATTCGTCCAGTGTTGACTGCACACCCGACTCAATTTTATCCGGGGCGTGTTCTTGCCATTATAACTGATTTGACAGAGGCGATTAAAGAAAATAATCTCACTTCGATTCGGATGTATCTCAAGCAACTTGGTAAAACACCATTTTTCCAAAAGAAGAAACCTTCACCCTATGATGAGGCCATTAACTTAATATGGTATCTACAAAATGTATTTTATAAGAGTGCGGGAGATATTACTGCTGAAATGCGAAGAAGTCTTCCTGATTGGGATGGTACGTTAAATCTAATAAATCTTGGGTTTTGGCCAGGCGGTGATCGAGATGGTAACCCCTACGTAAGTGTTGAAATCACGAAAAATGTTGCTGATCGTTTGCGAGGAGTTCTTCTTCAGTGCTACTACCAGGATCTAAGAAGCTTAAAGCGTAGAATTTCATTTGAGGGAGTATATGAGGACTTAATAGCTATTGAAAAAAATATATTGCGGTGCATTCGTCATCAGGAGGAATGGGGCTTTATTTCATTTCGTGAAGCCCTGAGAGGGGTTAGAAAAGATTTAATTGAAAAGCATGACGGAATTTTTGTGGAATTAGTTGAAGAACTCCTTGATAGAGTCGCACTTTTTGGTTCCCACTTTGCTAGTATTGATGTTCGACAAGATAGTCGCGAAATCAAACGGGCTTTTGATGCATTGATACAACAAATGGGGCTAAAGGAGCCAACTACTCCCGATGAATTATTCAATACAGATGCCCATTGGGACGGTGCTCTTACTGGTGATGACCGAGTAGACGATACACTTCAAAGTTTTAAAACCATAAGATCAATTCAAGCGTCTAACGGTCCAAAGGGCGCTCATCGATACATCATTTCAAATTGTAGAGGTGCTATGGATGTGGCAAGAGTGTTCGCAATAGCTCGTTGGACTGCGTTTGGCAATGAAAAAGTCAGCGTTGACGTTATACCTTTATTTGAAACTATTGACGACCTCGTGGGAGCTGGAGCATCTATGAATACCTTGTATTCTGACAGCAATTATCGTGCGCATCTTCTTCAACGTGGGAATAAACAAACTATCATGCTCGGGTTTTCTGACGGTACAAAAGATGGAGGATACATGTCTGCCAACTGGAATATTTATAGGGCCAAAGAAAATTTGACACGAATCTCAAAGCAGAATGATATAGATGTATTATTCTTTGACGGTCGCGGTGGACCTCCTGCACGAGGCGGAGGAAATACACATAACTTCTATGCTTCTTTAGGAAAGAATATTGCGTCATCAGAGATTCAATTGACCGTTCAAGGTCAAACCATATCAAGTAATTTTGGGACACCTGAAAGTGCACAATTCAACATGGAACAACTCATTACTGCAGGATTGGAGAATCTACTTTTAGAAGATGACGGGAAGGTGTTGCAACCAAATGAGCGCAAGCTTTTAGAACAATTGAGTGAAATTAGTTTAAAGTGCTACGTGGAATTAAAAGAGAATCCATTATTCACAGAATTTCTAGAAGAAATGAGTCCGCTCAAGTACTACGGGATGGCTAATATTGGTTCTCGCCCATCAAAGCGTGGGAAAACAAAGAAGCTAGAATTGGATGATTTAAGGGCAATACCTTTTGTTGGCGCATGGTCACAATTAAAAATGAATATTCCTGGATTTTATGGGTTGGGCAGAGCATTAGAACAAATTACTTCAGAGGGTAAACTTCACGAATTGCAATCGTTGTATAAGAAGTCGAAATTTTTTAGAACGCTCATAGAAAACTCCATGCAGAGCATGTGTAAGACCTTCTTTCCTCTAACCTCCTATATGGCGGTTGACCCGAAATTTGGTTCTTTTTGGTCATCTATGAATGAAGAATTTGAACGCACGCAAGAGTGGGTACTGAAAATCAGTGGTCAGCCAGAATTATTGAGTAATAATCCTGGTATTAAAGCGTCAATAGCCCTGCGTGAAAATATTGTCCTTTCTTTACTTGTGATCCAGCAATATGCGCTAATCTCTTTACGTGAAGAAGACCTAAGTGAAAAGCAGAAAACAATTCTTGAAAAGCTCGTGATTAGATCATTATATGGAAATATAAATGCTTCTAGAAATAGTGCTTAATTGAAGAATTCGATTCATTAAAATTAAGAGGCCCCATTCGGGGCCTCTTTCAGTTAATTTTCTGTTCTTTTTCTAATATCATAACGCCATCCGGCGTAAAGCTGTCTTCCCATAATTGGGCCCCAAACTATTGATGCGTCAAAAACGCCGTCAAAAGGCAAATCGCCTCCAACAATTGGATTTAATTGCCTCACATTTAATAGGTTTTGAATGCCTATATAAAACTGACCATTTTTCCTACTTTCTTTACTAATCTGAAGGTTCAGCATAGTGAAAGCTTGACTACGCTTTTCATAGCCAATGGAAGGTAACCTTTGCGAACTATTATACGTCCCATTTAATTCAAATCCCAAGCCTTTGCGGCTTGAGTAGCTTGTTCCTAAATAGATGAGGTGTGGTACAAATAGAATGGCTTCCTCCAGCCTAGGGCTATAATCATTTATGGTTGACACATCAACCTGCTGCACATTTTGGTAGCGGTAGGCGATTTTAAATATCGTTCTATGGATTAATTCATACTGACCACCAAGCTGCATACTAGTAGATTCAGGGAAAGCTCCGTTGGCATATCCATAATAGTAAGTGGCCAAATCCGTCTGTTCGTCAAAATCAAAGACTACTTTATTC
>MDSX01082474.1_pt1 | contig 15360 bp, 10 predicted proteins | sample 811141 | NCBI WGS metagenome assembly MDSX01 (sample SAMN05326642, study PRJNA326480) | marine metagenome | isolation source: seawater | place: Atlantic Ocean: South East | collected 2010
CGCGACGTTCGCGTCGCCGTCGCGCGCGCGTCGCGCGTCGTCGCCCGCGCGCGCCGGCGTCGCGTCGCCCGCGCGTCGCCCCGATCGCGACGATCCGGCGACGCCGACGCGACGATCGACGTCGCGCGCGCGGGCGCGCGGGCGCGAAATACCCATACACACGGATCCGAAACCACCATCACGCGCGCGGACCCGAGACACCGATAAAGCGGACCACGCGCGCGAGATCACGCGTTTAACGCGCGCTCGACGCTATAAACGCGGATGGACGAAACGCACGAAAAACGGCGCGGCGCGCGCCGATCGGGCGAGGGGAACGAAGCGCGGGAAACGAATCGGCGCGACGGCAAAACGGCGCGCGCGACGACGACGCGAGGCGCCGACGACGCGCGACGACGACGCGACGCGACGCGACGCGTTGATTCGCGGCGAACGCGCGCGGTCGGGATCGGGAGATGGCGCGCGGCGCGAGCGCGACGCGACGAAGAAGCGCGCGATCGAGCGCGAAGGGGACGAAGGCGATGGGTGATTCGGAGGACGGACGCGGCGGGGGGTGCGAGACGGGCGCGGGAGAGGCGACGGAGACGTTTAACTTTACGCCGATTAACGCGATGCGATCGCTGGAGAACGTGGAGCTGAGCGCGGAGCGCGAGGGAGGGATGGGGAAGCGCGCGAGGCGGGCGTCGACGCCGGCGGCGAAGAAGGCGAAGGACGGGGAGAATTTTGATACCGCCGACGTGGAGGCGACGACGACGACGACGACGACGACGGATAGCTTCACGTTTGCGATGCAAGGGGATAGGAGTGAGTCGAAGACGTTTTGGGCGACGCAGAGCGAACAGAAGCGGTTGGCGCCGTTGGCGCACACGAACGGCCTACCGCCGACGCCGGCGGTTTATAACGCGGTGCCGTGGCCGAGCTCGATCCCCCTTCGTGAAAAGTCACCACTTCGTGGTGTTCCGGCGATGTACAGTAATGCGTGTGTGACGCCGGACGGGCGCGAGTTTCAGGGACGCGTGCAGGGCGCGACGGTGTCTGCTCGAATGTCACCGCTCGTCATGGAACCTTTGGCGACGACACCCAAGGAACTTGCAGCGCAGTTGGTCGAAGTCAAGCGTGAGATTGCAAAGCGACAAAGCGAAGCGGTCGATGTCACACGCGCTTTGCGTCAACTTCAAAGCGAGGAAGCGGACCTGTACGCCAGAGCCGCGGCGATTCAGCGACAGTTACTCGAGTGCACGAGCGACGAACAACCGTATGACTTGAATGTTACGGTACCGTCTAAAGGGGGGGCAAAATTGATAACTCTCGAAAACGAGATACATTCGAACGAAGAGACGCAGAGACGAGTCGTGCGCGAGGAAGGCTCGCCACTGAATGATCAGCAGCCGTCGACGTCTGAAATCGCCGTAAACGCTATGCAACCATTTCAAAAGCTGGATGTGCGAAAGTCATTGATTTCCCTCGATTTTATCGATGGTCCGGGTGGCTTATCACTTTTGACTGCAAGCGCTGACGACTGTCTCCGCTTGTGGGCACCCGACAGCCGAAAGCCAGCGGCACTCATGCGCGCACCCAGGGGCATGAGTGCGACGACGGTCATGAACGAGCGCATCGTTTGCGTGGGTACAGATATGGGACAAATCGTGCAAATGGATCTCGCTACTGGCCAAATTTTTGGTGCGCTTACGCAAGGCGAACACGCGGCACCGTGGAGCGTGAAGACGCTCACCAAGGTTGGCCGAGACGCGGAGCAACTCGTCGCCGCGGCGGGCTCGGGCGGCGACATCAAGGTCTGGGACGCACGCATCGCCATGAATGGCGGGGCTCCGATGGTGATGTACTCACATGGTGCATCCGAGATTCGCGGGCTTTCGTTTTCATCAGACGGTCGTACCGTCGTCGCCGCGGCCTCGAACGATTTGCGCGTTTTTGACTTGCGCATGAACGGGCGTTCTACGCGAATGAACGTCGCGAGTGATTCGCAACCCTCGTGGACGTCTGTCTTGCATGATGCATCAACGAGTGAGATCATCACAACATCTAGTGTAGGCGACGTATATGCGTGGTCTACCGCTGCGCCGTATCCGTTGTCGCGAACCGTCGCCAAAGCGTGTGCGCCAAACTCTGGCGCCGCCATCGCAACCGCGGGCGCCCTGCTCTGCGCTTCTGGCGCCGACGCGAGCGACGTGGACTTCGTTCGGCATTCATCCGGCGAAATTGTCGCTCGCTGGTCTCCCGAATCCACCGAACGCGCGTGCGTCACGTGTGTCGCCGTCAGCGACGTCGGCGCTCGAGCGCAGCCCTACGCCGCAGGTTCCTTCGCCGCAGGCACCGCCTCCGGCACCGTCGTCGTCTTTGCCTCGTCGTAAACAAGCAACCGAAGAAAGAATGGAAACTCGCCTACGTTTTAATCGATCAATCAATCATTCAACAAGTCTTCGCACACGCGCTCGTGCCCGCGCGCGAGGTAGAAAATCACAAGCGTCGAGCATATTTTTGCGGTCTAGCTCTCGTATGCGCAATCAGTGTGGCACATGATACTAAAATACTTTTACCACTGGGGCCGGTCGCCGTTTTCGTCGCGGAAAGTCGAACCGTTTACGCACACGCGCGCGCCGGTATGCGTCTTAGCCACGTCAACGACCGGAAGTCGACCGGAGCGCGCGATGACGACGGAAACGACGACGATCCTTCCAATAAAGGGGGGTCGAAACGCCGCGCGTTGTCGATGGAAACCGCCATCAATACGGCAGTCACGGCGTCGGCGGCGACGAAAGACGCGCGAGTTAAAGGCGAAGAGGTCTTAACGGAGTCCACACCCCTCGAGGTGGATCGTGCGATGAGCGAGCGAAGCGGTGCAAAGGAACATCTCGTTCACGCCGTGAAAAATCCAAAGCGGCGTCGGCGCGGTCGCCGCACGCCACCGTTGAGCGAGCGTCCGAAGACGTTGAGCGGGGCAATTCGTGAGATCCGCGCCACATTAGTCGATCCAACGATAGCAAAGCTCGAATTCTATCGGGAAAAGATATCCGGCGCCACGGGCCAGGAGGAAGGTGGAGACACGACCGAGCCGTGAGCGTCGCCGCGACCGACGGCGACCCCCTCGCCCGGACGCCGGGCGCTCGAGCGCATTCAACACACATCAACACACATCAACACGAGTAAACACGAGTAATATCCTGCGTTTTATTATCTTAGCATCGTAGACAACGTCGGTAGCTGACGTACGTATTATTTGTAGACGGTAAAACACTACTAGGTACAAGTACAGTAAGTGAACCACCCCGCCGCCCCAGCGGTCGGTCGGTCGGTCGATCGATCGATCGTCGTCGACGACGCCGCACAATCAGCCCGGCGGCCCGCGACGGAACCATGTCGCTGGCGTTCGATGAGTTCGGGCGACCGTTCATCATCATCAAGGTGCGAGGGCGACGAACGAGCCGTCGCGGTATCCGCGCGCGCGGCGGACGAACGAACGGACGCGCGCGCGCGACGTGCGCGCGCGATGGTGAAGGACTCGCGCGATGCGATCGGGACACTGACGCTGGAACGCGTTTGTCGTTTACGCGATGCAGGAACAAGGAGCGAAAACGCGCGTGCGCGGGATCGATGCTCAGAAAGCGAACATCGCGGCGGCGAAGAGCGTCGCTCGAACGCTTCGGTCTTCGCTCGGGCCAAAGGTGAGATGAAGACGCGGCGACGCGCGCGACGTTTGACTTTTTCGTAAAGCGAAGCGAGACGCGATTCATTCGCGCGGCGACTGACGAGAGGCGACGCGATGTCGCGAAATATCGTAGGGTATGGATAAGATTTTACAGTCTGGCGACGGCGACATCACGATAAGTGCGTGTGCGATTTCGAAACTCGAGGCGAAGCGCTCGCGAGGTTTGACTTTCGAACGCGATGACTGACGGTCATTTTATCTCGCAGCAAATGATGGAGCGACTATTTTGGATCAAATGGAAGTCGAACATGAGATCGGTAAGCTCATGGTTGAGCTGTCCAAGTCGCAGGACTACGAGATCGGTGATGGGACGACCGGCGTGGTGGTTTTAGCGGGCGCGCTGTTGGAGCAAGCCGAGTCACTTCTTGACCGCGGTATCCATCCCCTTCGAATCGCGGAAGGCTACGAGATGGCGTCCAAGGTGGCGACAAAGGAGCTGGCAAGAATCAGCGAAAAGTTCGAATTCGATGCGGAGAATATCGAACCGTTAATTCAAACGTGTATGACGACGCTGAGTAGTAAGATTGTGAACCGGTGCAAGCGCGAAATGGCAGAGATTTGCGTGAAGGCTGTGATGGCGGTGGCCGACTTAGAACGTAAGGATGTGAACTTAGACTTGATTAAGGTTGAAGGCAAGGTGGGCGGCAAGCTAGAAGATACCATGTTGGTGAACGGTATCGTGTTGGACAAGGACATCAGCCACCCGCAGATGGCGAAGGAGATTAAGGACGCAAAGATCGCCATCTTGACTTGCCCTTTTGAGCCGCCAAAGCCGAAGACGAAGCACAAGATTGAAATCGACACGGCGGAAAAGTACGAGGAGCTCCGTCAGCAAGAAGAAAAGTACTTTAACGACATGGTGAAGCAATGCAAGGACTGTGGCGCGACGCTCGTCATTTGCCAGTGGGGTTTTGATGACGAGGCAAATTCGATGCTCATGCAGCAAAAGCTTCCCGCCATTCGCTGGGTCGGTGGTGTCGAGCTTGAGCTTTTGGCTATCGCCACTGGCGGTCGTATCGTACCGCGATTCACGGAGTTAACGCCAGAGAAACTCGGTTCAGCGGGCATGGTGAAGGAGGTTTCGTTTGGAACGACTAAGGAACGCATGGTAATCATTGAAGACTGCGCCGCGAGCAAAGCGGTCACAGTCTTCGTGCGCGGCGGCAACAAAATGATGGTTGATGAAACGAAGCGTTCTCTGCATGACGCGATCTGTGTTGCTCGCAACTTGGTTCGATCGAACAACATTGTGTACGGCGGCGGTTCTGCCGAAGTTGCGTGCGCAATCGCCGTCGAGGAGGAAGCCGACAAGATTCCAAGCGTCGAGCAATACGCCATGCGCGCCTTCGCGGACGCTCTTGACGCTGTTCCGAACGCTTTGGCTGAAAACAGCGGCCTTCCTCCGATCGAGAGCGTGGCCACGATCAAGGCGCAGCAATTGAAGGACAAGAATCCGTTCCTCGGCGTCGACTGCAAAGAAATTGGCACCAACGACATGAAGTCTCAGGGCGTGTTCGAGACTCTCATCGGCAAGCAGCAACAAATTTTGCTCGCCACGCAAGTCGTCAAGCTCATTCTCAAGATTGACGACGTAATCTTAGCGGGAGAAGGGCAGTAGTCGCCTTCTCTTCATTCAACACTTTATGAATAGACAGCCAACCGACGCGCGTCACTCCCCGCACTCCCACTCCCTTCACGATCGAAGTCCTCCACCTCGCGCGCGCGCGCGGACGAGGATGCTCATCATCGACATCATCGACCACGTCGCCGCGCGGCGTCTCTTCCCCGAGCTCCGCGCCGCGCACGTCGAATGTTTTCCGAACGATGTCCCGAACGACGAGTGCGTCCCGAACGATGGCGAGACCGAGGACGCCTTCTTCGATCGCGTCACCTGGCTCCACGAAGAGCGCGAAACAACGTGGTTCGTCCTGCGCGAGCTCGATGCGCACGGACGTCGCGGTGCGATCGTCGGGTTCGCGTGTGGGTGCGCGTACGCGGATAGCTGGTACGGCGCGCACCTGGGCGTCGTCCCGAGACGGCGAGGCGAAGGGCTTGGATCGTATCTCATGTACGTTTCGCAGGCGCACGCGGGGAAATTAGGTATCACTCGGTTGCAGGCGAGCGTGGAGGTGGATGGGAAGATCGGGCGAGGACGGTTGCTGAAGTATTACGAAAGGCACGGTGCTCGCGCGGTGGAGACGGGCTTTGGGAGCACAGGGTCGGTGGCGGCGAGCGTGATTCGGATAGAGAGAGCGTTTACGTTAGAGGTGGCGTTGAGGGAACTAGAAGATTCAGAGCGACGAGTGCGTGGATCAGCGCACTCGAGGAGTCGAAGCAATCGGTGGTTTGTCGCGGCGGCGATGACGGTTGTTTGCGTCGTCCTTCAAAAGCTGAGGTCTAGAAGGAAATAGAGTAGCATTAGTTGGTCTTCGTTGTATTTTACAAGGTACAAATGTAGGAAATAACTAATGTCAGCTAATTCAGAGCTCTGTGACTTTCCAATTCGTTGGGATCGCGGGCTCGGCGTCGTCATTCTCTCTCCGCGCCGCGACGTCCTCGATGGGCATCTGTTCTCGCCTCACCACTCTCGGTCTTCCAGTTTCTCTATTCAGTTCGACGCCGAGACTTCTAGAGAGAAGCTCTTCACTTTCTTCTACGGCTTGAGGTTGAAGCTCGGCGATTTTACTGCGCGCCAGCTCACTACTTTGCGTTAAGTTTCGCACTGCCCAAAGCGCCCACTCTCGGAGGTACGCCTCGCCTTCTTCGCCTCTCGTATGATTTAACACTATGGGTAATCCTCCCAAATTCGCGACATCGTCACAGACACGCGCGCGATTGAACGCTGCGTTTCCAATAATCGCGATCAGGTCGACTCTGTAACCAGACCACGGGACTCGAGACGGATACGTGACGTCGCTCTTCAACTCTTCCGGCACGCTTTGCTTGAGCTTCGGAGCGGCGGCGGGTCCCGTTGCCTTACTCGTCTGTCCTATACCTTCTGGTGCAGGTAACGCCGCGAGAAGCGATAGGGTAAGCCTGACGAGACCCATTGCCGCTAAACACGCGACGGTGTCGCCAGCATGAGGCTTCACCTCGCGCTCACTCATCGCGCGCAAAATACTCACGCACTCCATGAGTATCGACAGCGCAACTTTTCGCTCATCATCATCTACCGCGGCTTCGAACCGTGCGGCGACGACAGAGGTGGTATCTAATAGAAACGCTAAAACGCCTTCTGGCATTAAAAGTGGTGGTTGCTCGCCCTCGCGTATCTCGGAGTGAGGAATGTCGACGTACGACGTCGCATCTTTGTCGTTCAACAATGCAGCAATGAAATGCAGCAAAGTCGCCTGTTCGGACGTAAACACCATCTGAGGTAGATTCGTTTTGTGCGTACTTTCCATGACCTCATTCACCCGAGAATCATCTTCGGCGAGCTCGACAAGACGCGCGCGAAGCATGGCCTCGTTGAGAGCAGAAATTTCAGCACCGTTCGGCGATAACGCGCGGAAAAGTTTTGGTAAACCGCCTCCTTTGCAACATATCGTACGAATCAGCGTCATCAAATGCGTACCACCGCCGACATTCTCGGGTTCTTCAACTTCTGTTGACGCACGCAATAGCGAGAGCCAAAAACTCTGCGCCATATCCACGACTTTCTCCGCGCGAGCGCCGTCGTGCTTCACGCACGCGTCCACGAATACGCACGCCAATCCGTGCGTCTTCGCCCCTCCAATCCCGCGCAGTGAAGTCACGGCTTTGAGTGCATCTTCCATCGCCTCGCACTCCCACGCCTCGGTCAAACACTCGCCATCGTCCATCCCCGCGTTGACGACGGTTTGCAACGCGAACATCGCGCACTTCGCCCGCGCCTCCTCCTCCCTCCCACCGCGTGCCTCCATCGTCCCCATCTCGCGCACGATCTCCATCAACATTCTACATCCCTCGTTTTCTCTCAACCGAGTCGTCTCCGCCGCGTTCCCCGCGCACGCGTTCCGTCCCTCTCTCGCTTCCTTCGCCGCGCCCTCCGCGTCTCGTCCCCGCGCGCGCCTCGCGCACTCAACAACGCTCTCCATCTCCCCTCGCCTTCCCTCGGCTCGGTCCTTGACAGCACAGCAGCAGCGTCCACCCTCGCGCCAGGGCGAAGACGCCCGCTTCGCAGTGATTCCTTTCGCGCGCCGCTTTCGTCCCCGCGTGTCGCGGTTTCACCGGCGCGAATTCCGCGTCGTCCGCCGCGCTCGCGAACGCGCTCGCCGACGCGCTCTCGCTCAGCGCGCTCGCGGACTCGCTCGCGCTCAGCGCCGGTCCCGTCGTCCCGTCCCGCGCGCTCGATCGAGCGTCGCGCGCGTCGCGCATCGACGACGCGGCGCCGAGTGCCGCCGAGCGACCGCAATCCGCGACGCGCGGTCGATCGACGCGTCGAGCGCGACGCGCGATGAGCGGGACGATGCGCGTGGCGAACTGCCCGAGTCAGGTGCGCGCGCGCGCGGCGCGCGAGGGCGAGACGAGCGCGAGCGAGCGCGATTCGAGATTGCGAATCGAATCGCGCGTCGAATCGTGAAACGATGAAACGACGAAGACTGACGGAGACGCGACGCGCGCGGGACGCAGGAACTGGCGCTGACGAACTGCGCGTTCGTGAACGATGCCGACGTCGAGGCGTGCGCGCCGTACGTGGAGATTGGCGATTGCGTGTTTTTGACGCGCGCGAGCGCGGAGGTGGCGCCGGGGGCGGTGGGACTCAACGGCGTGCAGCGAAAACAGCTGCGAGTGAGCACCGGAGACGCGGTGAAGTGGCGAAAGTACGAACCGCCGAGCCGAGAGTTCGATTGCGCGGGAATGACGATCGAGTTGGAGTTCACGCGACCGGCGTTAGCGGCGAGTTTGATCGCGAAGAACGCGCACGAGGGCGTGGACGCGAATTCGATGACGACGATTTTGCGTAGGACATTTAGCTCGCAGGTGTTCACCGTGGGACAAAAGGCGGCGGTTGAGTACTGTGGGAATAATTATTTGCTTAGTGTGAATCACGTCGTCGTGGAGGGGGCGAGGGAAGGCGTGACATCGCTGCGAGGGATGTTTACGCCGTCGACGGCCGTCGTGTACGAGGCGTCGTCCAATAGCGGTATAAAAATTTTAGGTCAAAAAGCGGCGGTGATGAACACAGGGTTGTTCAAGAGTAAAGATTTTAGTTTTTCCAAGCTCGGAATCGGGGGTCTGGATCAACAATTCGAGGACATCTTTCGACGAGCGTTTTCGTCGAGAATTTTCCCGCAGAGCGTAGTGCAACGCCTCGGGATCCAACACGTCAAAGGTATGCTCCTTCACGGTCCCCCGGGTACGGGCAAAACTCTGATCGCGAGGCAAATCGGGAAAATGTTGAACGGCAAAGAGCCGAAAATCGTGAACGGGCCGGAGGTAATGTCCAAGTACGTCGGACAATCGGAAGAAAACGTTCGTAAGTTGTTTGAAGACGCCGAAGCCGAGTACAAAGCGCGCGGAGACGATAGTGATTTGCACATCATAATCTTCGACGAGATCGATGCGGTGTGTAAATCTCGTGGAAGTGTTTCGAGTGGCACAGGCGTGCACGACTCCATAGTCAACCAGTTGCTTACGAAGATTGACGGCGTCGACGCGTTGAACAACATCTTGCTCATCGGTATGACGAATAGAAAGGATATGTTGGACGAGGCAATCTTGCGCCCCGGTCGCTTAGAGGTGCACATCGAAATCGGTTTGCCCGATGAGAACGGACGGATACAGATCTTGAACATTCACTCGAATAAGATGAGTGAAAATGAGTTTCTCGGCGGCGACGTCGACTTGGCGGAATTGGCCAAGCGCACGGGCAACTTTAGCGGAGCTGAGATTGAAGGCTTGGTGAAATCCGCGGTGTCGTTCGCGCTGACGAGGCAAGTGGATATGAATGATATCGGTGCACCGATTGACGAAGATAATATCAAAGTCACGATGGCAGATTTCGAGCTCGCGCTGCTCGAGGTCAAACCAGCGTTTGGGGCGTCGACGGATCTATTCGAACGGTGCATGTTGAATGGAATGATTTCGTACGGAGAAAAGTACGAAAAGCTCGTCTCGACCATGGAGTCACTCATCGAGCAAGTCAGGGTGTCGGAGAAGACTCCCATGCTGACGTGCTTGCTCGAAGGTGGCGCCGGGAGTGGAAAAACGGCGCTCGCAGCCGCGCTCGCGATCAAGTCGCAGTTCCCGTTCACCAAGCTCTTGACCTCAGACGGTTTCGTCGGTGCCTCCGAAGCGGCGAAGTGTCAAGCTCTCGCAAAATTGTTCGATGATGCCTACAAGTCGCCGGTCTCGTTGATCGTATTGGACGACATCGAGCGCTTGCTCGAGTACGTCGCCATCGGCCCGCGCTTTAGCAACGTCGTCTTGCAGGCGCTCTTGGTGTTGCTCAAACGTCAACCCCCACCCGGACGAAAGCTGTTGGTGATCGGTACGACGTCGTTACCACTCGTTTTCGAGGACATGGGTCTCAACGCCGCCTTCAACGTCTCCTTACACGTTCCCGAGTTGAGCCCTAGCGAAACCTCCGCCGTGCTCGCCGAGCTCGGCGCCTTTGACGCCGTCGATCTTCCGCGGGCGTGTCAAGCGCTCCAAGCCCTCACGGGCGACCGCGTGCCGATTAAGCGATTATTCATGCTTCTCGAGATGGCGCGTCACGGCAAAGACGATCTCGGCGATTCCATGGACGTCGGCGACGGCCGTCGCGTCGTCGCCCTCGACCGCTGGGTCGCCTGTCTTCGCGATCTCGCGCAGTGAGCGCGTCGCGCTCGCGCGCGCCGCGCGTCGCGCGCGTCGTCGCCGCGTCGCGCGCGTCTTAGATCTACTACTTCGTATATATCACAATCAAATCTCGCTCTTCGTCACCGCGCGCGTCGCCTCTCGCCTCACCGCTCGATCACCCATCAATCGCCCCGTCCTCCGCGCTCGCTCACTTCTTCGCCGACGACCGCCCGAACAGCCCGGTGAATCCGTTGACGACGATCCCGTACGTCAATCCCGCGGTCACCGCGCCGACGCGCAGGAACGCGGCGAGCGAGCTCGTCCCCGAGTACGGCCCACCCATCGCGCGCGTCGCAGTGCCGGCACCCAGGCAGGCAGTCGACCGGCGACCAGTGGCCGAATGCTGAACACTTTATATATATATAATTCTCGTCGAGTTTTCTGCGCATTTACCGTGATTTAGAGCTATGCGTTCAAAACTCGCGAATGCGTTTTGTCCAGCCTGCGCGACGCCGATTTCTTAAACCCTTTTCATACCCATTCTCGTCGAGTTTTCTGCGCATTTACCGTGATTTAGAGCTATGCGTTCAAAACTCGCGAATGCGTTTTGTCCAGCCTGCGCACGCCCGCGACTGAAATTTGAAACGTTCGCGACGACGCGCGACGCTGGCGCGAGAGCGAGACGCGCGACATGCTGCGCGCGACGCGCGGAGGGATGGCGTGCGCGTCGATGGCGCGCGCGCGGGCCGCGCGGGCCGCGACCCCGACGCCGCGATGCGTCGCGGCGGCGGCGTTCGGACGCGGACGCGCGGGCGCGGGGAAGGCGATGACGGTGCGCTTCGGCGTCGGGGCGACGCGCCGAGGCGCGGCGCGAGGGAAGTCCGCGAGCGTGGGCGGTGGGAACGGCGGCGGCGGCGGCGGCGGCGGCGGCGGCGGCGGCGGTGGCGACGGCGGTGGCGACGGCGCGGCGGGCGGCGTTCAAACGTTGTGGGCGGCGTATCTCAACGCGCTCGAAAAGAATCCGTTGGCGACGAAGTGCGCGACGAGTGGGGTGCTGAATGCGTTGGGTGATTTGTTTGCGCAGTTTTCGTTCGATGACGCCGCGAAGAAGGGGATCGATTGGCGTCGGGCGGGCGTGTTTACGTTTCTCGGCGGCGCGTTGGTTGGACCCGCGCTGCACTTTTGGTACGGCACGCTCGGGAAGATTGTCACCGCGCAAGGCAGCGCGAAGGCGTTCATCAGCTTGGTTTTAGATCAAGGTTTGTTCGCGCCGGCGTTTTTGTGCGTGTTTTTGAGCTCGCTGTTCACGATCGAAGGCAAGGCGAGCGAAATCGTTCCCAAGCTCAAGCAAGATTTTGCGCCGACGGTGATGGCGAACTGGAACATCTGGATCCCTTTCCAGTTCTTGAATTTCCGTTTCGTTCCGCTGAACTTGCAAGTCGCTGCCGCTAACGTCGTGGCGCTGTTATGGAACACGTACCTCTCGTGGGCGTCGCACAAGGAAGTCGTCGTCGAGACGGCGAGCAAAGGAAAGAAGAGTAAGAAGTAGTTCTGGTGGAGGTTAGTTGTTTTTAATACGATATACACTACAAGCAAGCGAACAGATGAAATCAAATCGTCGCCCCCGAACACGAAGACCCCGAGCCCGCGGTGCAGCCGAAACAATGGTTGTCCGCGACGATGCGCGAGCCGACCAAGTCGTCGCACGAGTCGAGATCGAAAATTGTCTTCTTCTCATCGCGCACCGGCATGTCGAGTTGTTGGTTGAAGTCGCAGTCGTACAGCGTTCCATCCCAAGACACGCTGATCAGATCACGGCACATTACCCCCACCGAAGCCGCAACGTTGAAATTTTCGACGAGTAAACTCATGTACTCGCTCGTCTTGCCCTCGCGATGCAAATAATCGGCAAAGCGCTTGATGGGCATATTCGTCAACGTGAACAATCGCGAGAATTCCACGCCCCAAGTATCTCTCAACTCGCTGCGGTACGCCACCTCTAGGTTTTCTTGCGCCGGTGGCAAGAATGCTCCTCCAGGATTATACATGAGATCGAGCTCGAGCCCCGAGCCTTCGACCCCGTATCCGACGGCGTTCAAGTCGCGCAACGCCGCGATGGATCTTTCGAACACCCCTCTTCCTCGCTGCGCGTCCGTGTTCGCCTCGCTGTAACATGGTAACGAAGCGACTACTTTGACCTTATTTTCTGCCAAAAACTGTGGCAAATCCTCCTGCCCCTCCTCGTACAGCACCGTCAAGTTGCACCTGTCGATGACGTCGACGCCGAGCGCCCTCGCCTCGCGAACGAGAAATCTAAACTGCTCGTGCAACTCGGGCGCCCCCCCAGTGAGATCCAACGTCTTCACGTTCGAAGAATTTTTCAGCACGCGCACCACGGCTTGCGCCGTCGCCGCATCCATCACCTCCGTCGTGCGCAACGGCGACGATTCCACGTGACAGTGCGCGCACGCCTGGTTACAATACAACCCAATGTTTACTTGTAAAATCGTCGTCGGCTCGCGAATCAGCGCCTTCCCCCCTCGCGTCTCGAGATACGACTCGAACGACGGCACCCCGATCGTGTCCAGCGCCCGTCGTCGTCGCGCGCGCTCTTCCTTCGTCAGCGCTTTTTGTCCGAGCGTTTCCAGCCGCGTCTTGGCTGTCTGAAACTCGTCATCCGTCGCCATTTCTGCGAGCGTTTCGTCGATGATGCTGTCGAAACGGCGCGCGACGCGCGCGGAAGTCGTCGAGAACGTCTGTTTGCGCGTCTTCGCGCGGAGCGTCGACGGCGCGACCGGCGACGCACGGGCGAGCATGGTGCGGAGTTGTGACGTCGAGTGACTTTTTTGAGATTACAGCCTACGGCGTCGAGTCGGCGACGCGGTCGTCGTCGTACACGTCTCTAGGAGCAGTGGACACGCGCGGACCGTTTTCGAGATTGAATTTTGTCTCGAGCGAGGTCTTGACCGGGGTTTGACGGCGCTTAATGAGAGCGATTTCGGATTTGATCTCGTCGAGACGCTGCTGCGCCGACGACGGCGTCGCCTTGCTCGCGAACGCGGCGCCAGAGCCGAGATCGGTGACGCGAGACCAACTTGCGCGGGTTTGCGTCGTCGGTGTCGACGTTGGACTACCACGAAGCGTTCGATGGAAGTCAATCGTGGCGCCGAGTTGGGTGCGCCAGGCCTCGTCGGCGCTCGAAGGCGAGGGCGTCGCCGCGAGACGACCTCGCAAGTCGTGCTTTTCTATTCTCAGACGCTGCACCTCCACGTTGGCTTCGCGCTGGGCTTGAATCGAGCGCAGCACCGAGGCTTCGGCATCGGCGGTAAAATCGGCGATGGTTTGTTTTGCCGCTTCGATTTGCGCGATTTGACGCTCGAGATCGATGCGTCGACGCCGTTCCTCGTGAAGCTCGAACTCGAGCTCTTGCTTCGCCATCAAAGCAGAATTCGCGATCGTCGCTTGTTTTTGCGCCTCAACCGCGGCATCGCGCGCAGACGCAGTGTGTTTTGACACTTGCATCGCGTGATCTTGTACTTGTTCGGCGCACTCGAAGCGAATCTCTTCTTTTTCACGCGCCGCCGCTCGTTCGGCATCGCCAATTTTTGCCACCAGGCGCTCAACTTCACCGCTCAACCGCTTGACATCTTTTTCGAAGATTTTCGCCCGATTGATCGCATCTGTGCGCTCTTGAAGTGCGATGGCGAGCTCTTTCGAGCTCGTGTGTTCCCGCAAGGTGACGCCATCGATCATTTGCTCCAGTTCAGCGTTACGCGCCTCCTTTGCAAAGCTCTCTTCCGTTTTCTTCAAAAGCGTCTCCGTCAACCGCACGTTTTCGTCCCTCGCCGCGCGCAAGTGCGCCAGCGTCAACCTTAAATGTTCATCTGCGGTAGATTTCGCGGAATTTATCCCCGCAATCTCACGTCTGAGCTCGAGGTTTTCTTGTACTAACGCCGACTCGGACACCTCGCCGCTTCCCAACGCGGAGACTTCATTCTTAGCGTGTGCCGCCATGATCTCCGAAGTCTCGGCTCTTCGCATCGCCTTATCACGTTCTTCGCTTGCAATTTGTAAATCTTTGCGCAGAGCTTCGTTTTCTCGACCCATGACTTCCTCGAGCGAACGATAGCGTTCGAGCTTGAGTCTCTGCTCATCGTAATCGGACCGAAGCTGCGCCGCGCGTTCTTGCTGAAACTCCAAATTCTTCGTCAGATTCCGCACCTTGATCTCGTAAGACACCGTTGAGTTATCGAAATATGCCTCCTCTGTTGTTCGGCCGCTTTTTGCCGCCCCCTCGCGCGCTCTCGCCGCCTCTAATTCCGCCTCCGCCTCGCGCAACGCGTCCGAAAGCAACAGATTCTCCTCACGAAGATCCCTGACCAACGCGCTCGACGACCCCGACGTCGACGCCGTCGGCGTCATCCTGGCATCACGATCCAATCGTGCGCGCAGACCTTCCCCCCCCCGCGCGCACATCGCCTCCACGAGCGCCTCCGCCTCGCGCGCGTCTCTCGCCCGCAACCGCATCGCCTTCGTCTCCCCCACCACCACCACCCCGAGCTCCACGTCCGCGCCTCGCGTCCGCGCGCGCGCGACGCTCGACAGCGGAAACTTCCCCAGCATCGCTCGTCGCGTTCGCGCGCCCGCGCGTCCGCGCGCGCCGTCGTCGTCGTCGATTAATCGATCGATGCGCAACCCGCGCGCGGAGACGTCGACCCGCGCGACGACGCCGTCGCCGCGCGCGCCGTCGCCCAGGACGCGCACGTCGAACGTCGCGCTGTCGTCCTCGCCGCGCGTCGCCGCGGCGGGCATCGCGCGCGAGTCGCGACGCCGGCCGCGGTCGCGATGTGACGCGACCGGCACTGCACGCC
>MDSX01050187.1_pt1 | contig 15355 bp, 11 predicted proteins | sample 811141 | NCBI WGS metagenome assembly MDSX01 (sample SAMN05326642, study PRJNA326480) | marine metagenome | isolation source: seawater | place: Atlantic Ocean: South East | collected 2010
CCTCGATGGTGACCCGCAAGGCTCAGCGAGAGCGAGGGCGTTCCCAGGGCGTGACGTTCTGATGACACTCGACACTTAACTTAGTAGATTAGATGCACGATACAGGTCTCTCAGTCGACCTTGTACACCTTCATGCTCTTCGCGCACACGTACACGGTCTTGAAGTACTTGTAAAACTCCTCCTTGCTCATCCAGAACAGCCCATCCTCCGCCACCTTCGGCTTGAGCTGAGCCTTGACCTTGGGAAACTTTTGCCAGCCCGACGCGAGTCCGTTGATGTCGGTCCACATCCCTTTTTCGAACTCGCCCGTGCCCCACGGGTTCCTCACCTGAACTAGGTCCACGCCGCTGCCCGCGACGTCGGAGAACGCCTGAAGCACGGTGTACGCGTGCCCGTCGACGATACCGTCGTGTTTCACCGAGTCGAATTGCCCACCCGAGGCGCATCCGATGATGAAATCTTCGGCGTCCCACGCGACTATCTTTCGGAAGAGCTCCTCGCCGACGATGGCACCCTCGCCGCCGCCACCCACGGCGGGCCAGTCCTGCTGCCACATCGGCGGGTGCTTCCCTTTGCTGCTGTTCTCCAGTTCGTTGTAGAAGTCGCGTTGTTTGTTGTAGTTGCCCCAGCAGGTCCACTTTCCCGTGTCCTTTCCAGAAGCCTCCTCCGTGATCGTGTACTGGTCTTTACAACCGGTGAGCATCGCCCACGCGCGCGGCGGGACCCCGCCCTCGATGTGTTCCCAGCCGCCGCAGTGTGCCACGAACGCCTTCTCCAGGTAACACGCCCAGAGCTCGCCGTCCATCGACGGTTTAGCGCCGAAGAGGGATCCAGGGTTCTTTGGGTTAGCCGCGAGCCTCTCGTCCACCACCACGTCCACCGGCTGCCACGTCTTCAGATCGTACAAAGTCACGTGGTACCGGTTAGGTCCCGCGCGGGGCATCTCGTGCATGTCCGGGGTATTCTTGAACAGCTCGAAGATGGCGCCGTCGAACTCGGCGAGCGCGGAGATGGCGGAGAGCAGCCAGCAGTCGCCCACGCCGCCCTGGTGGATGTCGCCGGGGTCCACGTTCTCGATGATCTTGATCCCCGGTCGGTCCAGTATCCCCATGCCGCGGCCGGGACAGATGGGCGCGTTGGACGGGCCGTGGATCAACGCGCCGCGGTGGGTCATCTGCATCGTCACGCCGTCGTCGACGGACTCGATGTCCACCTGCGTGACGTGCGGAAGGGCCTGGTAATTTGCGAATTCCACCGTGAAGACGTCGCCGTCCTTGTACTTGAGACCCTCGGTGCCCTCGCGCTCGATGAGGGTGTACCGCTGCTGGTCTGTGGGCCAGTCCACCATGTCGCTCTGGTACATGCACGCGACGTACTTGGCGGGGTTGGACTTTAATTTCGCGAGTCCGGACGCGACGGTCCCTTCGCATTCGACCTTTTCGCCCATCTTGGTGAACGAGTAGGCTCCGCTGGTTTGGACGGAGGTGTGCTGCCACTTGGGGGACTCCGGCCCGGGCCAATCCATGGACTCGGCGTGATTTATGAAGGTGATCATCTTGCGGGTGGCATCCATCGTGATCGGGCTCACGCCGGGACCGCCGCCGGGCTGGGGCGGAGGCGGGGGAGGCATAACGTCAGCATCCCGTTCAGCGGCGGGCGCGACGGGCCGGGCCGGTTCGGGCTGACGCGCGGGGGCTCGATCTTCCCGGGTATCCGCCGGTATACCCCGAGATGGAGGCGGGTCCGCGGGTTTCGAAGAGAGGCATCCCATGGTGGCCCGTGCTTCGCGGAGTGCGCCCGAACCGGAATCTACTAACAACGCGATAAATTAACATCGGAAGGCGACAGAGGCGAGGGCACCTTCGATGGGGGAGGACTTCGGCCACGTGGTGTACCGCGGCCCCGAGGGGGAGACCACCGAGTGGGACGACCTCCAGCGCCAATACGGCAACAAACCCCCGGCACCCGAGAAGTTCGTCCCCGATGCGTTCACCCCGGCGGAGGATCGAGGGCTACGGGCGGCGGTGGAACGGGGCGCGCGCGCGGGGGGCACCGCCCATATCGACGCCGCCCGGGGGATGGACCAGCTTCATGCGATGGAGGACGAGGATGCCTTCGCGGACGACACGTTCCTGGAGGAGTACAGGCGCAAGCGGCTGGAGGAGATGAAGACCGCGGCGGCGATCCCTCGGTTCGGTACCGTCGTCGAAATCACGCGCGACTCGTTCATGGCGCACGTCACCGACCCGTCATCCGAGCACTACGTCCTCCTCCTCCTCCACCGGCCACAATGCCGCGAGTGCGAGCTACTCGCCGCCGCGTACGCCGAGCTCGCGCGGAAACACCCTCACACCAAGTTCACCTCGATACCGGGCAAGGAGTGCATTCCGGGGTACCCCGATCGAAACATGCCGACGCTGCTCGTGTATAAAGACCGCGACCCGGTGCGCACGTTCATGGGACTGGACCATTACGGAGGTACGCGCATGACGCCGGAGGGGCTGGAGCTGGCGTTGAACGAGTGCGGGAAGGTGTGCCGGGGCGCGAAGGGGGGCGACGACGACGAGGACGGGGGCGACGACGCGAGGGACTCGGAAGGTTGGAGGAGAAAAGAATACGCCGAGATGGTGGTGAGGCGGATGATAGAGGACGGGCGGGAGCACAGGCAGAGACACGCGGAGTCCAAGGAGGAAGACGACGACGAGTGAAGTGTGTGCGTGTGTCGTGATGGTGAGTTAGCTTTGACAACGCGTGAGTTGTGCCCGCACTGGGACGTTTTCTGTTTGGTTCTTGACTCACACGACGGCTGTTTGCTCGGGCGGCTTGGCGTTGTTTTCCTTGTCGCCGATGGATTGCTTCTGAAGCGCTCGGCAGAGACCTTCCAGCTTGTCCTTCTGCGCCTTGAGGCCTCCGCACTGCATCGTCAGCGCCTCCCGCTCCTCCAGCAGCTTGATCATCGCCACGTCGCTCTTCAGAGTCTTCTTCTCCATCTCCCGCTGCGCCTGTTCCGACGCGATGAGCTTCTTTGAGAGGTCGGCAATCTCCTTCTTGAACTGAGTGAAATGCTCGTTGCTCTGCGAGATGACACCTTGGAAATCCCCGAACTTGTCCGCGTACGATGTCAGCTGGTCCAAGTACCCCTTGCTCTCCTCCTCCCGCTTGTCCAGACGGGCCACCAGGTTTTCGTTCACCGCGGCTGCTTCCGCGAGTCTCCCCTCTAGGAGCTGCTTCTCCAGGTCGAATGCGTCGCGCGCCTTGTTGTAGGTCTCCTCCTGGAGGTCACCGCGCGCCACGAGCTTCTTGAGGTGGTCCCGCAGGGTATCGTTCTCCTTGATGAGGTCGTCCCTGACGGACGCGGACTCCTCGATGCGCGCGCTGACGGCGCCGAGGCCCTCGTCGAACTTGGCCTGGAGCTCCTCGCGCAGTTTGATCTGCGTGTCCTCGCGCTCGCGGAGGAGTGAGGAGGTTTCCTTGTTGGCGTCCTGGAGGGTTCGGCAGAGCTTCTGGAGCTTCTCGTTCATCTCCCCGTTCTTGGCGAGCTCCTGCCGCGCGGCATCGCGCTCCACGAGCGCCATGCCCACCTTGCCCTCCGCCTCGTCGCGTCCCCTGCTCGCCTTTCTCAGATCCTGGTGCTGCTCGATGAACTTGGAGGAGAGCGCCGCGAGCTTCTCCTCGGTGGTCTCGAGCCCGTCGAGGACGCGCGCCAGCGCATCCTCCGCGATGTTAGACCTGGTCTCCGTGGCCTCGCCTTTCTTTCCCTTCGCCTTGCCCGCCATGGCGCTCGTTTGGTTGTGGTCAACATTTCAAAAAAAGGGCGCGGAAAACTCGGTGCCGAAATCCAGCTCAGATTCATTCCGATGTTGATGGATAAGGCACTGTACACCGCACTCGAGCCATGTTCGCCGTGACACAGACCGCATCCAAGGCGCTCGCCGCGCCCTCGAAGGCCTCGAAGACGCGCCCCGGCCGCGTCGTCGTCGCCAAGGACGTTCCCCACTCCGTCATCGAGTCCGGCAAGAAGGCGGTGCTCACCGGATTCTTGGCTGCCACCGTTGCGCTCGGTTCCGTCGATCCCGCCGACGCGTCCACCGTGTTCGCGGGCAAATACATCGACCCCAACCACCCCCACTGCCCCCGCGAGATCGACGCGAACGGCGTCATCTCCGGCGTGGACCCGGTTCCCTTCGCCAAGGGCAGAGGCTGCCGCGGCTACAAGAAGAAGAACGAGTCCCAGGCTGTGGACGCTGGAAAGATCACCCTCTGGTCCATCAAGGGCGTCGTGGCGAAGGACGACGCCACCATTTTGATCGACTTTGACCAGAAGGACGGCAGCGGGGAGTCATTCACGGGCAAGTGGAACGGCGTGGGCATCGAGTTCCCGGACGGTAACGTGTGGGAGAAGATCGACGCGGCGGGCAAGCCCACGTCGGGCGCCATCCTCTCCGAGAAGTAGAGACTAGTCACAAGATGAATATGCACAGCTGTGCGCGCCTTTGTATTGCCTAAGCGTACATATCTCAGCTGTCGCCGCTCCACTCCTGCGCGTACCGCGGCGCGCCGTCCGTCCTCGCCAGCATCACGGTCGCGTCCGAGCCGTGCGAGGGAGGCGGCGTGCCCCTGAACGTCGGCAACCCCCCGGGCATTGATCGTGTCAACCCCGACATGCCGCCGTTCGCGCCCCTCTCACCCGCGAGCTGGAGCCTGTCGGCGAGCGCCCTGAACCCCGGTGAGTTGCGCGCCTCCAGCCTCGTCGCGCCCGCGGCTTTGATGTCGCCGAGCGTGGGAAGCGTCGGGTTGCTCCAGTCGACCCGGGGCTTGGCCGCCTCTTGTGTCCCGTGCGCGCGTTTGGCGCTGCCCGCCCCGTGCCAGCTCTCGGGCGGTGCGTTCTCGTGGTCGGGGTACTCGTCGACGGGCTCGGGAAGACGCACGTACGCGCCTCCCATCGCCTCCGCGACGCCCCCGTCGTGTCCTCCTCCTCCGCATGCTCCAGACGACGTGGCGTGTTCGCCCCTGGTTCGCTCCCAGTACGCGTCGGCGCTGTACTTGTCGATGAACGCGACGTCGGGCATCTCGGCTAAATCCTCGTCTCTCAGGCGGCCCTGCGCGCGGAGCTCCATGAGATGCTGGTACAGGTTCGGGGGCTGCCACGGGAAGGATGGACCCGCCGCGGTCATCGCACTGGGTTTTCGAGCATCGTCGAAGATACCCATGGCGCCGTTCGCGTGCGTCGTGCGCGCGGGAATGGTGAGAAGCTTTGACCACGCGAGCAACGGAAAAATGTTTCGCGTCAGGTGGAGCGGGTGCCCAGGTTGACTTTTTGGGGGTGCCCACGTTGAAGGGACAGCACTCCGAGAGGCGCGCTGGCGGGTCGGTGGGAACGCGCATCAACCCCGCGCGCGGCCGAGCGCCATGCCCCGAGGAGGCAAGCTCAAACCCGACCCCGGGCAGCGTTCGCTAGCGGGTGCGACCCCACAAGAAGAAGCGAGCCCCGCGAGCGGACATCTCAGATCTCTCTCCATATCCGATGAAGTAACTCCCCTGACGCGTCTCGTTCCGCCCTTTCATTCGCAGGTTTCGGCTTCGCGGGCGCGGCTCCAAAGCCCAAGCCCAAGCCGGAGACCCCGCCCGTCGCGAAGGATGACCCTCCCGCGGCCCCGGTGTCTCGCGGTGGAGGTTCCAGCTTCACCACCGCCTCGGGCGCTGGATGGAATAAACCAGGCGGGTCGTTCCAATCGGCGAGCCGGGCGCTGGCGGATGTGTCCAGGGGCGCGGCGTCCTCATCGCTCTTCACCAGCGCGTCCTCGATCATGCACACCGTCGACCTGACGGGGGACGACGAGGACGACTCACCGGCGAAGAGGCTGAAGACGTCCCCTGAAGAGAAGGCACCAAAGAAGGAGGAACCACCGAGCGAGGAAACTCTGGCGTGGCGAGAGAAGCAACGGATCAAGCGGGAGAAGGACGAACGGGCCAAGAAGTCCAGGCAAGCGTCCAGGCAAGCGTCCCTCCACTCCGCATTCGCGGCGGGTGCTCCAAAGCTTCATCAGGGCAGCGCGGATCCCATACCGAAAGAAGTGTGGCAGCGTATCCTCGCGCACGCCCCGGTCTCTTCCCTCAAGGACATTCGGCTGGTGAGCAAAACGTTATGCGACGCCGTGGACGACGAGGGGTTCCTCCATTACACCAAGATCGCGCAACAGACGCGGCGGATGAAGACGATCGACGCTGATCGCGTCATCGCCGAAGCAGCCGCGGGGCGGAGGAGCGCGAGAAGAGTCTCGGGAGCCGCGTTCGGGGGCGGGGCGGTGACGGCTGAGCGTGCCGGAGACGACGACGACGCCGCCGGCATCATCGAGCGCATCGCGCGTACGAAACCGTTCCCTACTCCGATGTCCACCTCGGCGCTGACGCGGGAGGTGGCGATCGGCGTGGAGTGGGCGCAGTCGGGGGACGAACGGACGCCGGTGCTCGGCCACGTCCCCGGCGCGGGGTTGGCCGCCGCGGTGGGGGAGCTCGCGGGTTGGAGGATCGTTCGCGGGCACGGCTGGGCGCTGCTCGCGGCCGCCGTCATCGTCGCGGCGGAGGATTACGGGACGATCGCGCTGCTCCTGGCCGCCGCGGTGCGCGCGTGTGAACGAACGCGGTGCGACGCCGAGGCTGGGTGCGAGGGAGACGGCGAGACCCGTCGAGAGAAAGCGGGCGATTACTGCGTGGCGGAGGATCTCAGCGAATTCATATCGCTGCTCACCATCGCGCTCACGGTGCCGTCGCGATGGACCCGCGGCGCGATCGACCCGGGTGAGACGCATCTCTCGGAGCCGTGTGCGACGCGGATGGCGCACCTCGACGCGGCGGCGGGATACCTCGAGGTCCAAAGGGCGACGACGTACCTCGGTTCACTCGGTGGTTTCACCTCGCGGCTCACGCACGAGCAGCACTCCATCGTGAGCGCGGACGTCAAGAAGGACCAGGTCATGCTCGTGCGTGCGTTCGCCGGCACCGGCAAGACGACGACGTTGTTAGAGTGCGTGAAACGGCGGCCCGGGGACAAGTTTGCGTACATAACCTTCAACCGGTCCGTCATGGAGGAGGCGTCGACGAAGTTCCCGAAGCTCAACGTCAAGTGCCTGAACTTTCACAAGATGGCGTACGCCAAGTTTGGGTTTTTGTACCAAGGGGATAAGTTCCTCCGCGGCACGCTGCGATAGCACCACGTCGCGAAGGCCATCAAGGTCAACGATAAAAGGGCGCTGATCGCCATTCGCGTCCTGAACGAGTTTTTAAAATCAGCCGACCTGACTGTGGAGCTGAAGCACGCGGAGGCTATCCGCGCGGAGATGTCCTCGGAGGACTGGAACAAGGTGTACAGCGGCAAGTCCAACGTACGGGAGAAGCTCGGGTCGCAATCACCCGAGGAAAATTTGGTGGAGATGGTGAGCGCGCTGTGGGACATCATGTACAAACCCGAAGATTCGAGATTTCCGATGACGGACGCGGGATACCTCAAGCGGTACCAGCTCGCGTGCAGACGCGAATTCAACCCCGTGCGGCTGGACTACCAATACGACACGCTGATGCTGGACGAGGCCCAGGACGCGGCGCCCGTGATGGCCGACATCATCCTATCCCAGAAGAAGTGCGGCAAGATCCTGGTTGGGGACCCGCACCAGGAGATTTACTCGTTCATGGGTGCCAAAAACGCGATGGCCACCGTCGCGGCGACGGTGGACGAATCCAAGATTGTCGAGCGTCGTTTGAGTCGGTCTTTCCGGTTCGGATACGAGATCGCGGACGTGGCCAACGCGCTCCTGCGGCTGAAAGGGGAGACGGCGTGCGTGCTCGGGGCGAGGCGGGAGTTGCCGGAGCCGGTCCCGGGCGGGGGCGGGGCCGCTGCTGTACACTGCCTCTCGAATGCTCCAGATGTTGCCGGAGATCCTGAGGATCCGAACATCACCGATTTGACGCTGAAGTCGTACGCTCCCGGCAACCAGGATCCAAATGGGTACTTTGGGGAGAAGGGGCAACAGCTGGCTGTGCTCTGTCGCAGCAACGCGTCGCTGTTTGACGTCGCGTCGAGGGTGCTGAACTTTGGCATCAAGGACATCAAGTTGGGCTTTGTGGGCGGGTTGGAAGGACAGCGGCTCGGACAGCTGGAAGATATATGGCGGCTGGCTAATTGCACCGAAGAGATGCTCGACGCAATCACGGATAAGTACATAATCAGGTTTCGCAATCGGTACCTCAAGGACATTGCTGAGGGCGTGAACGAGTCGGAGCCTCCTTTTGCTGAGCTCAAGTCATCTGCGAAGCTTTCCAACGACATGGACATGCAGACGAAAATCTCAATTGTGGAAAAGTACAAGGGGAACCTTCCCGACCTCATCGCGCGGCTGAAGAAGGTGGACGTGGGCACGCGTCCGCAGGATCTGAAGCGCGCGAATTTCATACGCTCAACCGCTCACAGGGCCAAAGGCCTCGAATTCGATCGCGTCATGCTTTGGAAAGATTTTTTGGAAGTCAACTGCTGCACGCCGGTCCAGCGAGATCCGGCCACCGGGTACGCGACCCTGTTTCGATGCGGCGGTGAGTACTCCGCCGACATCATCGGCGCTGATGAACTCAACCTCGTTTACGTCGCCGCAACGCGTGCGATGAAGCGGCTGATTGTGAACGTCTTGCTCGAGGCGCTCCTCCTCAATTTACCTACTCAGACGTGGTACCTCCGCGGCGTGCCCGGAGAGGGCCCTAACCGCGAACTCTTGGCGAAGAGAAGGGCCGGGCTTCCGAGGTTCGCGACGCTGCGCTGTCCGACGATCGGCACGGGCGGGACAAACACCTCCCCACCCTATTGCCGTCACTGCTCCCATGGGTCGCGGGACACCGGTGTCGTCCCGCCCCTGCCTGACATGACCATTACCTGGCACTATCCTACCAACCACCGTAACGACTCTCCAACCGCTATCGAGGACAGGACGCCGGCGTTGGGCATGGAGGTGCGATACGGCCGAACCCGCTTCGATCACAACCGCGACGACCCTGACAAGGCAACCTCGATCAGGAGCAACCCGCTGCTACCGCGCGACGACGGCGAGTGGGACGGTCGCTTATGCGGTCGATGCGTACGGACCTACGCTTGTTCCAGGCGCGGCGCGGAGAAGTATTTGGACGACGAGAGCGCCGGGGTCGACGCGGAGCGAACTTGGTTGGAGCGAACTTGGTTGGACCCGAGGGACGAGGAATTCTATTTACAAGAACGTGCGCGGGGCGTCGACGGGGGGATCGGCCCGATCGAGGGCATGTCCATGATGGACATCGCGAGCGTGTGCGCGGCGGAGCGGAGGGCGAGGGGGGAACCGTGGCGGGGAGAGGACGCGGCTGGTTTGGCGATTAGAATCCCTAAATAATTTTTTACGTGACTGGTTGACATAGGAAACGTTAACGCGAAATACGATTCGTCAGACTACCCGCCTGTGAACTGCCGTGCTTTTTGGAGGACAGGCGACGTGTCACGCGGAGAGCGAAGCAACACGAGCCACTCAGCGACGGAAAAGTGCCCGAGCGATAAGATGGAAAGATGGAACGCGGCGCCTCGGCACGGCCACTCGGCGACGCGCGATCGTACCAACCGGTCACCCGGCGATCTCCACACGCGATGGCGACGTCTGTTTTGCAATGCGCGGCCAGCCTCGGCGCCGCTCGGGCTCGATCCGTCGGCTCCAGGCGCGTCGCTCCCGCGCCCCTCTCATCGAGCACGAGGTCCCGGAGCGTCGCCATCCCACCGTCGAGGCCAGTGCGCTTCGTGCGCGCGGCGGCGACCGCGAACGACCCCAAGCCCCCCGCGAAGAAGGACGGCGCTAAGAAGGGGCCCGGCGGCAAGGCCAAGAAGGACGACGAGGAAGGCGACTCCAAGAGGACCGAGGCGAGGAAGGCGCTGATGCGCGCGCTCGAGAAGGGCGAGCCGGTCAGCGGGCGGGTCGAGGTGGCCAACCGCGGCGGCCTCATCCTCCGCGTTTTCAACGGCCGCTTCCGCGCCTTCCTCCCGCTCTCGCAGATGACCTCCTCCAGGACCCTCGACGTCAAGCGAAGCAGGAAGAAGAGCGCACCCAAGGCGGTCACCGCGCCCCTCGCATCCTTCGACGACGACGACGACATGGATCTGAACATCGCGCCCCTAGCCCCGGTCGAACCCAAGGCGTCCACCAAGGACGCCACCGTCGCGGCGCTCGAGGCGCAGGTCGGCAAGGTCATCGAGGTCATGGTCACCGACGTCAACGACAAGAAAATCGTCGTCTCCGAGCGCGCGCTGGTCCAGGAGCGCGGCGTCAAGAAGCTCAAGCCCGGCGTCCGAGCCGCCGCGCAGGTCGTCTCCCTCTCCGATTTCGGCGCCTTCGTCGAGCTCTCGCAGGATGACCCGCAGGCCCCGCGGTTGGAGGGTTTGATCCACATCTCCGAGCTGAGCTGGTCGCGGGTGGCGCACCCGCGCGACGTGCTGCGCGTGGGCGACGAGGTGGACGTCAAGGTGCTCGACGTGGTTCCCGCGGAGGGGCGCAAACCGGCGAGGGTGACATTTTCGTTGAAGCAGCTGCAGGCGGATCCGCTGCTCGAGACGCTGGACACGATCATGCCGGTGGCGATGCCGGAGCCCTCGGTGGACGAGGACGAGCTACTGGATACCCCGCTCCCGGGGTTGATGGACATCTGCTCGAACCTGCTGACGGAGGATGGCATCGACGCGGTCATCCCGGGGAGGCAGGCGGTTGAGCAGAGGGTGGTGAGCCAAGATCTGGAGCTGTGGCTGACCAACGTCGTCGTCGAGGACGGGTACAACCTGCTCGCGCGCGCGGGCCGGCAGGTGCAGGAGATCCACGTGGTGACGAAGCTGGGCAGGGACAGCATCAAGCAGGCCATCAAGCGCGCGACCAGCGCGCTCAAGTGATGAGGGGACGGGGAGATGGAATTAATTCTTTGTTAGGATGGGCGGGTTGTAGAGTTGAAAGGCGAGACCCACACGAGCAAGTACGTATATTACATTCGCGCGTTCTTCACGCGCCCGAGGCGGCTACCTTTCCCCCGCCCCCGTTCTCCTGCATCAGCCTCGCGTACTCCTCCCCTTTGTCCGGCATGCGCCCCAACAGGCTGGTCAGCGGCCCCGGCACCACTCGCCACGACGGCGGCCTCATTGCGTAGAGCCCCAGACACAACACGACCGTCTGGAAGGACACCGTCGTGAGCACCAGCGCCGCGATGAGGCACCCCGCGCAGAACGCGCCGGTCACCACGGGATCCTCCCATGTGGTGAGCGCGATGACCCGCTCGAGCTTCGTCGCGGCGTCCTCCAGGAAGCGCTGCAATGAAATCGCGTCCATCTTCCTCGCCTTGGATCGCCAACTGGTGCCCTTCGGAGGGGCGGGCGTCTTGGGCTTGGGCTTCCGCGTGTTCGTCTCCCCGTCGTCTTCGTCCCCGGATTCCTCCTCCTCTTTCCTGTTCGTCAGCGTGCACATGCCAAGCGTGAGCAAGATGCCGGGGATGATGACGTAAGGGTAGAGGACCGCGTACGCGAAGGCGGCCTGCGCGGCCATCGCCTTGCGGGTGCTGCGCCAGGAGAAGGCGTCGGCGACGTGATCGACGACGGGCCTGAAGGGCGTGAGCGCCTGCGCGAGCTTGACGAAGGCATCCTTGCCGGGCTGGAGGGTGAATATGGCCTCCTCAGCTTTGGTGAGCTTGGCGACGTTGAGCGCGGGCTTGGGCGCGGCGGCGGCGCGCGCGTCTCCTCCCAGCGCGGCGACCATTTGCCCCGATTCTTGAAGTGTAACCTCTTGGCGGGTGCGGTGGGGCCTCGTGTCGGGACCTCACGGGGTTCGGGGGCGCGTTCGGAGCGAGCGCGCTGTCTTTCTGACGCGAGCCGAGGTCGGGAACGGCGGAACCCGAGCGATGTCGCGGCGCGTCGCGCGGCGTGGACTGCGCCGTGACGTCGCTGAAGGGTGTTGAAAACTCGGCAGCCAGCTGGGCTGTTTTGGCGGGACTAAAGACTGAATCTCGACCAGAGGCTCAGAGGCGAGCGGCACCAGCCCGCATCTCTGTCGGCACCATGCCCCGAAGGGTGGGCGTCGGCCTCACGGCCGGTCCATCCCTGGCGACCATCGACGCCGCGTTGGTCGAGATCGACCCGAACCCAATCCGCCTCAAGCCCGTGGAGCTCATCGAGTTCCTCCCCATAGCAATCCCGCCCGATCTGCAAACAAGGCTCGCGGCTGTGGCGTCGGGGCGCGACCCGACGACCGCGGCGGCGATGTCGGAGCTGGACGCGGAGGTCGGGAAGCTTATGGCGGACGCGGTGAGGAAGGTGGCGGGGGCCAGGCTCGGGGAGGTGGAGTTCATCGGGTCATGCGGCATCCCCATCCGGGTCGCGTCGACATCATCATCATCATCATCATCATCGGAAGAGGAGAAAGAGTCAAAGGCAAAGGCCGGCGACGAGAGCGCCATGGCTTCGGCAGTGATTAGGATCGGCGACGCCCGCGCCATGGCCGAGGACCTCAAGACGTGCGTCGTGTCCAACTTCAAAGAAGACGACTCCTACCTCTTCTCCACCGCGGACGCGGTGCTGTTCCGCCATCTCCTCGACGAGACGCACACCGTGGAATGGCACCGCAAACCCGACGCCGATACCAAATGCGGCTTGGTCGTCGTGCACGTCGGCGCGATGGGATCGATGACCGCGCTCTCGGGGACCGGGCGGGTCCTTAAGAGCTTCGACTGCGGGCCTGGGAACGCCGTCATGGACCTCATCGTCCGCAACGCGGATAAACTGGGTCTGAAACCGAAGGACCAAAAGGACGAGGCGTTGGCGGAGAAACTAAAAAAAGGTTCGTTGGTATGCGACGAGGACGGGAAGATCGCCAAGGGGGGCGAAGTATACCACGGCCGAACCAGGGACGCGCCGATCGACTTCGCGTGGAGCGTCCCTTTCTTCAAGCGAACGCCGCCGAGGACGGGCACGGACGAAGACTTTGGATGGGAGTTCACGAAGGAGTTTGTCAGCCGATTCCCTGCGGAGCATAAGAACGTCAACGACGTGGTCCACACGGCGATGGAGCACGCGGCGCTGTGCATCATGGAGGGCATCGCGTCGTACGTCGGCGCGGTCAGGGGTAGCGGCGACGGGCGCGGTGGTCACTCGGGGAACACCGGGCGCGTGCTCATCTCCGGCGGCGGTTCACGGAACTGGGCGCTCATGAACCGGCTCAAGTCGCTGGGGTGGAAAAACTTGCGGTTCGAGACGAGCGGCGAGTGCGGGGTGCGGGCGGATGCCAAGCAGGCGATGGCGGCAGCCGTGCTCGGGTACCTAGCCCTCAGCGGCGCGGCGGGTGCCGGGGGCGAGAGGGTCGGGGATGGGGACGGTGGGGGTGGTGTTCTCGGTGAGGTGTTCACGGCCGGCGGCGCTCCGGCGCCTGTTTTCGAGCCCATCAAATAGTTTAGCGGAATGTTCGCATGTTGCGGAGATACGCCTTATCCAATGTATCGATCGAACCGTCGAGCGCACTTGACGTCAAGCGGACGCCGCGGCTCCGGTCTGATCGACCCGTCGTTTCGATGCAATCCCTGCGAGCTCCCACGCTCGCGCTCGGCGTGTCCGAGGGCGCCAAGCGCCGCGCCGTCGCCGGCACGCGCCTCGCCCGCCCCGTCTCCCTCCGACATCGCCATCGTCGCGGAGCGCTGATTCGTGACAACGCTTTTGTTGCCGACGCCGACCAGGCCCAACGGTGGATAGACGCGTGGAAGGCCCGGTTGAACGCCCCGAGGGTCGTGGGCGTGGGCAGCGCCGGGGTCGACTACCTCGCGTCCATCGCTGCCTTCCCAAAGCCCGACCAGAAGCTCCGCACCGACGCCTTCGAGACGCAAGGTGGTGGAAACTGCGGCAACGCCCTCACCGCGGTCGCCAGGCTCGGCCTGAGACCCTCCATCCTCACCAAGCTCTCCGACGACGGCGCCGGGAAAGCCATCCTGGACGAGCTCCGTGACGACGGCGTGGACACCGCGCACGTCGTCATCGAGCCCGGTAAGAGCTCCCCGTTCACGTACATCATCGTCGATCGCGAGGGATCGACGCGGACCTGCATTCACACCCCGGGGCCCGAGTTCGCCCCGAAAGAGATGCCCGCCGCCGCCATCGACCGCCTCCTCGACGGCGCGTCGCTGTGCTACTTCGACGGCAGGCTCACCGAGGTGGCCATCGAGGTGGCCAAGGTGGCGAAAGCGCGCGGAGTCCCGGTGCTCGTGGAGGGCGAACGGCTCCGGGACAACCTCCCCACGCTGCTCGCGATGGGCGACTACGTGTGCACCAGCGCTAATTACCCGCAGGATTCCAACCCCGACGCGGAGAATTTCGAGGATGCGATGGTGGCGATGGCGTCGAAACTCACGGACGCCAAGGCGATCGTGACGACGCTCGGGTCGCGCGGCGCGGTGTGCCTCAGGCGGGTCGATGCCAAGGAATCCAAGGAAGTAAAGACCGAGTCACTCGCCGACGTCATCGCACGGCTCGAGAAGGACGCCTCATCCGTCGTCATGCCACCCTCGTTCGGATTCGTTCCGATCCCCGCGTGGCCGACAGTCTCCGGGCCGGTGACGCTGACGGACGCGGGCGACGACGCGATGAAGGCGCTCGGGCCGGTGGAGGTGACATTCGCGCCCGCGGTGAAGTTGCAGAAGAGCGCCGTCGTCGACACGACGGGCGCCGGCGATTCGTTCATCGGGTCGATGTGCTACGGGGTCGCGACGGGGATGGAGCTGAAGGACGCCATGCGACTCGGCGCGTACGTCGCCGCGAGGAAGTGCGGTGCGCTCGGGGCCAGGCCGGGCTTGCCGGACATGACCGAGGTGCCCGCGACGGTGTTCCAGGGCAAGGACGAACCCAAGGTGAACAAGACCACCTCGAAGCCGCCGGCGACGCGGAAGGCGAAGGCGCCCAGGGAGATGAGCGACCTCGATAAGGAGTTCGCGGACGGCACGAGGAAGTCGGTGGTTCCCGGCCTTAGCAAGTGGATGCTGAAGTTGGGACGGCGTTACCAGTGAGTCGACGCCTCCGCGGTCGCTTATATAGACTCTTTTAGGAAAAAATCTGATTGTATGGACACAGTGTTAATGCTACTTCTTTGGTATCGCGTTGGTACTTCGCACGGCGCTTACTTCTGGGCGACAGCCTTGGGGTTGATGGCGCGGGTGGAGATGCCCATGACCTGTCCGGCGGTGCCGGTGTAAGGTCCGTAGGATGACAGCACGTTGAGCTCGGTGTCCTCGCCCTTCATCTTCTTGAAGTAGTTCTTCGCGGCGGTGACGCGGCGCATCTCCTTC
>MDSX01091501.1_pt1 | contig 15352 bp, 13 predicted proteins | sample 811141 | NCBI WGS metagenome assembly MDSX01 (sample SAMN05326642, study PRJNA326480) | marine metagenome | isolation source: seawater | place: Atlantic Ocean: South East | collected 2010
CAGGTGGAGGAAATGATACAGATATTGCTATCTTAGCAAAAAATCTATTTATGGGTGAATTTGCGTGTGTTAGTATGGTTGAAAAAAAATGGTATCAATATTTTGGTCATAGATGGAAGTGGAGTGATGGAGGTGTTGGATTAAGAATCAAATTATCTCAAGAAGTTGAATCTCTATATCAACAAGCAGCACAGAATGAAAAGGATAAAAGCACCGATGAAGATTATTCGGCAGCAGAAAGAGAAGGATTCTTACAAAATGCGTCATCTTTTAATAGAATTACTATTAAGTTAAAAACACATAATCAAAAAAAATCTGTTATGGGAGAATGTCAAGAACAATTTTATAATGAAGAAATGATGAATAAAATGGATGAAAATAAACAATTATTAGGGTTTGATAATGGTGTTTATGACTTTAAACAAAAATGTTTTAGAAGAGGATTACCTGAAGATTATATATCATTTTACACTAAAACAAATTATATGCCTTTTGATTCTCAAAATACAGAACATAGTGATATTAAAGACGAGATTGATGATTTTATGGAAAAGGTATTTCCAAATGAACAATTACGAGAATATATGTGGGATCACGCTGCTTCAACACTTATTGGAGAAAATATTAATCAAAAATTTATTATTTATACTGGGGTTGGTGGTAATGGTAAATCTATTTGGGTGGACTTACTTAATCTTGTATTAGGTGATTATGCCGATAAAATTAATATCGCACTGTTAACACAAAAAAGAAAATCTATTGGTGGTCCGACTCCAGAAATCGCAAAATTAAAAGGACGAAGATTTGTCTCTATGGATGAACCAAGTGCTGGTGATGAGTTAAATGAAGGTATTATGAAACAAATGACAGGTGGAGATGAAATGGAAGGACGAGCTATGTATGCTAAAAAAATGCTTAAATTTGTTCCCCAATTTGAATTAACTTGTTGCACTAATCATTTATTTACTATTAAATCAACTGATAAAGGAACTTGGAGAAGAATTCGTCAAGTTGATTTTAGAGCAGAGTTTGTTGACCCAGAAGATTATGAAATTAAAAAAGCTCAGGGATTAGTTAGTGATAAAGAACGACCTATTTACATTAAAGATTTAAAATTAAAAGAAAAATTACCTAGATGGGTTCAAGTATTTACCGCTATTTTAATTGAAAGAGTAAATAAAACAGGAGGAGTTGTCAAGGATTGTCCTATGGTATTAGAAGCCTCAAAAAGGTATGAAGAAAAGGAAAACTTTTGGAGACAATTTATTAATGAAAATATTATTAAAGGAACTTCTGATGATAAAATCAAGAAAACAGAGATTAGAAATCATTTCAATGATTGGTATCAAACTAATTATCAACAAAGACCACCTAAGGCTACTGAATTATATGAACAATTAGAGAAAAATATTGGAAAACAAAGAAATAGGGCCTGGTATGGATACAAAATTGTATATGAAGCTTATGATAGTGAAGATGAAATGGAAGACAGTCATTCAGATTAACTTGAAAATAAAATATTATTTAAAAATATTTTATTTTTTATATTATAATCCAAACCATTCTAGTTCCTGAAGAGTTGGGATGTCTTTCATAAAATTAAAAATTTGTTCTCTGGTTGTAGGCCAGAACATATCGTCTGTTTCATCTATTTCTCCATTCGCGCGGGTAGGATAGTTAGGGTTAATTACTGCTATATGGTATCTGCGAGACTTCCTCATAATTTGGAGAGGGTACGGTAAATTTTCTCCAGTTGCTGTTTCCCTTCCCCACGGCCAAAGAGGTTGTAAAATAGCTTGTCTTTGCTGGACTGTTGTAGGTTGTGGATTTAATGTCAACCCAAGTTGAGTGTCATCTAAAGCTGCTAAATGAAGTCGAGCAGCTAATCTTCTGACTTCTCTATCTTGATTGGGATTTAAACCTTGACAAGTAATTAATTCACGTATATTCCCTTCAAATAACTGCTGGCCTATACCGATTGTGGGTATATTGGGATCTGCATGTGATGGCCTAAAAGCAACTCTGGCCACATCCACAAATTGAGATTCGTCCTTTTGTCCGAATCGTTTCTTGGCGAGCATTCTTCTAGATAATGCTATCCGGTCATCGGGAGACATAACCATATCGCGATACACCATATCAGTAATCTCGGGGTGTCCGGCTGTTGAAGCCATATTTTTGAGTTTTCTTAAAGCTTTTTCGGGGTCATTTCTCTCCCGATGACGCCGTAAAGCTGCGTCTTCATTGGTCGTTCTTTTATTTTTTGCCTCTCTTCTTTTGTCTCTCTCTCTTTTATTTTTTCTTGATTGTCTTGTTCCTCCTTGTTTTCTGTATTTTCTTTTTGTTTTTCTTCGCAGTTTTCTTCGCAGTTTTCTACGCGATTTTCTACGCGATTTTCTATCCGATTTTCTACGCGATTTTCTACGCGATTTTCTGCGTGAACTTATGCTTGATGTCATATATATTGTATAAATATAATTTAAAATATTTTATTATTTTTTCAAAATCAAGAAAAATGTTTTAATTAAATTCTCTCCATTTTTTTTTAGAAGAACCTTAAATTATTATAAATAATAATATATCTCTAATATTTATAATGGTTTGTACTACTTCTTGTATTATAGCAGGTGCTTTTGTAATTTCAAGTATATTTGTTTCCTTGCGTGTTGATAAAAGCACATTAAAAGATCCTCTTTTTCAATTATTAAGTAATGAAAATAAACAAAGATATGTCAGAATCGCAAATGAAAGAAAAAATATTTATCTTAAAGGCTTTGGGTTAGGCTTTGTAATATCTCTTTTGGCATTATTTATTCTTAATAATAATAAAATGTTCAAGGTTAATAAATTGGTAAATATATGCTTTGTATTAGCAACATCATTTAGTGTTAATTATTTTTTCTACATATTACACCCCAAAAGTGATTATATGGTATTACACTTAAAAGATGACAAGGAAAAACAAGCTTGGTTAAATATTTACAAGACAATGCAGTTTAATTATCATTTGGGATTTGCGTTAGGATTAGTCGGTATGATTTTTGTTGGTAATTCTTTTTGTTAAATAAAAACTTTTAATTTTTGATCGCTGGAGAGAATTCGTCTTGTTCTTTTTTTTCTTTTCCTAGTTTTTCTATTTTTTTTATTCCTAGTCTTTCGGCCTCCTTTTTTCTTTTTTCTTGTTCTAGAAAACAAGTATTTGTCAATTTTTTGACATTTTTTATTTTATTTTAATAAATCATTTATAGACATTTTAAAAAATGGTTTTGGAGGTTTATAATCATTAACAGTATACATAATTTATATAGATTTATTTACTATATAAATTATAAATTATATACGAATACTATTATCTTGAAATGGTATTTTACTGAAAAATGAAAATACTAATACTGTTAAAATTATTAATGTAAAGAAAATAAAATAAATATTATCAACCTTTTGATGTTTAAATCCGTTAAAAACACGCTCATAAATACTTGGAAATTTTGATATTTCATTTTTAAATGGGTTATTCCAACTGATACCATATTCAAATAAAATAGGAAATAATCCAACAACTAAAATAAACGGCCAACTTTTAACATTTTTATATTGCTTTCTTAAAACAAATAATACGACCATAATAACATAAAAAATCCAATAAATAACTTTTAACCACCAAACAAATGAATTAACAATAGATGTATTATAATCATAGAAATAAGCTAATCTATTATTTACATTTTTTTTATCAGTTGTACTTGTAATTTTTTCACGTAAATTTGTATATTTATCATTATAACTTGAATATACCATAGTAACATTATCTTTGTATGAAAATAATCCTTTATAATATTTTAATTTATTATCAATATCTAGTAATTTATCCTCCACATCTTTGTTATATTCAGAAACAGCGTCTTGTGCTATTTTTTTATATTTTTTTTCCTGCATTTTAGAATAAACTTGTGCTCCTTGTGAAGCAGTGATATAATCTTTTTCTGCTCTTTCTAAATTAGGTTTAGAATTTTGCACGTTTTGTTGTGCCATCACATATGTTTTTCTTAAATTCTCTATATTCTTCTTATTTTGGCAATCGGCATCACATACTTGTTGTTGATTCATAACATTTACCATATTAGTTAAACTTTTTAGTTGATCTCTCATTTTTAATATATAATCATAAGATATTAAAAATTAATAAACACTTTGAAATGTTTCGTGTCTAGCTGGTTGACTTGGTAATACCATATTACCAAATCCTTCTCCTGTTGCCGAATTTACCGCATTCATAACATCAACATTTACTTTTCCAGAAGCCTGAGCCTTTTCTTTAACATTTAATAAAGAATTTTTAGCATCGGTTACACTAGTTTCTATATTTTTACATGTGTCACTAAACAATGAACTCCAGTTAAATGATTTTTTATCTCCTTTACCTGAACCACCTCCACCTGGAACACCAGACCAATCAAATTTATCCCAAAATAAATTAGTTCTACTAAAGTTATTTAACATTCTACCCGATATTGTAATAAGAACAATAGCTGCTATTAAACAAATAGCAATAACACCAATAAAAGCTGGAAACCAAGGTTGTCCCATTAATATTACAATAAATAATATAGCAAGAGCACCATAAACAACAACTTTCAGTATATTTTTGTGTGATCTATATCTATCATATTCATATTCACCTAATTCAACTAATCTTTTTTTATTTAATCTTTCTTGTTCTAAAGCTATTAATTCTTTCTTAGCATTATCTAATTCATTTTTTACAACACTTGTCATTGTTAGTTGGTCAGCTAGATTACCTCTACTATCAGCTGTTTGTCTTTGTTGGTCTTTATACATAGTTTTTAATTGTTTAAATAATGCCATTCGTGTTGTGCTTAATTCATCTAATCTATTTTTAATCATTTCACTTTCTTGAATAGAATCAGGAGATGATTTATTCAAAGATTGTAGATTATTAAACATATATTTCTCAACGTCTTGTAAATCTTTTAAATTTTTAACAGTAACCTGATGTTTTTCTCCTAATAAAGCAGGGTGTTTTTGAGCAAATTCTGCTCTTTCACCTCCTGACATTGATGCTCCATCCATATTTTCAACAATGCTACCAAACATTATATATATTAAATAGTTATAAAATTATTTTCTCATTCTTTGAATGGCAAATAATATTGTTAAAATTGCTAAACCTGTCCATATCCATAATTGTAATTGTTGGCTATCTTCTTTATAACGAATGTCTTCTAATTTACCATCCATAGTTTTAGATTTTTTACTTTTACGAGAAAGAATATCAGCATATACGGTTCCATATTCTGCTAATTTATTTTTTAAATCAAAATCCTCATCATCCAATTTTTGTTGAATTGTTAAATCAGTTTCACTTAATTCTTTTATTTTATCAAATATATTTCGTGCTGTTGTAATTAATTCTTCATTTTGAGCAGATAATTGAGCATATTTTGTATGTAAATTTGCGTTATTGTCTTGACTAGAATTAGGAGCTGTTAAACAAGAAGCAGTCATATAACTACCATCACTTCCTGTATAACCAAAAGCATTTGGTATTTCGTTACATTTTAATATTTTTTTTCCTCGCATCATTGTTGATGGAGGACCACCCGCACCTCCACCACAATCACAACAACCAGCCTTTAATGTTGTCCCTATAGTATCCGCAAGGTCACTACTATTTACATCTGCTTCTTGTCCTAAATTTACTTGACCATTTAAACATCTACCTTTTGTAGCCTCCGTACAAGTTTCACCTACCTTTGACTTTTTATATGTATCTTCACACTGAGAAACATAAGGACCCTTTAAGTCACAACCAGCCTGACAAGCTTGTCTTTTATATGACCATGCTGAACTACTTCTTGGTATATTTGTTAAACAACTCGCTTTACATTTTTTTACATCTTCTACACCTTTTTGATATTCTGCCATAAATGATTTATAATTTGTTGAATATTCACTTAATTGTCTATTATAACTCTTTTCCATTTCTTGTAATATTAATAATTCCTTCTCTGATGTTGTCTTTAATCTTTGTTTCCCCTCTTCAAATCCTGTTAAATTTTCTATTAATCCCATTCTTTTTTGCAATTTATTTAATTTATTTTTTCTAGTATTTAATAAAACCATCCCTTGTGATAATTCATTTATCAATTCTCCATTTATTGATTGATTATTCATTTCTTGTTTTTTATTATTTTTTGGTGTTAATAAACCTGTCAAATTATCTAAAAGATTGCTAAAAACCATTTTATATTTAATATATAGATATAAAAAAGTTAATTCATTATTTTGAATTATATATTATTGTCGCAACAAATGCTCCACCTAATATTGCCCATATAGCGTGATGCATTTGAACAGATGGTACAGATAAGTTTTGGTCTTCTACCTCTGCTCTATACTGTTGAATATCTGCTTTTACTTGTTGTAATTTTTTTTGTTCCTCCATTAAATCTTTATATTTTTGTGTTAATATTGTTTTTTGTTGATCTATATTTTTATCTAATGTAATATCCTCTGTTTGCATTTTATTAACTTCATTTTTCATTGATGTTACACCTGCTATCATTTTTTGATTTAATACTACTAATTGATCATAAGTTGGAGAATCTAAACTCATTGTATTACAAGTATCATTTTTACCATAAACTTTACCTTCAGGTATAGCGTTATATTGTACTCCTGTAATTGTAACAGATTCGGCTGGGCAAGTTGAATTTCTATTAATAAAATCAGTATAACGGTGTTTATAACCTAAATTATCCACCCAAGCAGTTGTGCCATTATCCCCGTCCTTAGCATTATATCCACCGCTTCTACATAATTCTCCGGATGCCATTGGAGGGCCTGGAGATAATTTGCTAAATTCAATAGGACTTAATGTTTTAGTTGAGTCAGGACAACTATTATCTTTTGCTCTCCAAGATTCATCTGTAAATTGTCTAATTGTTCCTGTATTATTAATATAAAAATATTGTCCACTATATTGAACAACCTTATTTTTTAAAACACTATTTAATGAACTTTGTCTAGATGCTAATTCTTTCAAATATGTTTTATATAAAGTAATATATTGAGACATATTCGTATTAAATTCACCTTCTAAAGCTGTTATTTTATTTTTTTCTTCTTGATTTTTTTGTTCTACTGGATTCATACTTACACCCGTAAATCCTTCATTAAGATTAGTAAATTTTTTACTTTTTAAATTATTTACTATATTTAATTGGCTTAGAGAAATTAAATTCAAATTATATTTTTCAACTAATGATTTATATTTTTTTTGATCTTTTTTGAATTTTTGTCCTTGTTTAAACATTTATTTATAAACTAATGATAGAAAAACATTTATTGTTTTAATTGTTTATAAATAAAAAAACTTGTTGATAATATTCCTATTGTATAATAACTTGCTAATATATAAGCTTTACTATTTTCATTATATTTATCTATTTTCATTGGTTTTCCTGATTTATTATTACCTACTGCTGTTTCTAAATCTAATTTAGAATCCTCATATTTTTTTTTTGCTTGTGTTATATTATTACTTTGATAATCAATAAAATTACCAGTTGTAGCTAATAAACCTTTTAATGTTGCTTGTAATACATTTATATCCATTTTGGTTTTTAATACTGATTGGTAAGCCCTGGAATTTTGAACTTTGTCTAAACCTAAAGCAAAATCAGGATATGTTGCTATATATTGTTTTGTAGCATTTTGCCATCTAAATCTTAAATTTTTTATTTTATCTTCTAATTGTTTTGGTTCAATACTCATCTTATATAATATATATAAATTATTTTAACCCTCCTGAAACACAAAGTCTATAATACTTTGTCTCTAGGGCTGTAGGACTCTTTCTAATTATCTCAGTTACTTGTCCTGGTCTTAATCCTATAGCTAATGCGGCTGGATCAAATCTTGATATTTCTGGCCATTGCGATTCTTTTACAATATTATATTCTTCAGCCAACTCCTTCTTTGCTTCAGCACTTATAATAATATGTTCTGGAACAAGATCGTTATCTAATACATTATACAGATATGAATGATAATTATAAACATTTACATAATATTCATTTTGGAGAAATTCCATACGCAATAAATTTTTTAACGCTGGATTAGGATTATCTTTTGTCACTATTACTAAATCATCCTCCAAAGATAATATTTCTTCTATTTGATATAAATCTTCAATATAATCTTGAACATGAGGACCTCTTAATTTTGTTCCAAGATGATATTTGTAATAAATTTTTTTTGTTACACCATTTTCTGTTTTTTCTAATAACATATCCAACTGTTTATTTTCTTTTAAAATTTGAATTTCATTAATTGTAAAATTTTCATAATCTTCAATATTAAATCCTCTTTTTTTTGCTAAATCTAAAATAATTTTTCTAGAACTAAATATTTTTGAGATTGTTTGACTATTTGTGGCTTTTTGACTCATTATCTATATATTAATATAATTAATTTTATATATTTTCAATTTTATATAAAATTAATATTATACTATTTTCTTGGTTATAGAAGAATCATCTTTATCATCATTATCCTTTTTTTCTTCCTCTTCTTTTTCTGGTAATAATAAATCTAATCCTTCTGATGTTTTTTCGTCATTTAATGAAGTAATTGTTTCTAATATTTTTTCTGCTTCTTCTTCTTTACCATCATCAGCACTTCCCAAATCTCTTTCATATACTAAACCTGGTGATGGTGTTTCATCTGTTTCTTCTTGGTTTTCCTTTTCATCTTCCCACATTTCTTTTATTTGCTCCTCCGTAAAAAAATTTCTTTCTCCTGATTCCCGAGGTATTTCATCTGTTGTATCAATATTTGATTCATCTTCGGGAGAAGGAGTTTCTCTATGTTCAGCTGAATATTCTCTAAAACCAGCATCTCCTTTTTGTTGTTTTAACCACTCACCAAAATCCGGACTATTAGGAGATGGTGAATTTGGAGCATAATCAGGACTTACAGGCTCATAAGGAGTTTCAATATCATCAGTATATGAATTTCTATACTTTCCTTCAAATGGACCTTCAATTGCTTGTGTTATATAGGCCATTTCTTCATCATCAAAATCAATAATTTTATATTTCATTTTAGGTTCAGTATCATTTTTAAATACAATAATATCTCCATTATTAAATCTATATTGACCCTTCTTTTTATCAAGATCAACTTGAACATCAGTTCCATCAATCATTGGATCTACCACTTCATCATAAAGTGGTTGTTCCTCTTCCCATTTCCATTCAGGTTCAGGTGTTGGTTCAACTTCAGGTGTCTTTTCCTTGATAATTGGAGCTTCTTTATTTTTTTGTTTGGAGCCTTGTAATTTTATAAAATTTCTTACTTGTTCTACATTATAAAATGTTTGATTATCTGTAGAAGAATCGCCTGTTAAATTTTCTATATCATCTCCCTTTGTTAAAGACATTAGTTGATCAACATTATCTTCCGTAATAATTCTCATTTGAATATTCATTGCCTGTAATTCTTGCATTAATAATTTAAAAGCATAAGGAACTGAAACAATACTAAAATCTCTACCAAATTTACTAATATTAATAACATTTAAATCATCAACTAAATTTCCTGCGAATTTAATAGGACCATCTGACATTGGACTTAGGAAAATATTACTTGATTCATTATATACAGCTATACATCCTGTTTTATTACAAATAGCCATTTGATATTCATCTCCTCTTACCATCATTGATTCTTTAATAAAAGAATTCATACCGTGAGCTACTAAACAATCACGGTCCATCTCTCCTATTCTTAATCCACCATTATTTGCTCTACCTTGAACAGTTTGTCTTGTTAAAGCTGTTCTAGGGCCTCTTGCGCGATAATTAATTTTATCTTTCGGCATATGTTTTAATCTTAAATAATATGTAGGTCCAAAATAAATTTCTGTTTCTAATTGTTCACCTGTCATTCCATTATATAATATTTGATTACCTGTTGAATGATAGCCTTCTTTTGTTAGCATTTCACCATATTGAACATTTTTGGGTCCTTTATTTGTAAAAGCAGTACAATCACCAAATCCTCCATATAAACAAGCAGTTTTACTAGTCAAAGTTTCTACTAGATGACCAATAGTCATACGACTTGGCATAGCATGAGGATTTACTATAATATCAGGTCGTAAACCATCTTCAGTGCAAGGCATATCACATTCTCTCATAATAATACCAATTGTACCCTTTTGTCCAGCTCTTGAACAAAATTTATCCCCAATTTGAGGAACTCTTTCACCTCTAATTCTAACTTTTGCTATTCTTTTACCTTCTTCTCCTTCTGTCATAAATGCCTTATCCACTATTCCTACTTGCCCTTTTTTCGCATATACAGAATTATCAACATAAGTATCTATGCTTGTAATACTATTAGTACCCATACCTATAATTACAGATTTCTCTGTTACCATTGTATTTTCTTTCACAATACCTGTTCTTTCATCAAGTTGTTGATAATCATATCCAGCTTTTAACCCAATAACATTATTTTCCATTACATTCATAAATTTTTTTTCAACATTTATACTTCCCATTTTTTCCATTTCTTCAAAAGCTTGATATGTATTATAATATGTAGTTCTAAACAAACCTCTTTTTAATGAAGCTTCGTTAATAATTACCGCATCTTCTACATTAAAACCTGAATAACACATAACAGCCACGATGGCATTTTCTCCATATGGATGTTGTTCTTGTGTAGCATATTTTAAATATTTACTTTTTGTTAATGGAATTTGACCATAGTTTAAAACAAAACAAGATTTATCAAATCTAGTATGATAATTTGAATTATAAAGGGATACTGCCTGTTTTGATTGTCCACATGAGAAAGCATCACGAGGATATGGATTATTTTCTGGATAAATAATTTGATTTGCCATAAATCCAAAAAGTAATGATGGATGTATTTCACAATGTGTTATTTTTTTTTTGATAAAATCTTCTCTTTTATCATTTGAATGTGCTAACATAATACTATTTGTTTCCGCAGCATCAAGATAATCTACTACAGAAGCATTTGAAATAAGAGATTCAATTGATTTGGGGGTAATATTTATCTTACATTCATCTTCTAACGCATCTTTTTTTTGTTTATTAAATCCATAAATTATATTACTCCAACGAATTGTATCATTTTTATAAGCCTCTAAAACCTTTTCTCTTTCAAATGAAATTTCATCATTCATCACATAAAATAATGGTCTCATTGGTCTACCAGCATCAGTACATATAGATATTTCATTCCTTTTAATATTAAAGGTAATACTTGTATAAATATCTATCATTTTATTGCGACGATGTAATTTCATAATATTAATAATTTTTAATGGATCTGCTGTACATCCAATCCAAGAACCATTAACAAATATCTTTGTTGTATATTTCATATAATTTATGGAACATTCTTCAATTAATTTAATATTTAATTTTCTCATATATTTAATGAATGGTCTACCTGAACATCCTTTGGTAATAATAGTAGATGTAGATAAATGTTTATGTAATCCTACATTTCCCCCATCAGGTGAATGTAAAGGACATAATAAACCATATTGTGTTGAGTGTAACAATCTTGGGGCTACAACTTTTGCTCCATCCGCTGAAATATGTAAATTTGTTTTTCTTAATTGACATAAAAATCCAAAAAAAGAAAGTCTATTTAATTCTTGAGCTACACCTGGTTTTTTTGTATGCTCTGTAGCTCCCCAATTACCTTTAAATGCCTTTTTAAACCCTGTTTCAACTATTTTTTCCCTAAAAAAAAGGTCTTTATTGTTTAAAAATAAATTTCTAAACTCTAAACCTTGGTATGCTGTTTTATTTTTTCTATATAAAAATTCTTTATCTATTTTCAAGTAAATATTATCAAGTTGTAATTTATAGTATTCGCTAAATAGGTCATGAATTAATTTACCTGTAACAGAAATTCTTTTATATTCGTAACTATCTCTATCTGTTGGTTTTTCTTGACCTGTATAAACATCTAATAGTCGTTTAACAATATATCCTAAATAAAATGCTTTCGTTTTAAAATTCAATTCACCAATGTGAGGTAAAAAATAATTCATTAAAATTTGTAATGTATGATATCTTGTTTTACCCTTTGTCAATGAACTAATATAAGCTATTGCTGATTGTTGTGTAAATATATTTCCAGCATCATGCACACTAGGTATAAATAAATCAATTAAATTTTCATGTTTTTCCATATCTAATAAACAAGTTTGTATTATTTCTTTATCTGATATTATACCAAGAGCTCTAAAAACTATAAATAATGGAACAGGTTTTCTTACTTGTGGTATATTTACAACAATATGATTATTTGATTGTGATGGTTGTTCTCTAGCAATTCTAACTGAAAGTGTTCTTTTGGGTTTTGATGCATCTTCACTTACAGATTTAATTTCAGCAGCATAAGAATAAATATCGTTAATATCTTTTAAGATATATAATAAATTATCACCTCTACCTTCTTGTGATACTATTGCCTTTTCATTTCCATCTATAATAAAATATCCACCAGGATCATTTCTACATTCTCCCATATTAAATCTTGTTTCCGGACTAATACCTTGTAACAAACACATATCTGATTGCAACATTATTGGGAATTTACCTAAGTATACTTTATTAAACTCTATAACTTCTTCATGAACATCAAATTTACTTTTACCTGTTGAACCATCCTCTTTATCTATTAATATTTTAAGTTTCATTATTACATCATAATGAACAGTAAAACCATATGTCATATTTCTTAATCTTGCTTCATTTGGATACATATAATGCTCCCTGTCATTATCATAAATTATTGGTTTACCATAATATATTTTATCCACATTTTCACCACCTAAATATATGTCACATTCATATTTATAAAGTTTTGTTTCTTGATCTAAATCTTTAAATATCCTAAGAGGATTTCTATCTTTTAAAATTTCTTTAATACCGTGTGAAAAAAATGCATTATAAGAATCAAGATGATGTTTTACAATAATATTTTCATTATCTTTAAAATACTTGTCTATTGTCTTCCAAGAAATATCTGTTTGATTCATATAATATACCATTAGCATTTTTTTTAAAATTTAAATTAAAAGATAATATATATCTCTTTTAATTTAATTATTTTGCAACATTACAATTACAAGTCCTATTAAGATAAACATAGCAATAAAAGGTAATAAAACTAATAACCAAGAAAGTTGAGTATGACCCTTTTTACATAAAATATTAAGTAAATATGTCCAACCTAACACATAAAATATTTCAAAAATAATATAGAAAATATTATTAATTGGTGTTCCTGCTTTCATTAATCCACATGCAAACATATTTGGATTTCCAACATTTTGATAGCATTGTGCTAATACAGCAAGTACTGACATACCTAAATAAAGTTGAGCTGGAGTACACAAAGAATTAAATAATTTTAATGAATTCATTATATATTATTTAAATATAAAAATTATGATATTGTATTTGATGCCGCTGCTTGTGATGCTGTATCATAAAAAGAAGGAATATTTGCGCTTTTTGCCGATGCAACGGGCGTTGTTAAACCTGGTTGATGCATTGGGTCAGCTTTCATTAAAGGTTTACCCCCATTATATCTAATAGGTTGATTTGCTATTGCGTTTGAACCTTTATAATAATTTAATACTACATCTCCTAAACCTATAGAACTAAGGAAACTTCCTGCCATTCCACTTGTTGGGGCTGAACCACCGGTTGTTTCCTTATGTCCACCTTTTTGATTTCCTCTCGTATTTGTATTACTATTTATTGGATCTGGTAAAAAAGGATCTGTATTCAACTTAATACCTGTATATATTTCCCCCATATTTGTTGGGGCATTACATTTATAAGTTGAATAACCTCCTCTTTGTCTTTTTCTACGCCTCTTTTTTCTTGTGTTCTTTTTACGCCTGCGTCTACGTCTTTTAGTTTTTCTTCGTCTTTTATTTATTTTATTATATCTACGGGACTTTTTGTAGTATTTTCTCTTCTTTAATTGTTTTTTTTGTTTTCGTGTAAATGCCATATAATTTATAATTAGATTTAAAAAATATTTAATAATTTAATAAATATTTATTCAATATCAACGTGTGTTAACATATGTCTTCTACAACACATTTTATTTAAATTTAATTTATCTAAAACAAGTCCTTCTGCTGTTTTTTTAATTTTAGTATTGTCTAAATAAATAACTTCTTCCATATCAATTCCTTGAGCTATTTTCATTTTACGCACTTCTTTTACATAATATAAATATTTATCAGCTAATACGTTTCCACAGGTAAAACACTTAACAGGGATAATCATTTTTATTATATTATTTATTGATATATTATTAAATCAATTTTACTTTAATTTGAATAAGTACAGCTATCTCCACTTGCGGTACAAGGTTTTGCTGGTTTTGATTTTATAGTTCCACCATCTAAATAGTAATATTCCTCCCAGGGAACTAATTTACCATCTTGAGAACAATAACACATATCACTTGGACCATCACTTCCAGAAGGTTCTGTTGAGCCCGTGCCCAACCCTTGTGCTGCTAAGCATTTTTTTATATTATTATTATTGGTTGTAACCCAGACACACCCCCCTAAAGCTGTACAACCTGATTTATCAGTTAATGTTTTACAAGTGCCAGAATTAGTTGTTTGATTTTGAACAGTTGTGTTTAATTCGTCTAAACTTGGAGGTGCTGGTGTCATTTTTTCCACTACCAACACCCTTTCAACTTTCATTTTCTTTTTTTCAAATTTAATATTATTTATTGCTACATATATAGTTAATCCGCAGAATACTAATATAACCAATAATATGTATAATATATTTTTCCGTAAAAAATATCCTGTTTGAGTTATTATATCTTGTTGAGTCATATATAATGAATTAGGATTAAATTTTCATTATATATGTTTAATTAACGACGGCGTTTGCTGGAACGGCGTTTTTTTTTGCGAGACTTGCGGCGAGACTTGCGGCGAGATTTGCGGCGAGACTTGCGTCCTCCTTTTTTGCTCTTACGGCTCTTGCGACGGCGTTTGGTGCGGCGGCGCTTGCGTTTGCCACCGCCCATCCCCTGGATGCCACGGACAGTTCCATCTTGACTCTTGACTTTCTTTGCTTCTTCGATTGTTGCCTTGGCTTGGTGTGCCCCCTTGTGTGCTGCTACCTTAACCCCTTCAGCCGCTTTTTTGTAAGCTGCCAATCTAGATTGGATGGACCCAGGTTTGTTTGAGGATAACATTCCTTTTGCCCTGACGGCTTTTTGAATA
>MDSX01012300.1_pt1 | contig 15343 bp, 15 predicted proteins | sample 811141 | NCBI WGS metagenome assembly MDSX01 (sample SAMN05326642, study PRJNA326480) | marine metagenome | isolation source: seawater | place: Atlantic Ocean: South East | collected 2010
AAGATGTTGATGATGTAGAACGCATAATTGATGTGAGTTCTAAAAATACGTTTAAAGATTTTCATAATTTTATTCAAGAAACCATCAAGTTTGACAATAAAAAACCGGCCTCATTTTACAGGGCTAATGACTCATGGAGAGGAAATGAAGAGTTTTCAACTATTGCTAAGCCAAATGCTAAATCAGCTGGAGCAAGTGAACTTGGAAAATTTATTGACGACCCACATCAAAAATTCCTATATAATTATGATCCAGAGGCTGGGAATTGGCAACTTAGAGCTGAAATTATAAAATTGCTAAAATCCGATTCTAATACTTCTTACCCATCACTATTTAAATCAGTTGGTGTAGCTCCAAAACAATTTGTTGACCCTAAAAAAATAATCACTGATCCAAGTGCAAAGCTTCTTCAAGAAGCAGATGAACTAATAAAAGGATTGACTGAGGAAATTGAGGAAGATGACGAAGAAGATTCCGAAAAAGAAAACGAAAACGATTTTAACTTGTTCGGAAATGATATAGATGAATCTGAAATAGATGAATCTCAAATAAATAATGGAGCCCCAGAAGACTAAAAAACTAATTGTGTTGGCAGGTCCAACAGCAGTTGGAAAAACAGATTTTGCTATAAAAGTTGCTAACTATTTCAATACAGAAATAATTTCTTGCGATTCTAGACAAATTTATAAGGAACTTAATATTGGTGTTGCTAGACCCAGTCAAAAAGAACTACAAGAGGTAAAGCATCACTTTATTGCTAGTCATAGTATTCACGATCCTTATGATGCTGGATTATACAACGAGGAAGTGAATTTATTACTTAAAGAGCTTTTCATAAAGCATGATATTGTAATTATGACAGGTGGAACAGGGCTCTATATCAAAGCAGCTACTGAGGGGCTTGATAACCTTCCTCCAAAAAACGACCAGCTTCGTCAACAACTAAATTTCATCTTAGAAACAGAAGGTATTGATGCACTTCACAATATTGCAAACACGATGGAAATTGACGGCAACAAGGTTAACCTAAGTAATCCTCAGCGAATTATTCGAGCAATTGAGATCAAACAAGGTAAACCTGATAGCATGAAGGAAATGCCTAAAAATGATTTTTACTCAACCTCATACTACTACCTAAATCGTAACCGACAAGAACTATATAGCCTAATAAATCAACGTGTGGACCAAATGTTAAAAGATGGTTTTGAGGCTGAGGCTAAATCGCTTTTACCAAATAGAAAACTGAATGCATTAAACACTGTGGGGTACAAAGAATTCTTTACATTTTTTGATGGTGAAATGACAAAAGATGTGACTGTAGACAAAATAAAACAACACACTCGAAATTATGCCAAGAGGCAACTCACATGGTTTAGAAATCACGGTTCGTACAAAGAAATTTCTAATGATGTAGATTTATTCCTGAGCATTATGAAACTAGGTTAATACTAATTTACTTCGAACAGCTCTATATCAAATATTAAAACTGCATTTTCAGGAATTGATCTACTAGGAGGATTTGCTCCATAAGCTAGATGAGATGGGATTATTAATTTACAAGAACCTCCCTCCTTAATTTTAGGTATGCCTATTTGCCATCCCTGAATCACCCCTCTTAATGGAAAACTAACTCGCTCCCCTCGATCATATGACGAATCAAAAATACTTCCGGTGGTTAGATAACCACTGTAATGTACTGTCACATCATCACTCACAGTTGGACGATCTCCAGTCCCTTCCTCATTGATAATGTAATATAAACCCTCAGTTGTTCGCTGAGCATCTAAATTATTTTTTGATATGTAATCCTTAATTTCATCATCATTTAGTTTTACATAATCTTTTTGACAACTCACACATCCAAAAACTATAATGGTCAGAAATGAGTAAATTAAATATCGCATGCTATTTTTTATCTTTCTTTTTGCCAAATATATGATTCCAACCGAAATGAACCCCTAGATTTCTTGTGTTATCCGTCATTGACCCCATTGCATTATCTGTAGTTATATAAAATTGCTCTGGGCCTAACTTTAATGCCGCTCCAAAACCTAAGTTCACATAACTTTCTCGATGCATTGTATAACTTGCACTAAGAGCCAATACTCGTCCAATCTGTGAATTCCAAGACAATGTCAATGCTGGATAAAACTCTTTTTTGTGGAAGCTACCATACATTAATGCTCCAATATTGTGATTTTTTGTAATGTGTAAATTTCCACCTACATAAAATTCACCCATCAATCCTGTACTAAAAGACTCTGAAGAAGAATCCAGTGCAATGATTTCCATTAACGTATCCTTAAATGTTTCAAATCCTTTTTTCTGATTAGCAGAGTCCCCTATAAAATCTTGAATATCCATACCTCTATACTCATGATAAACACCAGGATTCTTAGTGAATGTCGATTTTAAATTATCCCTCCATTGAACTACACCCAAATCAATAATACTTGCAGATAATGAAAGTTTTTTATTCAATTTTAGATTTGCACCGACATCAATACCAAATCCACTATTTTGTTGATTACCCAGTAATATTGAATTCAATGGGGTATTTAAATCGATAGGCATCAATGAGGTATTAAACTTCAAATCCGACTTAACATTAAAGGTAAATGCACTTTCACTGGTTTCAAAAAACAAATCATTTTGATCAGTCTGAATTGCATTAATTCCTGCGATATATTTTATACGACCACCAATCCTCAACTTATCATCAATAAACGAACGGCTATATCCTACTGCAAACTCACGGGTATGAATAAAGTCCATGGCAAAACCAAGATCAAAAACATCCCCAACATTATCCCCCCCATTACCCTCAAAAACCAGTCGGAAAAAGTCTGGTGGAAGTAATACTCTCGATTTCAACTTTTCATTGATACTGAAAGACCACATGCTCTTTCGCAAACGGAAACCAAAACCAATCCATTCATGGTTATAGGCAGAGTTTATGGAAACACCACTTGAGAAAACATTAGCCAATTGAGTTATATCTATTGTATAATTTGATCCATTGGGTTCTAAAGCATTCGATAGTTCATTAAAACCTAAAGCACGACTGTTGTATGAAAAATCCAAAGAAGACAAAGCTGGTGTTCCAAAGTACCATTTGCATGTTGGAGTAAATGCAGGATTAATTGCCATTCGCTGAGGTACAGGCCTCATGTTATATAGGGTAAGGTTATTCTGAGCCCTAAGATGACCTAAAGATAATAAAATAAGGCCAAAAAATATCAATAACTTTCTCATCATAATTCCTGATTAATTAGAACCTCTGCTTGCACACCAAACTGCAGCATTATTTTATTATCACTATAAATCTTCACATTTGGCTGTGCTCCACCAGTTGTGGTTGTTGATAAATGAGCCTGTGCTCTGACCTGATTAGCTTCAATTACTTTATCTACTCGTTCAGCATCTAGGACAACATCTATAATCTGACTAGATGCTCCTATTGGGTTACCATCTAAATCAACTAAAGCAGCTTTAGAAATAACCCTATCGCTTATAAACAAAGAATCGATAATGGTATTTGTTAAGCTATCTTCAAAATAGAGTTGGGTCTTAACATCTACAGGAAACCCATTTTCTGAATATAAACGGACCAATACTTCCTTTATTTCTTCAGCGTTTTCCAGAGACAAATCAAATGGTCTTGTTTCTTCCAGTAAATAATCATTGAGCGTTCCATATAAAGGAAGGGTAATGTTAATTTGACTCGATATTCTTGAAGTATCAAGCAACCAATGCCGTGATGCATTCAATAGATTTGGCCGAACACTGACTTTATAATAATTGTTGATGGGTCTATTCGAGATATAATCAATCAAATTACTATTTGAATTATCTAAAACTTGAGAATCAAGAACAAATTCTCCCTCAACAGTAGCTCGTGGAATGTTCAATTCTAAGTTCCCAATATTTTTAGTCAATGGAACGATATTATCGAAATTATCTTTGCCATCAAATTCATCAAAAATTAAATCAATTGGAAGACCTATACTGTTTTCAGTTATAAAATGAAGCTCTGGTTCAACAACTCTAATTAAACCATTTTTACTATTCTCAAAAAATGGAATATTAAATGAACCTGTTAAATTTTCAAAATCTAAATCTTTAAAGTAGCCAGAAACTTTACTGAATTTCTGATCACCCAAAATCATTGAATAAGTTATAGACTCTGAGGTTTTTATAGGGTTAGATCCTGTTTTTGTAATTGTAAATTCAAAGTCAAAGTCAAATTCTGAATGTCCTTGTACTGTTTTAGTAAAATCTATTTCCGAATTGCTCAAGTCATAATTCGTAGAAGCATCAATTGGAGTCCCAGTATATGGTATTGCCAAACTCAATAGAATTGGGCTTGAATTTTTTTGAGATTCTGGAATTATCAATTTACATGAAATATTATGCTCAAATGTGCTAGAAAGATTGAAGTCTATTTGACCAGCTTTAAACCAAATTTTATCCAATTCATTTGCATCACCATTATAAGATACCCTTTGACTAAAATTCACTGTGACTTCACCCAAGTTATTAAGAGCCTCTAATTGAGTACTGTTAAATGTAAATATCTCACCATAAGATTGGGTTTCTAATTTTAATACATTTTCTGCATAATCTGAATTATAGTTATCCTCGTAAACTAAGCTGACTAAGCTATCATCATCAATTCTAATATACTGTTTTGCATTAGTTTCATCAAGTAAGTCTCTAAAATTCAAATCCGAATATACCAATGGTAAGGCTATTTTAGGATTCCATCTTACTTGACTTACTTTGGATGCTTTATCCAGGGTCTCTGTGATATCTTTCACACATGATGAAATTAAAAAAATAAGTAGAAATAAAATTGTAGAGGAAGTTTTTTTCATAATAAACTAATTTTGACAAAGATAATATGATAGAAATTAAAGTAGTTAGACATATAATAATGGGTGCTGTTATTTGTAGCTTCTATATACTGTTAAGTGCATTTGGTGCTCACGGATTAGAAGGGAAAATCACTCCAAACCAATTGGCTACTTTCAATACAGGGTTAAGATATATGATAATCCATGGTTTAGGAATAATTATAATAAGCCTAGTTTATATAACGCTCGAGAAATATAACAAGTGGGTTTATTATTTAATTTATCTTGGTATTTTATTCTTTTCATCAAGCTTAATTATCCATGCATTAAAAGACATCCTTAAAATTAACGTAAATTTATTTGCTCTTATTGCTCCAATCGGTGGATTATGTTATGCCTTTTCATGGATTCTTCTTGTTCTAGTGTTACGAAAAAAATGAAGAGAATCATTTTTATGAGGCATGCAAAGACTTGTAAACCAAAATTTAATCAAAATGACCATGAAAGAAACTTATCTGAAATAGGAATTAATGAAGCTAAAACTATGGCAGAATTCATCATATCAAAAGGAATTCCTACCGATATTATGCTCATATCAGATGCAAAACGCACACAAGAAACTTGGACGTATTTAAATGGTATTATAAAAACCAAACTTTCAAAATTTGATAAGGAATTATACCTAGCATCATCAAAAACTATTGTAAAGAAAATAAAAGAGTTAGACAATATATTGAACACAGCTCTAATACTTGCTCATAATCCAGGCATTACTGATGTTTTTAATGACTATTTTAATATAAAATTAGATCATATGCCCACGTGTGGTGCAGGTTGCATTCGATTTCATACCGATAAATTTGAGAATATCCTTGATTGTGAATTAGAGTTGGAGTATTTCTCCTATCCAAGTATGATTAGTAATGGGTAAATACACGTTTACCATTTGTTGTAATGGTTATCAATCTATCACAACCTAAATCTTGATGAGGATCAAAGTCGACGATAATATCCGATATCGTAGATGATTTATTCACTTGAATTTGACCATTTGAGATGAACCTCAAACAATCATAGTCTGATTTTTTCTGTAAAGGTGAAGTTATGGTGAAAGTAGCACTTTCTAAGCCACTTTTTAATCCAACATTTCCTCCAACACAAATATGATCAGACTCGTTTAATGAACTTGATTTAACCTCGATAATATCTAAATCAGCACCCATCAAAATATCTACTTCTGAATTTATAAATTTAAAATCATTGCATTTTATATTTATGCGATTATTGCCAATGCTTTGAAATTTTATACATCCAATGAGTTTAGTCATGTGATCACCATCACCTGAATAAAAGGGTTCGTCAGGTGAAAGTAAAATTTTTAAAGTTAAATTATCCAAAAGATAATCTTGATCTAGTGATAATAAAATTGCACCTGAACGATATTTGTTGTCTTTACACAATAAACCATGCGGTGAGGTTCCCAAATCACCAAATCTTATCAATACGTCCATCCCATCACCATCAAAAAATGTAGTATCTAGGTATACCAATTCAGCACCAATTGGAAGCACTGTTAACCTATCTGGATTAAAAATATTTTCTGAAGTAACAACATCCTTGATAATATCAAGTGTCGATAGAAATTCACTTACCAATGATATACAATTCTCCGTTGATTTATGATTATCTCTTATTTCAATAACATCCTCATTATTGCATCCTAGAATCAGGGTAAACGAAAGAAAAATTAATATGTTTCTAAAGTACGGCAAACATTCGAATTTAATGATTCGCACACAAATGTAGTATCTTGTATTAAGATTTAATTTAGCTTTGAACATAATTATAGTATTTTTTACAATAATTGGACAATTCAAATACCATACACACGCTATTTGTTGAGGTTTTACTGCCTCTTAATCTTAAAAACTTGTTCACTTATCGTGTTCCTGTTGAATTAAATGAGGAAATTATTATAGGTAAGAGAGTCAGTGTCCCATTTGGTAAAAAGAAAATCTTAGCTGGATTAATATTTTCAATCCATGAAAAACCACCTAAAGACTATGAAGCAAGATACATAATTGACGTCATTGATAACGATGCTATTGTAGACCAAAATCAACTCGAACTTTGGAATTGGATATCCAACTATTACATGGTATCACTAGGCTTAGTATACAATGCAGCTATGCCTGCTGGACTTAAATTGGAAGGAGAGTCAAAAATGATGCTCAACCCCGATTTTGATATTAATAATACAATCTTAGACTCCAAAGAAACACTACTGATTGAGGCAATTCAATTGGAAAAAGAACTGAGCATCACACAAGCAACTAGCTATCTTAAATCACGATCCATTCACAAGTATGTTAAGTCACTTTATCTCAAAGGTGCCATTTTTTTGAAAGATGATATTCAAAAGAATTATTCTGCTAAGACCGCTACTTACATCAAGATAAATGAAGACCTAGCTGCTGAGGATAAACTCAATGAAATCTTCAACCAACTTGAAAAAAGAGCAAAAGCACAACTCAAGGCACTTATGACCTTTATTGCTCATTATAGCACTGAAGGTGAATGTGAAAAAACCAGTTTAGTTAAGCATAAAGTGACTAATGCTTCAATCAATGCTTTAATTGACAAAGAAATATTCGTACAAGAAAAACGAGAAAAATCAAGGCTCCAGTTCTCTTCAAACGAGAATCCGATTGAAGAATTAAATGAGGCCCAAAATCAAGCTCTAAATGAAATAGAATCAGGGTTTAAAGATAAGAAAACAGTGCTGCTTCATGGCATCACAGGGAGTGGAAAAACACACATCTATGCCCATCTGATCGAGAAAGCGTTAAATGAAAAACAACAGGTTCTTTACCTACTACCAGAAATTGCACTTACTAGTCAACTCATCATACGATTGCAGCAATACTTCGGTAAAAATCTTTTGGTGTCTCATTCCAAATTCACCAATAATGAACGCGTAGAAATCTATCAAGCCATTGCCGCTGGGGAATCCTATTTAGTCGTAGGAACCAGAAGTGCTATTTTTCAACCCTTTAAAAACCTTGGGCTCATCATTATCGATGAGGAGCATGAAAGCAGTTTCAAACAACACGAACCTGCACCACGATTTAATGCTAGAGATACAGCCTTATACTTGGCACACAAAAAGCAAATACCTATCTTACTTGGTAGTGCCACACCTGCAATCGAAAGCTACTTCAATGCACATCAATCCAAATATCAACTCGTCAACCTAACACAACGTCATAATCACTCTAAACTACCCAAAATAGAAGTGATTGACATGAAGGTTCAAAAGAAACAAAAAAGAATAAGGGGAATCTTCAGTGACACGCTCATAGAGGCGATAGCGGATGCAAAAAAAGAGGGCAAACAAACCATCCTATTCCAAAATAAAAAAGGATATGTTCCTGTACTAGAATGCAATGTATGTGCATGGACTCCGAAATGCCAAAACTGTGATATTTCACTTACCTACTATAAATATCAAGAAAACCTTCGATGTCATTACTGTGGATTCAAGCAAGAAGTAGTTAATCAATGTGTTTCATGCGGCAACAAGGGGATTGAGCTTATTGGATATGGCACTGAAAGAATCGAAGATGAACTTTCGCTTTATCTTCCCGAATTATCCATAGGGCGAATGGATTATAATACAACACGTTTAAAAAATGCCCATACAAGAATCATTGAAGAGTTCGCTTCTGGAAAAATTGACGTACTCATCGGGACACAAATGGTAGCTAAAGGTCTAGACTTTGAAAATGTGAACATCGTAGGTATACTCAATGCTGATCATATCATCAATTTTCCTGACTTCAGATCCAACGAAAGAGCCTACTCACTCATCACACAAGTAGCAGGAAGAGCTGGGCGAAAAAATGATTTGGGCACAGTATATATCCAAACGTCCATGCCAGAACATGCCATCATCCAAAAAATAGTAGATCATGACTACTTGGGCATGTACGAAACTGACCTAAATGAACGCCAAAATTTCAACTATCCCCCTTTTCATCGTCTTATCAAAATAACGATAAAACATAAAGATGCCCTTGCATTATACCAACTTGGTGTAATTGCAAAAAACAATCTCAGCAATTTTTTTGGATCTAACTTATTGGGACCAGAAAAACCCTATGTTGGAAAAATCAGAAACTGGTATATCATCAACTTTGTACTAAAAATTCCCAACCAAGGTGGTCCCATTAAAGCCCAAAAAACAAAGTTATCTCAAGCAATTCAACAACTCGAAAAAACCAAAGAATTTAACAACGCTCGAATAATTGTTGATGTAGATCCTTTATAAATTTTTTTGTATATTTGGGAAGTCAATAGCAGTTTTTCGATGAAATAATTGTTTCAATTAATGGGGCAATTAAGAAAAAGAAGAGTAATACCGGCTTTTGACTCTGACTAGAATGAAAGCACTTTATGAAACAAATACGCTAACTTTTTAACTTTCGAGAAACTATTCAAATAGGTGACTTTCAAATCTGCACCTGCTATGAAAAGGGATTTAATAATTTGTAAAAATAAATAAAATCAAATGAAGAAAATTATGATTACGATGATCGCTGTTCTAGGAATGGTCTCATCAAATGCAAAGGATGTAATTATCATTAAAAAAGGTGGCAAAAAATGTAAGGAAGACAAATCCCAAATTTGTTATGATTATATTAAAACCTCTGACAGAGAACACTCTTTTCGTCAAAACTGTGAAGGTATAGGGATTAACCAATGTCCAAAAGTTGGAATTGTTTCTGTTGGTGGTCTAGCTAATTTTGACTTTGAAGGTCTTGTAGTAAATGTTGAAAGTGAAATTATTAGAGGTGAAACTAAAAAAAAAGGAATCATTTTTAATGAGGATGGACATACAGTTGCTTACTATTCTTGGAATGGTAGAATTAATGACGACGACATTATTGAATATGAAATCATAATCAATGATGATTTGGAAAGTATGAAATTAGGGGGACTTATTCCTGGTCAAGATGTACCATCAGAGTTTATACTAGACTGATGAGATACAGCTTACTATTTATCTTAACCCTGCCCATAGTATGCTTAGGGGAGGGTTTCGTATTAAAAGACTCCAAAATTATTGAGGTTGATTATCATGACGTGGATGCCATAGATGCTTTGCACTCTAAATATGATTGTTACTTCGTAATAATATCTGATTCCATTTATCTATTTAATCATGGTAACGAGGGTCTCAATGTCCAAACTCTACTAATTAATAAAAAGCCTTCAGATTTTAATGAATCCTCACTTATTTTATACGATGATTTTGCATTCTATGACTTTGGGAACAAGGTGAAATTCCACAATTTAAAGAAAAATAAAAACATCAAATCTTTTAGGTTAAATAGAAAATATAGTCAAGTTGCTTGGTATACTTTTGAAGATGATTTGAATATCTATGCCATAAGCTATTATAATAACAACGCTAGGAATAAATTGGGACACGATTATGTTTATTTCTACAAAATATCAAAAAAACGAAAAAAGATTATTGCAAAAAAAGAAGTAGACATAGGAAAAGATATTCTTTTGGCTCCCCTAAATAAACAATTAATAAGTTTTGATGGAACACAATTTATAATTGCATCAAGTATTTCAACTGAATTACGATTTTTTGACAAAGACTTTAATGAAACCAAATCTATCATTCTTAATGATAGTTTATATATAAATAACCAAAAAATATTTAATAAGATTATTCCAGACTCTAATGTGTATTTCTACCTATATAAACCCAAAGACTTGTTGTTTCATCATGAAAATTCTGAACTAAAAGATCTGAAAATCATTAATAAAATCATTTCTCTAAATCAAAAAACAATCCTAATATCATACCAGTTAAAGTATCGTGAATTGTTCAAATTAGTCCTATACGATATAAATGCAGATTCAATAGTAAGAAGTTTTAATGTTCCATATTCAGGTAGTGTTTTTTCAAACATTAGCTGGACTACAAAAATTTTTGCTAATGAGGACAACGAGTTAATTCTAATTAATGATTATAGTCCAAATGATACAACCCTGAAATATGAATCGACTTTATTATCATATAATCCTAACAAACGACGAGATTGGACTATTCGATATGTATCACAATGGTTGGGCCATAGTAAAAAAAGACAAACATCTTGGCTTCATTGACTTGAATGGAAAAGAAGTTGTACCAACTATTTATGATGAAATCGAACTCTTTGACATGTACCACGATGGCTGGGCTATGGTTAAAAAAGACAACCACATAGGCTTCATTGATTATCGAGGGAAAGAAGTTGTGCCATTAGAATATCCAAATCCAAATGACGGTATCAAATGGTATAATAAGCAAAAGAATAAATGATCATGATCCTCGAATCGTATATTTGTATCATGAGAATCGCGTTATTCTTGATCGGAATTGTTATTGGACAATTCACTTGGGCTCAGAACAGACCCGAAGCCACTTTTATCGAAAAAGGAAAACAACTTGATGAGGTGAAGGAAGGAACCATTGTGAGAACCGTTTATTATTTCACCAATACGGGTAATGCAGATTTATTATTGAATAAAGTAGCACCAAGTTGTGGATGCACTGTCGCCGAATATCCTAAACACATGATAAAACCCGGAGCAAAAGACTCAATAGTGGCTACGTTTGATACGCACGATCGCCCGGGATATCAAGCCAAAGGAATAAACATAGAAAGCAATGCAGGTCCTATTAATCTTGTTTTTGAAATTATGGTAACACCAAGCAAAGACATCAAATCTTATTTTTCTGAACCCCACAAGCCCGAAGAAAATCATGAAGGGCATAACCACAATTGATTGTTCTTTAAAAAATCATCACTCTAGATGATTTCAACTTTTTATTAATAATGGTTTCCTAACTCCTTTCGTCGTCTATTTTTGCACCACAATTATGAATATACACGAGTATCAAGCAAAAGAAATACTAAAGTCATACGGAGTTGCCATACAAGAAGGTATCGTCATTGATAACAAAGAAGATGCAATCAAAGCTGGTGCACAACTTCGTGAAGAAACAGGTACGGATTGGATGGTTGTCAAAGCTCAAATCCATGCTGGTGGACGTGGAAAAGGTGGCGGAGTTAAACTAGCCAAAAATGACGAAGAACTTCAGCAAGTTGTCAATGATATTTTGGGTATGACTTTAGTCACACCTCAAACAAGCAAAGAAGGTAAATTGGTCAAAAAAGTATTGCTTGCTCAAGATGTTTATTACCCAGGTGCAAACGAACCAGATGAATATTACATGAGTGTATTACTTGACAGAAGCACAGGTAAGAATGTAATCATTTACACTACTGAAGGAGGAATGGATATCGAACAAGTAGCTCACGATACCCCTGAAAAAATATATAAAGAATTCATCGACCCAGCTATAGGACTACAAGGATTTCAAGCACGTAAAATTGCTTTCAACCTAGGTTTAAGTGGTAATGCATTCAAAGAGATGGTTCGATTTGTCAACTCGCTTTACAATGCCTATGTAGGAATTGATGCCTCCTTGTTTGAGATAAACCCGGTATTAAAAACATCTGATGATAAAATCATTGCTGTAGATAGTAAGGTTTCTCTTGATGACAACGCCCTTTACCGACACAAAGATTATGCAGCACTTCGAGATGAGAGTGAAGAAGATCCAACTGAGGTAGAAGCTAAAAAGCATCACCTCAACTTCATCAAACTTGACGGAAACGTTGGTTGTATGGTAAATGGAGCTGGATTGGCCATGGCTACCATGGATATCATTAAATTAAGCGGTGGTGAGCCCGCAAACTTCCTTGATGTTGGAGGGGGGGCGAATGCTCAAACAGTAGAAGCTGGATTTCGAATTATCTTGAAAGACCCAAATGTAAAAGCTATTCTCATCAATATTTTTGGTGGAATTGTTCGTTGTGATCGAGTAGCAAACGGAGTGGTCGAAGCATATAAATCCATCGGAGAAATCAATGTGCCTATTATTGTTCGATTGCAAGGAACCAATGCTGAAGAAGCGAAGAAAATTATTGATGAAAGTGGTCTTCGCGTAGAGTCGGCTATAGTCCTTCAAGAAGCGGCAGACAAGGTAAAACAAGTTTTATCCTAACTCAAATTGTGGGTACCCTCATTGAAATAAGGCCTCACAACATTGATCAACGGAGCATTCAAACCATTGTTAGTGCTCTTAAAAAAGGAGATTTAGCTATTGTTCCAACAGATAGTATTTATGCTATTGTTGGGGATTTGAATCACCGCGATGTACTCGAAAAAATTTGTAAGCAAATCCGGAAAAAACCTAGTAAAGCGAATCTATCCATTCTATGTGATGGTTTGAGTAATTTGTCTAAATACACTTCTACCATCCCCAACCCACTTTATAAACTTATGAAAAGGTTGTTGCCAGGCCCTTTTACATTTATTCTAAAAGCAAATAACAACATCCCAAAAATTTTCCGACAAAATAAAAAAACTATTGGTATCCGTGTGCCGGACAACACCATTTGTCAAGCTTTAATTTCATCACTTGGCAACCCATTAATATCAAGCTCTATACATTCGGAAAATGAGATACAAGAATACCTCACCGAACCCTATGAGATATATGAGCATTGGCAAAATAAGATTGATTTAATTGTGGATGGAGGTGCTGGGAAAAACATAGGAACAACTGTAATTGACGCCACTACGGGAATCATAGTCGTTGTTCGAGAAGGACTTGGAATTGAAAAAATTTAATAATCGAAATAATATAAAAATTATTAAACAAATCAGGCCAAAATATGTTATAATTATACCGGAATTTTAATAATAATATGAATCTTAAATTTAATAATCTAAAATCAGATATTCCAGCTGGAATTGTTGTATTTCTTGTCGCAGTACCTCTCTGTCTAGGTATAGCTGCAGTGAGTGGTGTTCCTCCATTTTCTGGTCTAATTGCAGGTTTTGTTGGAGGTATCATAGTTGGTCTTCTAAGTGGATCGAAACTTGGTGTTAGTGGACCAGCTGCAGGTTTGGCTGTCATCGTTTATGATTCGATTGATGAAATCAAAAACTCCATTTCTAACGGCGTTGAAAACGTAGACTTTTTTCCTGATGCATTTAAGATGTTTTTACTGGCTGTTGTACTTGCTGGTGTATTTCAAATCATTCTAGGTTTTTTAAAAGGTGGAATCATTGGATACTATTTCCCTTCATCAGTCATCAAAGGAATGCTTACGGGTATTGGTCTTACCATTTTTCTGAAAGAATTACCCCACATCCTTGGATACGATAAGGATATTGAAGGTGATTTTCAATTTTTCCAAATTGACGGCGAAAACACATTTTCAGAAATTTTAAATGCAATTGGAAACCCCGACCTTGGTGCTAGTATTATAGCCGCTTTAGGACTAATAATTCTGATTCTTTGGGAACAAAATTTTATTCGGAAACATTACATATTTAACATCATTCAAGGTCCTCTAGTAGCTATTCTAGCAGGTATAGCATTGGTTGTAGGTTTTGAAGGCGGACAATTTGAAATGATTGCTGAACATTTAGTGAATGTTCCAGTTGCTAATACTTCAAGTGAGTTCATCAGCTTTTTTAATTTCCCTGATTTTACAGCACTAAATAATGTACTAATATGGAAAACAGCCATTGTTATTGCGATTGTTGCTAGTTTAGAGACTTTGCTTTGTGTTGAAGCTACCGACAAATTAGACCCTGAAAAAAATGTCACTCCAACCAACCGCGAGTTAAAAGCTCAAGGAATGGGGAATATCATTTCTGGACTTATCGGAGGTATTCCTATAACTCAGGTTATTGTAAGAAGCTCTGCCAATATACAAAGTGGAGGAAAAAGTAAGCTTTCTGCTGTATTTCACGGCTTTTTGATCTTAAGTTTCGTTGGTTTTGTTCCAGAACTTCTCAACTTAATACCAAGAGCCAGTTTAGCTGCAATCCTCCTTATGGTTGGTTATAAACTAGCAAAGCCTACTACATTCAAACAAATGTGGAACGCTGGAATGAGCCAATTTCTTCCGTTTATTATCACTATTTTACTCATCCTATTCAAAGATCTTCTTTGGGGAGTTTCAATAGGTTTAGTTGTTGCTATATTTGAAATATTGTATATCAATTACAAGAAACCATACCAAATCAACATTGATGATGCTGAAGAAGGACAGGTACATCATATCTTATTAACAGAGAATGTAACCTTCTTAAATAAGGCAAGTATCATGAATACATTGGATAATATTCCAGATGGCACGAAGGTGATTGTAGATGCATCACGAACCACCTACATACACCCTGATGTAGAAGAAATCATTGAAGATTTCAAAACGCATGCCTCCTTCTCCAATATTGCTGTTGAGGTTATTAAATAATTTTTTGTTGAAATTGATCTACTACCAAATAGCTATTCGACTAGAATCTGGTTTGAACATTGCACCCGTCTCACAGCTTCC
>MDSX01025950.1_pt1 | contig 15331 bp, 22 predicted proteins | sample 811141 | NCBI WGS metagenome assembly MDSX01 (sample SAMN05326642, study PRJNA326480) | marine metagenome | isolation source: seawater | place: Atlantic Ocean: South East | collected 2010
TAATCTTACAAGTACGGCTGTAACTCAAACTACACCTAAAGGAGCACCAAGTACACAAACAGCTAACTTAAATATACGAGGACCTTCAGGTTTAAGTAATGATGATTTAAGTGCTTTTAAAAGTTTTACTTGGAGTGGCAGAGGTACTTTTCTTAGATCGGATGCTGGACACAGTACAGGACCAAATACAGGCTCTGCACCGGGCATAACAAGTGCTACTTATTATAATTGGAATTGGTCTGGGTTACCTGCTAGTGTTTACTCTCCCTCTATTACTGCAAGAACAATTTCTTTATCCAACGCTTAATATGAGTTACAACTTTAGAATAGATAATGGTACTCAAAAAATAAACAAAACTTTTGATGATGGCACGTTTCGTGAAATACCTTGTATTTTAGATGATAGTGGCAATGTTGATGAAGCAGAATCAAAGTTAAGAATAGATGGCATACATGAAACTGCAAACTACACCGATGTAGAAAAACAAACTAAAATATCTAAAGACATAAGTAGTGTAACAACAGGAACAATATAAATGGCTTGGAAGTTTGAGTTTGTAAATTACTGGGGTCATAAAGTAGATGAAACTTTACAGTTCTCTTTGTTGAAAGGAGATACTAACAATGTCATACATCGGGATAATGTAACTGAAAATGTTAACCCTAATGGCATAGTTTATGATTCTGAAAATTCTAAAATATATAAAAGACCAAATCATATAATAATTGTAAAGGGTAAATTAGAAATAACTTTTAATTGGTCAGCAGGAGATATTGAAGAAGCAGACTTAAATAGATATAAAACTCTTAATGCTACTGATACTTTGCGACAAGCTAGTGTAATAACTGAAACCAGTACCGCAGATGCCATGACTAATAATAAATTAGTTACTACCTATGAATATGGTAATCACTACTCAAGCTTGCAAGAAAGATCACAATTATGGAATCTAGCAACCGAAGGTGAAATAAAAGCTACAGAAGATGATACTAGAATATTTTGTGTTCTTAGTGAAAACGGAAGTGAGTACAACACTAATATATCTTCTTACTTAATTGATATAGGAGCAGGTGAAACAAAAACTATTACACAGCAAGGTAGTGAAAATTTTGTTTTCTTTGGAGAATCTTTATCAGTAGGAGGTTCTGCTATAGATACAAACACTTTAAAAAAAATGACAAGCAGTTCTATAGCTGTAACTAATGATGGCTCTGTGACGCAAAGATTAATTTTAATAGCAAGATAATATGTGGAATCCTGTAGCAATAGGCAAAAGTATAAATTTTCTTTTAACTGAGTTTGGAGAAGGCAATGATCTTAAACCAGAAACTAAAGATAAAAATGGCGAAGTAAGAATTAGTTATATATTAAGTTTGTATAGAGAACTTAATATACCTTTTGGTCCAATGATGACTTTAAGAAATCGCAGAACTAAAAAAGGTAGAGATGTTTGTTGGGGTCGTAAACACAATGATCCAGAATATATAGAGTCGGTAGTTATTCCAAAACTTATGAACTTTAACTATCTTAAAAGTTTGCCAGCAAATACTATAGGTGCAGGCTATTATAGAATTGTTAAAGAATATGGTATCGAAGATTTATACAATCAAAGATTTTCACAAGAAGAAGCAAATAAATTTAAAGGTGCATACTCTTCTTTTGCAGAAGAAATAAGAGCAAATTGTTCAAGACATATATTACTAACCCATGACAATTGGCACATATTAACTGGTTATAATACAGATACTTTAGGCGAAGCTTTATTACAGACTATAACTGCAAGATGTTTTAATTTATATCAAGCACACTTAGTAGGATTTTTTGGTATGTTAAAAGTAGTTAAAGAAACTAAAAGCTGGTTACCATTTAAAGCATGGCTCGAATGTTTAAGGTTATCAAAGCAAATAGACAGTAGTTTTGTTTATTATGGGTCTTTAGAGTTTTTAGAAAAAGACATTAAAGAATTAAGAAAACAATACAAAATACCAACCCCAAAAATATATAATGAATATTACCGAAAATATAAGTTGGAACTTTCCAATACTAACTAAAATAAAAAAATATTATTTGAGTAATGGCTTATTAAAAACTTTAGGTTGGTTATTATTTATAGTTATAGGAACAAAAGTTGTTATAATTAATGGGGGGATAGGTTTAATAAATTATTTTTTTGGAACAAATATTCCTTATGGACCAATTTTATATTACTTAGGAGGAATAGAACTTGAAAGCATTATGGCAAATGTGGGAAGAAGGGGTTGATGAAGAAAGCGTAAGGAAAATAAATGAATACGCAAGCACCCTAGAAGAAGAAATAGCTTTAACTGGAGATGTAGGAGCTGGTGGTGTTATAGCTGATATAAGACGATCTAAAATAAGATGGCTACCTCCAAGGGCAGTAGGCACAGCAAAAATTGTACCTATGTTAAGTGCTTTATTTACTCAAGCAAATAATAATGCTTTTGGTGTAGAGTGGCATACACTCGATGAAATACAACATACGCTTTATGAAGCAGAAGATGAAGGGCATTACAATTTTCATAATGATGTATTTTTTGATGCTCCTGTTATGAAACACAGAAAACTAAGCATGACTATTCAACTTTCTGATAGCAAAGATTACGAAGGCGGAGACTTTGAGTTTCATCCCGGCTATGTGCCTGAACCTCCAAATCCAGAGGCATTACGAAAAAAAGGCACAGTTTTAATATTTCCTTCTTTTTTTCTGCATCGTGTTAATCCAGTTACTAAAGGAGAAAGAAAAAGTTTAGTAGCTTGGGTCGATGGTCCTCTTTGGAAATGATACATAGAATAGTTGATAAAGATTTACGCAACCTTACTCCTGAAATAATAGAACCAGAAATTTTAAAAAAATCTAGAGAGTCAGCTACTTTAGTTGATAAACATATTGAAAGTAAAAACACTTTAGATTTAGATTTACCAATTAAAAACTATATAACTCATCACTTCAATCAAGTTTATTCAGTACCTTTTTATACAAAAGAATTTATAAATAAGTTATTGAAAGAAATAAAAGAACTAGAAAAAATAATAGATTATGAACCTAACTTAAAAGAGGATGAGTTAAGAAGGTCTCCAGAAATTTCATTAAATTTAAAATGTCCTGAACTAATGAAACAGTTGATGACTTCTTTATATGATATAGGCACGCCAATTTTTTATTCTGTATTCGGCAGAACTTTTTACCAAGGCACAGTTCATATCACTAAATATGATTCTACTTGGCAAGGTAATTGGCATCACGATGCGTGTAATATAAGTTTTGTTGTGCCTTTGAATACAGGTGAATACGAAGGTGGAGGTACAAAATTCCATGATGGCGGAATAATAAAGCCTTTACCAACTGGTCATGGGTTGTTTCACTCTAGTTTTTCTACTTTACATAAAGGATTGTCAATAACAAAAGGCTATAGATACTTATTAGTATTTTGGTTAAATTAATTTAAGAGGTATAAATGTTTGGTATTTTAGCTTTTGCTGAAGGAGCATTTGCAGAACTAACAGTTACAGGTAGCATAGAGGTTGCGGTAACAGGAGTAAATGCAACCGGAGGAACTGGTGCATTATCAGCTCAAGGTACAACTTTATTAATAGTTTCTGGAGTTTCTGGAACATCTGCTTTAGGTGATGAAACAGTATCAATAGCTTTTACTTCTACACCAACAGGTTTAAGTAGTACCTCTGCTTTAGGCGATGAAGTTGTTGTAGCTAAAGCTTTAGTTGCAGTAACTCAATCAGGTTTAGCATCAGGTTTAGGTAATGAAGTAGTTATAGGAGAAGCCGTAACAGGGGTTACCGCAACTGCATCAACTTCTAATTTAGGTGACGAAACTGTAACAGGTACAGCAAATATTGCAGTCACGGGAGTAGCTGGCTCATCTGCACTAGGCGATGAATCTATATCTACTCAAGTTATAATTGCAGAAACTGGCTTAGTGGCAACAACTGCACTTGGTACTGAACTAGTAACAGCTTCTGCTTTAGTTGTGCTTACAGGACAACAATTAACAATTACATTAACTAGCCCTATTGTTTGGGGTGAAGTTGATGATTCACAGACATCAGGCTTTACGCCTGTAACAGATTCACAAACAGCAAACTGGTCAGAAGTATCTGATACCCAATCACCAAATTGGGAAGAGGTTGCATAATAAGGAGTTTATATGGCAAGTACATATGATAACGATTTAAGATTAAATGAAATGGCTACCGGTGATGGTAGTGGTACTTGGGGTGAAACTACTAACCTCAACTTATCTATGATTGCAGAAGCATTTTCATATCAGACCGAAGCTACTTTTGGTTCTGATGCAAATGTCACAGCTACTATTGCTGATGGAGCTAGTGATAAATATAGAGGTATGTATATAAAAGTTACTTCTTCTACTTCTTTATCTGCAAGTAGAGATTTAACTATTGGTCCTACTACTGTTTCTAAAGTTATTTTTATAGAAAATTCTACATCAGGTTCACAGTCTATTGTTGTTAAACAAGGTTCGGGTAGCTCAGTAACTATTCCAAATGGTAAAAGCAAAGTTTGTTTTCTAGAAGGTACTGGATCAGGAGCTGGTGTATATGATGGTTTAGACAAGCTAGCTTTATCTTCTAATGTCACAATTAATAATGAAAGTCCTATAAGTGCAGGCAGTACAACTACATTTACAAATAAAACTTTTGATGCAAATGGCACAGGCAACAGTATTTCTAATATAGAAAATGCTGATATAAGTGCTTCGGCTGCAATTGCTTTTAGTAAAATGGCAAACCTTACAGCTAGTAAAGCTTTACAATCTGACGGCAACGGGGATGTAAGTGCAAGTGGTGTAACTAATACTGAGCTGGGTTATTTATCTGGAGTAACTAGTGCAATACAAACACAGATACAAAATTTATATCCAGTTGGTTCTATCTACATTAATGGTTCAGTAGCAACTAATCCTAATAGTTTAATAGGTTTTGGAACTTGGGAACGCTATGGTGAAGGTAGAGTATTAGTTAGTCAAAGTGGTTCTGATTCTTCTTTTGATAGTTTAGGAGAAACAGGCGGTACTAAAGATGCTATTGTAGTCTCACACAATCACGGAGTTACTGAATCAGCTCACACACATACTACGTTTATTCCTAAATTTTTAAATTATACTGCCGATCATTTTAGTGGTCGAAGCAGTTTAGAATCCGCTCTAATTAATAATGATCATGGTGGTCAAAATTTTACAACCACTTCTGCAACTACAGGTCTTTCTGTAAATAGTGAGGGTTCATCTGGTACAAATCAAAACTTACAACCATACATAACTGTATATATGTGGAGAAGAACAGCATAATGAGCAAGGAAGCTTTAAACAAAATAGAAACTCACGAGAAAGAATGTACTATTCGGTATCAAAATATTGAAAAGCGTTTAGACGAGGGTGCTAAAAGATTTACTAGAATAGAACTTTTAATTATTGGATTGTATGCTGGTATGGCTGCAATCGAAATAGTTTCAAGTCTTTGAGGATAAAATATGTATGAGTATGGTTGTGAAGTAGATAGAGTAGTTGATGGTGATACCATTGATGTTACGTTAGATTTAGGTTTTGATATTTTATTTAAAAGCAGAGTTAGGCTTTATGGTATTGATACTCCTGAGTCTAGAACTAGAGACCTTGATGAAAAAGCTAGAGGTAAGTTAGCTGCAAAATTTTTACAAGATGCTATAAATACTGCAGAAAAAGTTGTTATCAGAACTGAACTAAAAGATTCTCGTGGCAAATATGGCAGAGTATTAGGCAGCGTCATATGTGATGGCAAAGATATAAACGAAGCTATGGTAGAAAATTTTATGGCAGCAAAATACTTTGGACAAAGTAAAGAAGCTATAGAAGCTGTACACATGGCAAACAGAACCAGATTAATAGAGTTAGGAGTTTTTACACCAGATGAATGAAGCAGTCCAATTAATAAACGAAGTTGGCTTTCCAATAGCTGCAGCCGGTGGGTTAGGATTTTTTATATGGAAGCTTATTAATAGAATTATAGATGGCATGGAAAGCAAGATAGATACAGTTGATGACAAAGTGCAAGCACAACTAAATGCTTTAGAAGAAAGATTAGGTACTAAACTAGATAGTCAGCATGGCATATTAGTTGCTTTGATAGATAGAGTTAGAAGTTTAGATAACGAAATTATCAGACAAGATACCTTAGTAAAAACTATTTTAGGTGTGCCACAATTAATTGATAGTCAAAAAATAGCCAAGGCAGAAAGAGATGACCAGAGAAAAGACTAAAGCTGTATTAGAAAAAACTATGGTATATGGATTTTTATTAACTATATTAATTATATTTGCTGAAAGTATTTTTGCAGACCAAATGACACACGAATTTAAGTCACCAAGTTTCAGTGGCAATGGCACATCAAGTCATTACTTGACTATAGAAAACCAAGAACATACTAGAAAAATGACCATTAAAGAAGAGTTGCAAGCATTGCAAGATGAAATAGAACGTGATGCTGAAAATACAACTCTAGCTAGATTTGTTAGAAACTTTGAATCTAGAATATATGCACAGCTATCTAGACAATTAGTAGATAATCTATTTGGCGAAACTCCTATGACTGAAGGTACATTTAATCTAGAAGGAAGCACTATCTCTTATATAAGTGATGGCATAACAATAACTTTAACTGTACTAGATCAAGATGGCTCAACAACAAGTATTTCTATTCCTGTCGGTTCTTTTACTTTCTAGTTGTAGTTTATTTCAGAATGTAAAAACTTTAGAAGAACAATACGAATCAGGTAAAGATCAATCTGCGAGTGTGCTTGGAATATTTTCTGAGGAATTATTAAATGTACAAGCTCCAAAACAAAAACCTGTAATAGCAGTTTATCCAAATAGTTTTACCGATCAAACAGGACAAAGAAAAAGCAATAGTTCTTATGCTTTGTTTTCTACAGCAGTAACTCAAGCACCACAAGCTTTACTTATCAGAGCTTTGAAACATACTGCTGGTGGTAAATTTTTTGTAGTGGTAGAAAGAGTAGGCTTAGATAATCTAACCAAAGAAAGACAGCTTATTCGTTCATCAAGAAACGAAAAAGAAAAAAAATTAAAACCATTGTTATTTGCAGGAATAATAATGGAAGGTGCGGTAATTTCTTATGACACTAACTTGCGTACAGGAGGTATGGGTGCAAGATATTTAGGACTAGGTTCTAGTATGGAATATCGTGAAGATATAGTTAGTGTTAGTTTAAGATTAGTTTCGGTGTTGACTGGTGAAATACTTGTAGAAGTTTTGACTGAGAAAACTATATTTAGTTATGGGCAAACTCAAGATGCTTTTAAATTTATTGAACAAGGTACAGAACTTGTAGAAATAGAAGTTGGTAATGCAGTCAATGAAAGTCCAACGATAGCTTTGCAAAAAGCAATCGAAGGAGCAATTCTAGAAATAGTTAAGATAGGATATGAAAGGAGGTTTTGGTCTTATGAGTAACTTTTTAAAAATATATGTTTTACTATTTGCAATGACTACATTGGCAGATAACGAAATATATATCGATCAGTCTGGTGCTACTGCTAATTTAGACATAGAGCAACAAGGTAGTAGTAATTTAATAGGAGGATCAAATGCAGTAGCTGGCACGATGACAGCATTGGATTTAGATGGTTCTACTATGACATTAGATATAAACCAAATAGGTTCTTCTAATAAATTTTTAGGTGATATTTGGTCTGATAGCTATACAGGATTTTTTAATTTTGCAGGAGACAGTAATGTTTTTAATATGCAAACCGATCCTAGTAATACTTTTGGAGCTGATAATTCTAATGTAAATGTACAAGTTACTGGTAATACTAATAACTTAACTCTTAATCAAGCGACTGCAGCTCTTGCTTCAGGTCTTGATTTAGATTGGATCATACAAGGTAGCGGTAACTCTATTACTTCTGCTATAGATATAGATGGTGCAACAAACTATATGAATATTGATGGCAACGACAATACTGTGACTTATGATGGTGATGGCACAAATGCTAGTGCAAATGGTTACTTTCATTTAACTCATGGTAGTGGAAACTCAAGGACCTTTAATGTTACACAGCAAAGCACACTTGCCAAAGATTGGTTACAAATCAATTCTACTGGCTCTAATGGTAATTTCTGTATCAACCAAAACGATCAAGGCACAGCAACCACTTGCCCTTGATATTGGAGATATATCAGAGTTAAACGGAAATGCCGAGATAGTTAGAGACAAGTCGTATGATGCTGAATTAAAATTTGCCATCCAACAAAATGATCAGGCTGTAACTAAAGATGGTAGATTAGCAATAAAATTTTTAGATGATTCGCAGGTAAAACTTACTGAATATTCTGAATTAGTTATAGACGAATATATTTTTAATCCTGATCCTAGTAAATCAAAGATGGCTTTGAAATTTACTTTAGGTACAGCTAGATTTATAACAGGCACGTTTAATAAAATAGACAAGCAGAATATAAAGTTATCTACACCAACAGCTAATATAGCAATTAGAGGTACAGATTTTACAGCAACAGTTGATGAACTAGGCAGAAGTTTAATTATTTTATTACCAGATAGATTAGGTTTGTCTAGTGGTGAAATAGAAGTGGTAACAGCTACTGGTAGTGTTTTGTTAAATAAACCTTTTGAATCTACTACTGTATCTGTTTTTGAGTCAGCACCAACTAAACCTTTAGTCTTAGATTTGACGCTAGATTTAATTGACAATATGTTAATTGTTACACCTCCTAAAAAAAACAAAGAGATAGTAAAGACTGAAACAAGCAAGCAAGATTCTGTTTTAGATTTTAATGATTTAGATATTGATTATCTTGATGAAGATTTTTTAGACTCAGAAGAAGAATTAGAATTTACTGAATTAGATATAAATTTTTTAGATGTAAATTTTTTAGAAGACTTGTTAGACATAGTAGATGCCCTAGCTATAGCTGAAGAAGAAGATAAATTAAAACAAACTTCAGGAATAAATATAGTTGGCACAGAACTTGGACAAGATAAAGACACACAAATAACAACATTGGTTACAGGACAATTTGTAAGTTTTCGTAGAAATGTAAATCAAAATTTACGCTTAGATGTAGATGGCAGTAATGCTTACACATTAATATTTGAACAAGATGGTGTAAACAAAGTAGTAAAAGTAAATGGAGGAAGTGATTCAACAATATCACTCAGTCAACAATAATGAAAAAATTAATTTATCCATTACTTGTTTTATTAGTTTTACCTTTTTTCTTTGGGTTATCTTTTATAGAAACTCTCAAGTTAAAAACTTTTGATGCTTTAGTAAAAGCTCAAGAGCCATCAGGTAACTTTGTTATCTTAAATATTACAGAACAAAATGTATCCGATAGAGGTGGCTTTCCTTTTCCAAGACAGGACTATGCAGATATACATGCAGATTTATTAAGGAAAGGTGCATTAGGTGTTGGTTGGGTTATCGCATTTAGTGAACACGATAGGTTTGGTGGCGATGAAGCATTTGCTTCGGTCCTAAATTTATCCCCCTCTATCCTTGCTATGTTTGAAAATAATAGTGGTAATTATCCAAAAACATCTGGCACAGTTTATTTAGGAGATGGAACACCTGCTAGCATAATCTCTAATGGAGTTGCAGAAAATATAGATATATTGAAAAACTCTGCGGCACAAGGCATAGCAACAGCACCAGTAGATATAGATAACTTAGTAAGAAGAATACCTTTGCTGTTACAAACACCAGATGGATTTGTTAGTGCTTTTGGTACTGAAGTTTTAAAAACTTTAACAGGCGGTAAAACTTACATAATAAAATCTACAACAGCAGGTATAGAAGAAATTACTGTACAAGGCATACCACCAGTTAAAACAGATACTTTAGGTAGAAAGTGGATAAGTTGGGTTAAGACTCCAGAAACAAATTTAGATACTATGGAAGTATTTGGTAAGTTTGTTTTTGTTGGAGTTACTGCTAATGGAGTTATGCCACAAATAGCTACGCCAGTAGGATTATTAGAGCCACATAAAATACAAGCAGCTCTTTCAGAATCTTTATTAATTCAAGATAGTCCATACATACCAGCTTGGAATATGCTTGCAGAACTAAGCATTCTTATAGTCTCTGTATTATTAGTTTGGTTTGTTTTGCAGTATGCAGGAATTTATCTAGGATTATTTGTGACTGGTAATATTTTCTTAGGTACTGCTATATCAGGTTTTTTCTTGATACAATCAGGTTTATTACTTGATGTTACTTGGACTTTAATATCGCAATTTGTAACTGGCTCGCTAGCTTTTTACACAAGATTTAGAGAACAATATAAATTAAGACTACAAATTAAAAAACAATTTGAACACTATCTTGATCCTAGACAAGTCAAACGATTGCAAGACAATCCTGATTTGTTACAACTTGGTGGCGAAACTAAAACAGCTACATTTCTTTTCACTGATGTTAGAGGTTTTACAGCTATGTCAGAAAAACTTAAACCAGAAGATGTTACATACATAATGAACAAAGTATTAACAGCACAACAAAAAGCAGTACAAAAACATGGCGGTATGGTTGATAAATATATTGGCGATGCAATGATGGCAATATTCAATGCACCATTAGATTTGCAAGATCATCCGAAAGCAGCAGTAGACTGTGCTTTAGAAATTGTAGAAAACATAAAAGCTTTAGCTGTTGAGTTGCAAGCAGAACGATTGCCAGAAATAGCTATAGGCATTGGAATAAATACTGGCTCGGCTGCAATAGGTAACATGGGTTCAGAGGATAGATTTGATTACACAGCTATAGGCGATGCAGTAAACATTGCAGCTCGTTTAGAAAGTGCCACTAAAGAAAGAAAAGTTGATTTATTAATTGGTGAAGCTACTGAGAACTTATGTGGCTATAATTTAAAACCTTTAAAACCTATAGCAGTCAAGGGTAAAATAGAACCACTAAACATTTATACATATGAGTAAAATATTATTAGGAGTAGTAGGCATTTTATTTATGGCTTGTAGTTTTTTGTATTGGCAAAACTCTAGACTAGCAGAAATAAATCAAGCTTTTGAACTACGAGACAAAGAACAAAAAGAAGCAATAGAAAGCTTGCAGAATGATTTTAAATTGCAAACAGAAGGTTTGTTAGAATTGCAATCTAAAACCCAACAGTATGAACAAGAAATGCAACGCTACTTAGATGTTTTTAAAAGACACGATCTAAGTAAGTTAGCTTTTGCAAAACCCGGTTTAATAGAACCCAGAGTAAATAAAGGAACTAAAGATGTATTTGAAAGTATTGAAGAGATCAGTCGTAATATTGATGTCCTTGATGATGGTCTACAGTTGCAGTCTAATACCGACTAAGCAAGTAGAAGTAATTACTAAACCATTAGAAAGAACTATTGTTCAACCAATATTACCAAGAGAGATAGATTTAAAAGAACCTTATTGGTATGTAGTATCTACTAAAAACCTAGAAGAGTTTTTAGCATCTATTGAAAAAGATCAAGGCAAGGTTGTATTCCTAGCTATGTCTGTACCAGACTACGAACTAATGGCTTATAACACACAAGAATTAAAGAGGTATATAAATGAACTTAAAGAAGTTGTGGTGTACTATCGAAAAGTTACCACTACTAAATCGGGAGAGTAATATGCACATATCACAAGAAGGGGTTGCCTTAATTAAAAAGTTTGAAGGTTGTGAATTAGAAGCTTATGTTTGTCCAGCAGGAAAACTTACAATTGGTTATGGCAGAATCAAAGATGTTGAAGAAGGAGATACTTGTACACAAGAACAAGCTGAAGCTTGGCTAGAAGAAGAATTAATTGAATACGAAGATTATGTAAAAAAATTAGTCGTAGTGTCTTTAGAGCAAAATCAATTTGATGCTTTAGTTTGTTGGACTTATAACCTTGGTCCAACTAATTTAAACAATTCGACTATGTTAAAACTTTTAAATGCAGGCGATTATCATACTGTGCCAAATCAAATGAAGCGTTGGAATAAAAGTAATGGTGAAGTCTTAGAAGGTTTAGTCAGAAGAAGAGAAGCAGAAGCTTTGCTGTTTGAAGGCGAAGCGTGGGAGACAGTCTAAATGCCCTTGGTTAAGTTTCAATTTAAACCCGGAATCAACAAAGAAGTGACTGCTTATGCAAATGATGGTGGCTGGTTAGATTCAGATAAAATTAGATTTAGATTAGGTCGCCCAGAAAAAATAGGCGGTTGGGCAAAAAATTCACCTAATACTTTTGATGGCACTTGTCGTGCTATACACACTTATAAAGACACAGACTTAACTCACTACAATATTTTAGGTACACATCAAAAATTATATGTGCAAGAAGGTGATACTTTTTATGACGTAACTGCAGTTAGAAATACAACTTCTGCAGGTGACGTTACTTTTGCTATTTCAAATGGTTCTTCTACTTTGACAGTAAATGACACTAGCCATGGTTGCAACCCCGGAGATTTTGTTAGGTTTAAAGATGCAGCAAGTTTAGGTGGCAATGTGACTGCAGCTGTTTTAAATACTGAGCATCAAGTTTTAACTAATATTAATGCAAACTCTTACACCATAGCACTTAGCGTAACTGCAAATGGTTCTGATAGTGGTAATGGTGGAGGTAGTACGGCTGGTCAATATTATATAAATGCAGGTCTTGATAACTATGTACAAGGTACTGGTTGGGGTGCAAGCACATGGGGTGATGGTACATTTGGTAGCACTAGTCCAGTAGCTGTAAACAATCAATTACGTTTGTGGTCGCTAGATAATTTTGGTGTAGATATGGTAGCTATTCCTAGAGGTGGTCCATTATATATTTGGCAAAGCACTAATGGTACAAGTGCTGGTACATCAGGTAATGGTTTCTTTGATGCAAACCGAACAGTATTGGCTAGTTCTTTAGCTGGTGCTACTAATTGTCCTTTAGCTGCTTTACAAGTTATGACTTCAGATGTTGATAGACATATCTTAGCTTTTGGTTGCAATCCTATAGGCAGTTCAACTGTTGATCCTTTATTTGTAAGATGGTCTGATTCAGAAAGTTTAGTCGATTGGACACCATCTGCTACTAATTCATCAGGTGGTGTTAAGTTATCATCAGGAAGTCAAATTGTTGGAGCAATTAAATCACGACAAGAAACTTTAGTATTTACTGATGCTAGTATATTTTCTATGCGATTTGTTGGCTCGCCATTTTATTTTTCTTTTAATGAGATAGCTAGCGGTATAGGTATGATAGCTCCTAAAGCTGGTGTAGCTATAGGTAACATAGTTTATTTTATGGATGACGGAGCTTTTTATCGTGCTTCAGGTAATGTAGAAAGATTGCCTTGTACAGTTTTAGATTATGTATTTAGCGATATTAATAAGTCTGCAAGATTTAAAATATTTGCAGCAAATAATATTGAACACAGCGAAATATTATGGTTTTATCCTTCAGCTTCTAGTACAGAAATAGATAGATATATTTCTTACAACTATGCAGAAAATGTTTGGACAGTAGGCACAACCTCTGACAACTTTACTAGAACTGCTTGGAATCCTGCACCAAGTTTAAGTTTTCCATTAGCTACAGGTAAATTAGATACATCTGATAAAAATTATTTATACAACCATGAGTCAGGTAATTTAGGAGATGGCACAGCTTTTAGTGCATACATAGAGTCTGCTGACATAGACCTTGATCCTGCAGGAGAACAATTTATGTATGTATCTAAAATAATACCTGACATAGAATTTAAAGATTCTTCTAATGCTACTGATACAGTTAATTTAATATTAAAGGGCAGACGTTATCCAACTGAAACTCTTAGCACTTTATCTTCTAACGCTTTGACTGCTGCAACTAATTTTAAAAATACAAGAGGCAGAACTAGACAAATTACTGTGCGTTTAGAAAACACAAGTGGAGATTTTAAATGGCGACTAGGAGATACTAGATTTGAAATAAGACCTGATGGAGCAAAATAATGGCAAGTAAATCATCACCCCCTTTACCATTACCTTTAGCAGATTATGAACTAGTAAATGAACAAATTACTAGAAGAACCATTGAGCAATTATTTCAAGATGTATTTAACGATATATCAGGAGTAGAAGATTTAAAATCTGCTTCTGGTTCTAAAGCACTTAGACGACATCAATTTTTATTAATGGGAGTCAAAGGTAATGTCTGATACTTTAAAAGTTTTAGGACAACAAGCACCAGCAGGCACTACCGAAACTATTCTTTATACTGTGCCTACAGCCACACAAACAACTATTAGTTCTATAGTTGCTTGCAATAGATCAGGCTCTGGAGTTACTTATAGAGTTAGTGTTGCAGTAAGCGGTGCAACTACCAGTAATAAAGATTATTTGTTTTTTGATAAAGCTTTAGCAGCTAACTCATCAGACACAATAGTCATAGGGATAACAGTCACAGAAACAGATAGAATTAATGTATATGCCAGCGATGGCAATCTAAGTTTTACAGCTTTTGGTTGTGAAACCAAGGAGGAATAATATGAATGATCTTCAACAACAAGTAAGAAATATAAGCCAACAAGGAAGGTTTGGTGATACTACACTTGTGCATATGAATCCCGCAGAAGTGCGAGGACTTGCACAAATGGGTCAAATCACTACTAACCCTAATACAGGTTTAGCTGAAGCATTTAGTTTGAAAGATATTTTAGGATTTGCTGCTCCAATAGTTGGTGGTATCTTTGGTGGACCAATGGGTGCAGCACTAGCATCAGGTGCAGTTACTACTGCTCAAGAAGGTAGTCTTAAAGAAGGAATCAAAGCTGGTCTTTTATCTTATGGTTTAGGAAGTGCTTTTAGAGCAGCCGGTGCTGCAGCACAAGATACAACTGCATTTACAGACTCTTTAAAAAGTGCAGGTACAACAGCAGGAGATGCTACTGCAGGACAATTAGATGCTGCTACTAAAGCTGGTGCAGAAGCATCAAAAAAATTCTTAGCAGGAAGTACATCTTTAGCAAATCCACAGGCATTTACTGCGGAAGGATTTAAAGCTGGTGCTAGTGAAATGTTTGGCACACCTTTTGCAGGACAAGGACCTTTGCAAGCTATAGGTAATGTAGCGGAAGGATTGACAGACCCTAGAGCTTTCTTACCACTAACTGCTGTAGGCACAGAAGCTGCATACCGAGCTGCTGAAGAAGATATGCAACAAGGCATAACTGCAGCAGAAGAGGATAGAGAAAGAAGAAGACTGCAAGCATTTATGGATAATCCTGAACCAGTCATATTTTCTGCAAGCGGAGGTTTAACGCAA
>MDSX01024219.1_pt1 | contig 15315 bp, 15 predicted proteins | sample 811141 | NCBI WGS metagenome assembly MDSX01 (sample SAMN05326642, study PRJNA326480) | marine metagenome | isolation source: seawater | place: Atlantic Ocean: South East | collected 2010
CTATTGGCAGTTGATATGGGCTTAATATGTGAGTTGAACTTCTGCAGCGGTTGCCAATGCAATAACTCCTGGCGGGCCGCTCCATGTGATTCCATCATCGGGTACGATAAGCGCACCGTCTCCTTCACTGTGACCTAATACTGCCTTTACGGAAGCAAATGAACAATACAATGTAGCATTGGCAATCAGCACTTCCATGAAATTTCGAACCATTGGAACTTCAGCTCCAAGTTCTTTGTCCAATTCGTCAATGTAGGCTGATTCAAGAACTCGTGTTCCTGCAGCTGCAAAAAAGACGCTGACGTCATGGCCGTCATTGACTGCTTGAGCGGCACACGCCAAACCAACAATCGTTTTCATAGAATCATTTTTTGGCTCCGATACAAACTTTACAAAAACACGTTTTGACATGTATTTGCCTTCGGTGAGAGGATTATGAATATATGTACGAAATTGTCGAACATCGTTCAATGGGTTGCCTTATGTGGGTGTGCATGAAGGCAATATCATGCCTGTGACCCTCGCTTCGCTGGATTTTCCAAAGAAGCCCGGAGTGTATTTATTCAAATCCGAGAAGGGAAAAGTACTCTACGTTGGCAAAGCAACACGCCTCAATGAACGAATTCGTTCCTATTTTGCTACAAACCCAGACCGACAAATGATTCCTGAATTGGTTCATAAATCTGAGAGTGTAGAATGTATGATTACACCTTCACCTGAAGAAGCGCTAATGCTCGAGAGAGAACTCATCCGTCAACACAAGCCACGTTATAATTCGATGCTCAAAGACGACAAATCCTATCCTTTTCTGGTGCTCACGAATGAAGAATATCCCCGCATCATGTATTCTCGCCATCCCCCAGAGGGCAGTCATCGGTGGGGGCCTTTTCCAAATGTGAGTGCGGCAAAACAAGTGATGCAGTTGTTGCGCAGACAGTTTGGGATACGAGACAAAGACTGTCGGGGCGAAGACGGTTGTTTATCCATGCACATCGGTCTTTGCAGAGGGCCTTGTGTCGATCCTGAAGGATATCCAGAACGCGTTAAAATTGCAATGAACGTATTGGATGGGCGAGCAAATGAATTGATTGAACGATTAATTTCAGAAATGGATGAAGCAAGTGAGGCGCTGAACTTTGAGCGTGCTGCGCGTAATCGTGACCTCATTCGTGCTGTGCGTTCAACAACCGGGCAACATGTCGTCTCCAGCAAAGTTTACCGCGATTGCGATGCGATTGGTATTGCTCATCGGGGAGATTTGGCAGCGATTGTCATCATTCATGCAAACGATGGAATTGTCAAGGGTCAAGAGGTGTGGCCAATGCATCATCGTGGAGAGAGCAGTGAGACGGTTTCTGCATTTGTTTCAGAACACTATCTAAACCGAATACCTCCGAGATTACTGTTGACACCAACTCCGATGTCAGACGGTATTGAGCAATGGTTGGGTGCAAGGAAGGGCAGAGCGGTTGAAATTCGAACGCCTTTACGAGGGCCATTGGTGACCCTGCAAACATTGGCTCGGCAAAATGCAGAGATTCAACTTGAACGGCTCATCAACAAGACAAGCGGTTCGCTTGAGCAAAGAGCAGCAGATGAATGTGCTTCGTTGCTGGGTATGACACAACTCGACCATATTGTCTGTTTTGACATGGCACAACTCTTAGGCGATGAACGAGTTGGAGCGAGTGTTACTTTTCGTAATGGCCGCCCTTACAAAAAAGAATATCGAAAATATACTGTGAAGAGTGAGGCTATGGACGATTTGCGGATGATGCGTGAAGTCGTTGAACGTTGGATTAAACGTCAAGATGAGTGGCCAGACATGCTTCTCTTGGATGGTGGGGAAACTCATCTTTCCACGATTTCTAAATTGTTGGAGGAGCATGGAGTCCTCGGACAATTTGAATTGGCGGCATTAGCGAAAAGAGAAGAGACATTGTTCAGAAATGGCCAACCTGCAACCATCTTAGATCGAAAAGGGAGAGTCTTGGTACATGCCCGAGATGAAGCTCACCGCTTTGTCAACACCTTCCATCGAAAAAGGCGAAGTCGAAGCCGTCTTCAAGACCCGCTGGAAGAAGTTGAAGGGTTGGGTGCCAAAAAAATGCAAAATCTCCTGAGACATTTTGGTGGTCGGCAAGGCGTGGCTCATGCTTCACTTCAAGACTTGAAAACCGTACCGGGGATAGGTCCCTCCTTAGCTCAGCGAATCCATGAAGCAATGCAACAGTGATTAGTTGAACATATCATCGTCAATTTCTCTTTGCCGGACTGCACTTATTCCATAACCGGCTTGCCCCGGAGGTGCATCGGGAATTGCCCCTCCAGAATAGTCCTTCAACGACTCCATGTCACCGTGTATTCCTTTGCTGTGGAATCCTGCTAAGTCAGCAAACTCATTCTGGTTGATACTGACCTTATCAGCAGAACGTGCCCTCGAATAATTCCTTCTTGCCTTCTTTCGTGCTCTCTTTTTCCTGAATCTTCGTACACCGAGGAGAAGGAGGATAGCAAAGATAGCCATATACTTCCATAGGAATAAGAAGAAGAAATACCATGTCACCTGAACACGGAACGTGATGGTATCCTCGACATTTCCATACGGCATATTGTATGTTATTTCTTGTCGACCGTCAACTTTCTTTTCATCGATATAACCTGCTGATGACTCCAAATCCAACAGTCGAATTCCCTTTGGCATGTGGATTGTCAGCGGGCCATTGAATGCAATTTGAAACTCCTCGTTAAGGAAGCTGGTCGTTGAAATTGGAATCGTATATGGGGCCACAGACGCATCATCGGTAGGTGAAGTGATTCCCGAGAGTGAAATGACTCCGTTGACCAATACATCTGAGAATGCCTGCATCATCGCAGTCATTGGCCAAAGCATTGTTTGGCGCATAGCATTGGTTGTAAGTGACAATTCAGTTGAATCGAAATTACCAGAGAACATTTCTCCGAGATCTCCGCCAACTGCTAATTTGAATTTCACCTTGGGAATCTTCATCGAAAGTGAAATCCCTTCGTTATCAGAAACAACAAGGTCAGGTGCCCCTACATTCGCCAGTTCAAATTCGACGACAAAGGCACTTAGGTCAACAGTAGTGAATCTCGAGTTATTGAGGGAAGTGAGATATTCAATTGATTGGTGAACATAACTGGTTAAAACCACGCCCATTCGGGCTACGAAGTCAACAAGTCCTTGACTGGTTAGTGTAAAAGTGATATTTTCGTTACATATTGCCAGATCAAATGCTTCATCCGAGTTCACAGAGCAGAGGAAATCAAGATCCATTGTTTTGGAAAACGGTGAATCAAGACGACTTGAAAGGTCGATACCCAACCGAAGTAAATCCGAAGGAATTGCTGCCATTGAAATACTGTGTTCACCGTATGTTGGAATCCTATCTTGAGGTATACCTATTCTGTGCATTGAAACGCCGGCATCGATTCCAAACTCGAAAGCGACTGAACGGTCCCACTCATTGAAACGGAATGACATCGCATCCATCCTCATAGCGGTTGTGACGCAGGTTGATTGGTTTGAAAAACAAGCCACTTCATTCTCTTCATTTTTGATGACATTGCGCCAATCATAGGGTGCGGTCCCTGCAAACGAGATGTTCATTTGGTCATCCCCATAAAGTGAATCTTGCAGTGTAATTCGGTCGAGTCCATCTTTGGTTTGGACCCACGTTGGAAGAATTATTTCAAGCGTTAATTCATTGGGAGGCAGATTGCTTGGGACGATTGCAGAAAGATAACTGCTGTCCAATGCGGTTTCGATTTCTATCCCTGAATTCATCACGCGACGGAAGTCTTCATTGGTGAGGACGTTGAGGAACTCTTCAACATTTTCTTGTTCGTTGTTTTCTTTCAAGATATCCAACAAACGCATGGAAAAGGGTTGACTGGTTGTTCGAAGATAAACCGGATTCTCATACGACATTGCGCTTGAACCTTTAACGCAGTAGTGGAGAGGTTCTGTTGGTGGAACGACTTCAGTACACCCGGCAGTATTTCTGTGTGTGAAATTGAGTCCACCGACCGGACCTGTGAGGCCGGCAGAAACCGACTCAGAAACCCATGTCATTTCGTTCATCTGAATCGTCTCCATTCCGGCTATAGTTGAAGAGATTCCTTCGGCAATTGTATCGACTGGGAATTGACTTGTGATGTTTGACAAATCGACAATTCCGTTATGATAGGCAAGTCGAATACCATCGGATGTGACTTGTTTCATCGTTGCACGTTCAGCCACACTCATCATTGAGATGCCCCAGTCAGTCATCGTTGCTTCGTCGAGATAATGGAGTGCAACTACAAAATCAAGGGTTGCTGAAGACTCGTCCCTCAAATCCAGTTGGATTTGTAAGTCGAGCGCTTTTTCATTGGGTGGAATCGAGACAGTGTTCGTGTCACTTCTGTTTCTGTGCATCATTTCTACTTCGATTGGTAAAACGAGATTACCGCCACCGATTGCAGCGTTTCTGTTGTCGATTTCCCACTCGCCAGCAAAGTAAGCAGGTGGTCCAGGGCGTGCTGCTCGTGTTCCATTTGAGTCAACACTCTTGATTGTTGCATAGGATGGAGGATTAAACGAGTATGATGACTTGTGCCCCGGCAAGCCAGACAAACTGAACATTGTGGTCACTTCAGTACCCATTGCAAGAAGGCCCTGATATGCCCTTTCTAAATCCAGATTTGGATTTGCAACTAAATTAAAAGAATCCTGAGAAACTGAAATGTATACGACACTTTTGAGACAAATAGGTGGTTCAAACACATTGTTTACGGCTGCGCCTTCATCAAAAGAATCGGTTAAGGGGTCGGTTGAACAAGCGATGGTAATGCCAGCATTCGTATAGGAGTCAAAATATCCAGTCGTGGTTGTTGCATCTCCAAATCCGGATTCTACAGAATCCTTAATCGCCTTATTGATTTCAATAATCAATTTATCTCGCACGGTTACATTTGGTGCAATTTCTTGATCAAATTGGTCACGAATTAGATCCGCTGGGGCTCCATCATTTTCGTCAAGTCCGTCTGCGGCCAGTGCGGCACTGAACAGTGGATTTGAATTCAGTCCGAGCGCATCCCGATTAAATTCTCGCAATGCCCAGACCAATTCCAGACGGATAGTAGAAGTTGATTGTAATGTGAAATCATAGGTTCCTTCAATCCAATCCTGCTGAAATGGAGTCATATCGTCATTACTGTCGTATTCATCACAAGTGCCAGCAGAGGATGTCGGTACATCGCATGTGGACATGTTTGCGGCAGATGCGAAGGGTGCATAGAGGTGCAAAGTCATCAGTAATATCATCATTATTGAAATGAGATTGCCCAATACCGTCTGCTGTCCGCGACCATCCGACATAGGCAGAGGTTACCACGCCATGTTCAAAGTCGTTGCTCTCCTCGCAGAGCCCATGGCCGATTCTAAAACACAATTGGTCAGTGCAAATGTGCTTCTTTGCTTGCGGGAGTTTGGGCAAGACCTTTACATGTATTTAGATGAACATGAATTGCTGGAAACCTCATTAAAACCTAAGCAGATTGGTGACCTGCTGGCAATTCCATTCAAGCCTCTCCATTTTGAATCTCAGAACATAAACACGGTGCGAGACCGTCTTGGATTCGACATTTCCAGCGACAGTATTGAACTTGAGAGAGTTGCAGATTCTCTCAATCCACATGCTCGGTTGTCGAAGGTCATCGAGACATGGCTTTCCACTTATCCAAAGGTAGATGCACAATCACTTCTTTCAAGCCTTCCAAGAAAGTGGGAATTACTCGGCGATCTCGTCATTCTTCCCGAGACCGCATTTGAATCAAAGCATTGGAAGGAGATTTTCGCACAAATCTCATCCACTGAAAAACTCGATTTATGGCAACAGGTTACCCACGCATTGGGCGGTCAACGACTTGCTCGTCAACACCCAATAGCGAAGAATGAGAAACGCAGTTCACAGACAGAGTTACTGTTAGGGCAGGACGGTTGGGTTGAGTTTTTGGACCATGGGATACATTTTGGATTCGATGCGACAAAAGTCATGTTTTCATCTGGAAATGTCACCGAACGGCGACGAATTGGAATGATCGATATGCAGGGCGAGGTTGTCGTTGATGCCTTTGCTGGCGTTGGTTATTACTCACTTCACATGGCGTTACGAAGCAAGGCTGAGCACATCCACGCTTGCGAAATAAATCCTGATTCAATCCACGGGCTGACTTGGGCTTGTAAGGCAAACGCAGTCGAGCAAAAAATTACGATTCACCAAGGTGATAATCAAAAAACTCTGCCTCTGCTCTACGGTCAAGCCGACCGATGCCATTTGGGTATACTCCCGTCGTCACAACCGGTTTGGGAACACGCATTACGTTGCCTCAAATCAGGTGGAGGTTGGTTGCACATTCATATGAACGTCCACAAAAACGATATCGAACAATGGCAAAAATCAACCATTGAAGTTCTGCAAAAATACGCGCAACAAATAGGCCATGGATGGGATATATCTGCACATCACCTTGAGCGTGTGAAGTGGTTTTCACCCCACATATGGCACGTCGTCTTGGATGTTGAATGCCGAGCTGATACTACACTCATCAAGGTTTGACATCGACCGGTTCATCCAACAATACAGCATCCAAGGAAACGCCAGTATTGGGTTCTTGAAGCGAGAGGGGTGGGTCGATACGGGCGAAGAAAAGAAGTCCAATAATGACGCCAGCCCCGATTAAAAACGAACCCGTGAAAAGAACAGCTGATGCATCTTTGATCCATGCGAAAAATCCAGTTTCCTCATTTGAATCTTGTTGGACGAATCGGAGGGTTCCATCGGGGTCTGATACGCCAATCATTGCTACGGAAAGGATGGTCACTTCATACACAGGACGACCTGCAGAAGAAAATGGATTCTCAAGGTCTTCAGTCCCTGTCGGGTCATCTGAAGTCGGTGAATTTGCGATACCTCGTATATGCGTCATACCATCTCGTACGATGCCAAACGTTGCGTATCCACCGTCGTCACGGTTTTCGGGGTCAAGTCCGTGTGCTTCTGTATCGGCAATATACCATTGAGAGTCAGCGGAATCCTGGTCTTGTCCTCGGGCCATTCCAATGGCTCCATCAACATGCGAGAGATTCTCATCGTGCTCAAGAGGAATCGTAGTTCCCGTCCCTCCACTGCCACACTGCGGACTGGTGACAGGATAAACTCCGATTCTTTTGCAAGTTGGGTCACCGGCTTGGGCGACAAAATTTTCAATCACGCGATGGAAAAATATCCCATCATAGATGCCTGATTCGACATTTTCAATCATGTTGGCAGTCGTAATTGGTGCCCATTGCTCGAACAATTCAAGTGTAATTGTCCCGAATTCTCTCGAAGAACCGTGCGAAGGAACATATGAAACTTGGATTTCAAAAACAGCATTGCCTTGGTAGGTCTCCTTCATCGGTGTATCTTCTTCTACCGGGCCATCCACCCATAAGCTTGGGTCGATGCCAACCGAACGCCAACTCGTGTGTTCATCTGCGCCAGCAGAGCCAACTGTTCCGCAATTAATCAGAAGTAGGTTAAGGACGAGAAGCAAAGCCAAGCGTCCTTTCATACAACGCCGAGAGAGTACTCCCCCATGAATCGCTCGCTTGATTGGCTTTGAAACCGACATTCTCAAAAGTCTCCTAAATCCACCAATGCCCATGAGCGATTTTACTTTCCTTGGACAAACCCTCCCACGACTAACACTCTTGATTGGTGGAGCATTAGTGGTTGAAGGTCTCGGGTTCTATCTGGGTACCGGAATGACAAGCATGACTTCTCTCATTCCAGCCTTCTTCGGCATTCCACTGATTGCAATGAGTGTTATGGCTACACGTCAGCCTGAAAAATCTCACTTTTGGATGCACATTGCAGTTGTTTTTGGACTTCTCACCTTCCTCGGTGGTTTAATGGGCGTCAAAGGACTTGTGACCAACGACCTTTCCGCCTCAACAGTTGCTCAATTACTCATGCTTGTCATGGGTGGAGTTTACACTTTTGCATGTATACGATCTTTCAGGCATGCTCGAATGGCACGAGAAGCGGCGGCTGCAGAATCTTGAACGCTTAAGCGTCATGCTCTTGACGGACAAGGTATTGGACGAACTATGGCTGAGGGGGCTGACCAAGATGTCAAGACCGTTCTCGATGCGGTAATTTTACCTCAGCCTGATCAAATTTTGGTCGTTACAGAAGCAGAGGGTGAAGGCCGCCGTCAGTTGAATGCTTCTGCGCTTTCTACCGTTGCCGTGGCCATAGCCTTCTTGCTGTTGGCGATGACTTTTGGAGACTCGTTGATGAACGAAGTCTACGAAGCTGAGTCAAGTCAAGATTGGTGGGATACGCCGCTTCAAGAACGCCATACTATGGATTTGCCAATGGACACAATGCGCGCCCAATTGCCTGAAAATGGGTCATACGCACCCTTACCCTATACCGAGCATTTCATTGAGGTTGAATTACCACCAAGTGAGCAAGATGCTGGTTACCCTGGTCCTGCATTGATGCATCTCGCTCTCTGGCTACCCGATGTTCCTGAAAATACCAAGGTTCCAGTCATCATGACCATTCACCCGTACTATGATTTCGGTGGAGAGGGTATGCCTGGAGTGGGTGGAGACTCTGGTCCGAATACGGTACCAGACGGCGGTGTTGGTCAATGGGTGTATGAAACATTTGTACCTCACGGCTACGCCCTTGCCCAAGCAAGTACCTTCGGAACGGACCAATCAACCCACTGCCAGGATGTCAAAGGCCTTGGAGAGCAAGTCGGTATCCAAGCAGTTGTTGACTGGTTGGGTCAACAAAACTGGTCGAATGGAAACGTTGGTCTGATGGGGAAATCCTATGCAGGTACTACAAATTGGGAAGCAGCGCAAAACCCCTCGCCGCACCTCAAAACCATCGTTCCTATTTCAGGTTCTATCGGCGTTCAAGAAATGTTCTATCGCAACGGTTCTTCAGAAGCTCGAGCAATGGGATACGACGCCGCATATCAGGCCGCTACGGCCGATTTAACAACCGATGACATGCGAGTGTGCAGTGACGATTTAATTGGCCCACTTAACCCTTGGAGCACATGGGGCTGGGCAGAAGTTGGTGGCGCTGATTGGTCCGATTATTGGGACGAGCGTCGACACTTACCCGATGTGCTTGAGAACTATCGCGGAAGTGTTTACCTCGTATGGGGTTTGCAAGATTGGAATGTCGACCCGTATCATGCTTTCCCGACGTATCAGTTAATGCGGGATGCCGGCATTAATGCCCGAGCTATTGCGGGTCAATGGGCTCACAATTATCCCGATCAGCCGGACCGCCATAACGAACTTTCCTCTGGTTATGGAGAGGAGGCATATCCTAACATGACGCGTATGGATTGGGCAGTCGAACTCTATGGATGGTTCAATTACTATCTCAAGGGTATTGGAGAAGAACCTGAACCAATGGTCCAAATTCAAACGAATGATGGACGTTGGCACGTCGAAGAAACATGGCCTCCATCCGATGTGGAATTACTTCTACAAGACCTTTCAAGCGATTGGAGTGGTGCGAGTGGAACTGTCAATGGTCTTGGCTCCTCAGTCTCTATGACCAGTTCTGTTTTTGAGGAAGAAACGCATATTTCAGGGCTCCCAACCTTGCACCTTGACGTGACGACTCAACTGTGCAATGGTGGACAAATATTTGCCACAATGTACGACGATACAACCAATCTCAGACTCGGTCATGCAACCATGGATATTCGATATCGTGATGGAGGATACGACGCTAAAGCCACTTCTCCAGCAAGCAGTTACACGATGCTCATGGAGTTCAACCCGCTCGACATCATTCTACCTGCGGGTCACGCTCTGCGTATCGATTTGACTGAAACCGGTGAGGATTACTTACCCGGCCCTTGTGCAACAAATGCTGCAGGCGGATTGAATGTGAATGGCGGAATAATTGGCCTGCCTTTGATTGACCGGCCAAGCGATGATGAGCGATGGTTCTTGGCTCCTCCATGGTGGGATCAACAGGATATTCCTGCTTGAATACAAAATGTCAATTTTTACTCCATTGGGCGAGAATGCTAAAGACTCCTTGCTTTAACGGAGGTTCATGGCAACGGGGGGCGTCGATGATTTTGGCTCGACCTTGTTCCAAGAAATAGAAAGTGTTGGTCCGATTCTTGGCCCTGTCATGCTTTTGATTTCACTGTTCTTAATCTTCAAAGGGCATGAGAGGCTTCAGTTTGCTGCTGCAATTACCGGAGCCGGAATTGGCTACACACTTACCGGATTTGTCTATGACCAATTGATTGCAAACGATATTCCAGTTCGTCAAGAACAGACCATCTATGTGATGGGAATGCTCATTGTCATCTGTTCTTCTGTGATGGCAGCCACGGTTCAAATGAGTATACGGTTGATGGCTGGCTTCTTTATTTACATCAGTTTCAGTGGTTTCTTCGTGTTTTTGAATGAGAATGGTGTTGAAGTTGTCGATACGGAGTTCATTACCGGAGTTTTGGCTATTATCGCCTTTTTCGCTGTTCGTTTTGTTCGCAACATTTTGCCAGTTCTTGTCTCCTCTCTGCTCGGTTCCCTCGGATTAATGGGGGGAGTTCTGCTGCTATCAGGCCAACCATTAACGATGCTTTCCCCAACAAATTCCTCGACACTTATGATGGTTTCAGTTTTGTTTTTACTGAGTTTTATTTGGCAATATACCGACATCCGCAAGAAGAAAGCACATGCAGCCTCGCTTGGAAATCCCGATATGCCACAGATGCGGCACGTCGGACGAGGGAATCAAGTTCAATCCCGTCGTAGAAGAGCAGGCGATCTACCGGATTTACGAGACTTTTCTTGAGGTCGAGAAATCAATCATCGTCGTAAGGCTGCCAATCATCTTGACCTTCTTCACGATACCACCAATAGCCATCCTCGTCTTCAAACCACTCAACGCCGTCTTCGTCGATTGAATATCCTTCAACCTCTTCTTCCTCTTCTTCCTCTGCGTTCGGGTCAACCAGGCCAGTTTCTTGCGAAATCTGTTGTTTGAGTTGTTCGAGTTCTTCGTTTTCATCACCAAAGACGCGATTTTCTCGAGCGACCGGTGCATCATGGTCGCCTTTGCGAATCGCATCATCTGATTCTGCAAAAAAATCATCCGTCATTCGTGATTTAAATTCTTCAAACTCATCACGCCCATAACTTCCAACAAACTCATCACCCTTCGATTGCATAAGTTCGTCGAGATTTTTTCGCTTACCAAGTTTGAGTTCAGGAGCGTCAGGAATTGCACCTGAATAAAACGAATCTTCATCTTCAGACACTTTTCCAAAACTTCGTCGTTCAGGGTCTGCTTCTTCAATTGCCTCGATAATCAGGTCGTGCTCTTCCTCATCGATATTTTCGTCTTCGTAGTTTTCACCTACGATCGAGACGAGCTTATTCAGTGTGCGAGCGAGTTTACGGTCATCATCTTCATGTTCTGAAACGAGTTTGTCAACCTGCTTCAAAAGACGCTCGTATGGCGTTCCGGTTAGGGCGCCGATGAATCGACCGAAACCTCCCTTCTTCTTCGCCATGGATGGATGATGCCGTGACCCTCTTCAAAGGTTTTCTCCCACCATGTTCCGTTGCCTTCATTCACAATGAGTGGCTCGCATGACTGATTGCGATGGTCGAGGCTTGGTTGGAGGAACTTATGACCTCGTATAATCAAGACTCTTTTCAAACCAGAGAATCGTATACCGCCCAAATCCATTTACCCGGCCATTTATTTGAGAAATTAGTGTGGTGGGCTTTGCAAGCTTTACCTGACGAAATTCTTGTTGGCATGGATATTGACGCTGAGACTCCTCATTTGCCAGAGGTTGAAGCATTGTTCAAGAGCAGTGAGCATACTGAGGGTTTATTTCAAGGCCAAGGTTTTGTCATCGGTGAAGCTCACATCGTTAATCGAGGGAATTCATACTCAGTACATCATTTACCTGAGGATTGGACAGATGATATGTTTTCAACATCACGTGGTTCTCGAGCAGGGCGATTCACGCATTGGTTGCATACACATCCAAATGCACCGGCTATTCCGAGTCATGCAGATGCCGATGCGGCGCAAGAAACTCACGGTGTAGACATGATACTTGGACTTCGTTTCTCTCCGGAAGGCCCCCTCCCCTGGTATGATGATGTTGAGGGTGTGCGTCGCAGAGTAGGAGTTGAAGCGCAACCTCAACCGACAAAACGTCGTCGGAGATCGTTTTTTGCTCGCAATAATCTTCCTGTGCTGGGTGTTGCTCCAAGCGGGCATAAAATCCATGAAATTCAGTTGATTGCATTCCGAAAAAATGGCTTAGGGATCAATGTCATTTTGGTTGATGAGGCAGGACTCCCGTATGGCTGGGAGAATTTACAAGCGGATACTACGCTGTGAGTGCGTTGTAAATCCCTTCAAGCCGGGCAGGATTGACACCCATGTCAACTCCGCCAATCCGTGATTGAGAATGAAGTTCAAGTTCACATGTGTTTTCGTCAATCACTGTAATGTGAACTGCAACATCATCTGGAAAACGCCAGAAAATCGTCCTTTCAACAAAGTGGGTGTAGGATTCACCAGAATCCTGTTTTTCTTCAAATAACAGTTCTGCACCAGAATCATCGACGTATTGCTGTAATGCATCCCATACATCTTCTGCTGATTGATTCAATATCCTTGCGTATTCACCTTCCATTCGATAATCCGCATCACCCCCAATATGAGCGCAGTTACTGCTGTATTCAGGACATACAGGCATTGTGTCCCACACTTCGTCTGGTGCGCTGACTGCAATCCATACTTGACACCCTAACCAAGGAGAACTCAGTAACACGATGAGAACGAATCCTCTGATTTGGCGTGGGGAGAGTTGCATTCTAAATCCTCAATAATTGTTAACGCGCTTCCAGTTTCCTTCGAGGCGCTCATACACAATTGGGATTCCAGTCGGGACTTCTAAACGAAGAACTTCCTCACGAGAAAGGCCTTCAATATCCATGATGACACTTCGCAGCGAATTACCGTGTGCAGCAACAAAAATATTCTTTCCAGCATCCAGTTGTGGGAGGATTTTTGATGAGAAATAAGGTAACGTTCGCTTCGCAGTTAATTCCAAACTTTCCCCATTTGGGGGTGGAACATCGTAGGATCGACGCCAAATTTTCACTTGTTCATCTCCGTATTTTTCCCGAGTTTCTTGCTTATTCAAGCCTTGTAGGTCGCCATACATGCGTTCATTGAGTTCTGAAGCCATGTATACCGGGAGGATGTGTTCTAATGGACCGTTGGTTTTTGACCAGTCTGTCATTGATGCCTCCCCTGATTCAGACGTCATTTCAACCATTTGAGGTGTTTGAACGACTGGAGTTTTCCCACTCTTGTGTTCACTTAGTGCGAGCATAGCAGTCATCTGAGCACGAATTAAAGTCGAAGTGTGCACTTCGTCAATTGCAAGATGGGCAATTTGCCGGCCACCTTCAACTGCCTCATCAATTCCTTCCGGTGTGAGTGGGACATTAACCCAGCCAGTAAACAGGTTTGCAGCATTCCAAACTGACTGTCCGTGGCGCATGAGAATTAGCAAAGACATGATGACCCCTTGAATCAATGGCAGCGTCGCTTCTCCATGAACATGGCGGAGAAATCACCCAAGAAGCACAGGTAAGTAGGCTAAGAGAACCAGAGGAAGAATTCCCATGGCGAGATCTCGCATGAGGAGTTTGAGAAGAGTCATCGTATTGACTTCTGCAATTTTGTCAAATTCTTTTTGCATTTTTTTGTCAACAGAATCTGTTAATTTTCCAGCGCCAACTTTAGCGACTTCTATGGCTGCACCAAAAGCAATTCCTGTAAGAAGTCCTTGAGGCGTAAGCCTACGTGTGGCCAAGATTCGAGTTCCCCATAAGGCGAGTGAATTTTTTGCAATACTCTTGCTTGAGTCAGCCATTGATTGTTCATTTTCTTCTTCGGTCTTCTTGGCTTTCCCTGAAAACTTGTTCAACCATTTACGAATACCAATTCCCGCGTCTGCAACTTTTCTTAATTTAGAAATATCTCTTTTTTCAACGGCCTTCATCATCCGTCGCACGCGACTAATTCGCAGTAAATCAAAGAAGACCCACATTATCAAAAACAACATCAAGAAGGCATAACCGGTGTTTGAAACCTCACCCCAACTCTGCCAACCCAGAGGATCGCTTGTCATTCGAATAAGAAGTACCAAAAGTGGAGGTATGGTGAATGCTATAATCTCATTCAAGGCAAGTATTCCAAAGCCTTTGACGGGTAATTCACGCAGTTGTTTGAGAGCCCAACCCGAATGTGGCGCCAATTGAGCGATGGCTTTACGGAATGGGACAACAAGAAAGAGGAAGCGAAGAATCATCGGGAGCCAAATAACGACCAGCACATACCCCTCCCAAGGGCCAGCGGGAGGAATCTCCGGAAATTGAATTGGAGTCGCCATGAACCTTGATAGGTGTACCCATATTCAAATCATCCCTGTTTTTTGGTGTGTGAAGCGCTTCCGAAGCGCTCATGTGCTGTAACGACTTAGGCCATGCATGACCTTCACCCATAACATGGCGGATTGGCTCGGATTTAACATCGATAAAGAATGGCTTGAAGAAAACATACGCTGGAAGGATTTCGGTACTGGCGTTCGCCTTGGCCGTCTTTATCGAGAAGAAGTGTGTTCTCTTGTTCTCTATGAAGCGGACACTGAGGTCACTGTTGATGCGTTCTTACCGCACAGTCATCCCGGTGGAGAGGCCTACATTGTCCTTGAAGGCGAAGTATGGGATGAGGACGGAACCTACCCGACTGGCTCTTTGGTTTGGATGAATCGTGAGACAAGTCACACACCGAAGACGCGTGGAAAGACATTGATTCTGGTCCTTTGGCCTGAAGGCGTTAAGGTTGTTTGACATCTTCCAACTGATAGCGTTGCGAACTCATCATTCGCTCAAATACGAATGGGCCTGCCGGGAGTACAGCTGCAATAAAACCGTGAATCAAAGCGATAAAGTTCCAATGTTTGCCAACCCCCAAAAACAGCACTCCAACGTAAAGTAAAAACAAAAATCCGTGGATAGAACCCATAATCGTCACCATTGTGGGGTCATCTCCAATATACTTCATCGGCATGGCAATCCCCATCAAAATAAGAAACGAACTACCTTCAAGGTAGCCAACGGTTTTCACCAACGACTTCATTATTTAACCTCAACCATCGGTCTAC
>MDSX01088093.1_pt1 | contig 15308 bp, 10 predicted proteins | sample 811141 | NCBI WGS metagenome assembly MDSX01 (sample SAMN05326642, study PRJNA326480) | marine metagenome | isolation source: seawater | place: Atlantic Ocean: South East | collected 2010
GATATTGTTGTTAAAATTTCATTGGGTAAAAATGAAATACTATCTCCGTCCGCAAAACTGACTGATGACGGGTCTGATGGATTTGCACCAGTTGTATACTTTACATAAATTGTGTCGGGGTCATCTGTTGTTTCAATACCAGTTGCACCAACTGCGTGTACAATAATACCTTGTACACCAGAAATAGAACCAGTAACAGTTCTACCTATAAAATCTGTAGGACTGATATAGGAATTTGCACCATTTAAATCAATCTTTACATATGTTGCACTAATATCTACTGCAGATTGTCCAGGCACCACCATTGCACCTTCTTTGAAGAAATGGTCTGCCATGTTTGCAATTTGTTGTTGCAAAGTAGTTTGGATTTGAGTAAGTTCACGCGCCTGTACAGAATGGCCTGGCTTGAATAAAATTCTCAAATAGCCTGTATTTACATCATAATCATCGTAATACGGTGTTACATTAAAATTTGTAGCCATGTTTTCTCTCTTGTTCTAGATACTACTTAAATTAGAATTCAAAGACAACTTTAATATCTTCGATTTGGTCGACAGCACGCGAAACTGGTTGTCTGTTTTCTATGTATAATACTTTTCCAGTACCAGTATCGATATCAAAAATTGTCTGGCCTGCAGTACCATAATTAGGATGTTTTGGGCCTCTATAAGAAGTACCGTATGCAAGTTTATCTGTATATTCATCAACTGGATCACTTAAAATAACAATTTGTCTGAATACTGATCTATCTCCAGTTACAGGGAATACAGATTCTGTAACATTTGTTACACCATCTTCTGATCTTGTATCTTGTTCATCATATTCTAGTTTGAGTGCAACCATTGCATAATAACCACCCAATTCTTCAACTGCGTTAAATCCATGTCCAGTTGCAGGCGAAATGATTGGTTTTACTTTACATGCAGACACACTAGATGATGATACATTTCCTGCCGAGACAGTTGCGGTTGCGTTAGTGTATCCTGTACCTTTATTGGTAATCATTACTTTTTTAATTTGGTCACCCTGAGTAATTCCATATGCAGTAAATCCTGTACCATCACCATTAATTTCAACATCTGGTGCAATAACAATACTACCAGAACCACCCTCTCCCCCTAGAAATGCATTTTCAATTGTGATTGTTGCAACATTGGTAGAAGTATTAAAATTCCAATTACTAATTTTTCTTTGTACTGGAGTAGTCGCACCAGTTTTTGTAAATACTACTGCATAACCAGTATAATCATTTGTTGCGAGTGCAGTTGCAGTTCCAGATAAGGTTACTGCAAAACTTAAAGTGCCCTCTGCAACTGTTGAATTGGATTGATTAATATTTTGATAATATCCAGAACCACCAGCATGGCCACTATTTACATTATCATCAGTAATTTTAACCCAATCAATTCCACCAGAATTTGCGATTGCATTTTGTTTAATTTGCCACTGTACATAATCAGCAGTCGCGGCATTTGGTTCTGCAGTCAAAAACTTAACAGGTACATAATCCTTTGTCAAGAATTTTAATGATGCATCTAAATCTACAGAATACATATATTTCCATGCATAACCATCACCAGTTTCAATAATTGCATTTGTTGGTGTACCAGTTGGTTTTACCGTTGACTTTACTGGTTGCACACCAACTGCAGAATCTTTCCAATCAGTATTATTGATACATTTGTAAACATTAAACTGATTATTACCTTCTGTCAAGATATATCCATTAGGAATAATTTCTTCTACGGAGTCATGTTCATACATTGTGTATTGGGTATCAGTATTCCAATCAATTCTAGGAATCGCAAGAGAGATTGTGTCTGCAGAAACTTTCTTGAGTGCCAATAGATCAGATTTTGTTGTGTTATGATACCCTACAGAATCTTCTGGGGTTGGTGGATTGCTATCATCATCCCATGATGAATGTTTACCAATACCCATGTAAAGATTGTTGAAAAGTGACCTGTTGTAGAATGCCCATGAGACACCCCCATCAGTTACAATACCTGACAAATGAGTTGGTGGTACTGTACCAGAAACCCCACCACCATCTGGTCCTACTGCAACATACAAATTTGAATTGTGCAAAACAACATCACCCTCATTGTAGGAATTACTTTCTTTCCACAATGGTGATTGTTCATTAATAGATTCAATGAACTGCTGTGCATTGAAAATTCTAAGTTTGTTGGTAATAATAGCAGACATTTTTATAATACCCTTTATAGATTAATTTTTTTTGTTTCTTTTATTTATAAGATTTTTTTGTGTCAAATCTGTTGCAACTCTTTTAATTCCGCAAAACTTGTAGGTTCAGTAGAATATTGTTGAATAATTGTTTCATGAGTGATGTTTGTGCGCGTATTATATTTGGTCATTACATCATCAATACTTTCTGAATATAGATTATTATCAACACTTTGTGGTGTTTGATTAAATTTCATTCTTTCAACTGATGCGAAAGTCATACCAGATAATAAAGGCCCGTCGACTCCTGCAGTATCCTTAGATATAACTAAATGTTTAGGCATCAGATTTACATGTGCATCTAACACTGCACGATAAGATTTGTCGTAACTTGACATTATATTTTGTATAGTTTCTTGTTGCCAATCATGATCTGTTCCATCAGTAACACCTAAATACTGATTATTTCCATATGTTGGAACCATTCCAAATGTATTATCTCCATTTGGATTTTGCATAATAGTATGTTGAGTACCCTTCATATTAATATTATTGAATTCTCCATCAAATCCATAGTAGTCCAAATATGGAGAACCCTGTGCCTCTTCATACGGACTAAATCTATATCTAACAAGATTATCAAATGGGAATATTGCAGAAAAATTAAATTTGAACCTTTCCAGTGATTTATAAGTACTACCACTATCTGGCAATTCCTTTGATTGAATTTTCACAATAAACTTTTCATCTCTTGGATTCGCGCCGTCTCTGATTGAACCAATCCAAGAACTATTTACTCTTTCAACATTACCCCTAGTTTTCTTATCCCATCTAAACTCTATATTATTTAGTGGACTTTCATTGGGTAAATTTAGATAACTATTTTCTAAAACAACTCCAAACATAATAGTATTGTTCACACTATCTTCCACTGCACTAATAATTTTATATTTTGCCCAAGGCCTTGTAGATTTCCATTCATCATCTACAATATTTTTTTCAGATATATTGTAGATTGTAAATGTTCTTTCTAATATTTCACCACCATAGAAAAATGAATAATCCTTACCAGAACCATCTAACTGATTTAATCCAACATATTTAACTTCGTTCCAAGTGGTTGCGTTTGTAAACCCATCTCCTAATAGGACATATCTGCCAGAACCAGTATCTACTGACTGTCCAGTTGGAGTATCATCACCTACTCCATATAATTCATTCATTGCAGATTGTCTATTGTTGTATACAATAGTATAACCATGTGACATGATATCATTAGAGTTTTGGGGATCTGTGTCTTGTCCTGTCCATACACCCAATCCATCCATGTTTTTAACTGTGACATCAACATTCTTGATAATCTCATAGAACAAGAACAGATATGCATCTTTCAGTCTTTTACCTTCGACTTTGGATAGTAGTGTCAATTCACCAAACATCATCATCCCAGCTGGGTGGATAACTTTTTTAACAATATCTCTCCACTCATCAATAACTCTACCAACTTGAATTACATAGGAATAATCCTGCCATAGATAACTATCATGTATTCTATTATTATCCGATAAGAAACCTTGGTCTGAAACAAAAGAACCATCACGCACACATAAAGGTCCAGTTATGGGAACAACAACTGCAGTACCATCTCCTAATCCTGTTAAATCTAGTGTTGGTGGAGTGACATATCCAATTCCAAATCCATCATATGCATCATTTGGGTCATTTTGAGTAATTTTAATATCTTTAATTCCACCAATAGTATCTCCTTTTGCAAGTAAAGTTGCACCAAGACCCTGAGAAACATAACTACCAGTTTGTTCTGAAACAAATGTTGATGGTGGAATGATATACCCAAATCCACCTGTCATTAAGTCAACTCTTTTTACACCACCCCTAGGCATCTCTGTCCAATTAATTGTAACACTATAATAATCTGGAATTGATACAGGACGCAAAGATTTTAAATCATCACCAGAACGGATGGTTAAATCGTCCACAAAACCAGTAGTATCACTCAAAAGTCCAGTGATAGAATCCCATGTTTCTGGTTTCCCGCCCGTATCATAAATTTCTTCCATAATAGTAAGTTTATTATTTGCAATTGCATAATAATATTTTGCATTACTATTTTTAGTATTCTCTGCATTAACTGCGATGTTTGATTTTTCGATGGGGTCAAGTTCCCATTCATATAAAGTTTCTACATTGGAGTTAGTTGCATCCAAGAAAGTTGTATATCTGTTTCCTTTAGTAATTCTAAATGAGTCAAAATACGCAGCGATATAATCCCCCATATCAAGCTCACCAAATACTCTAAATTCCGTATCTTCCCATGCGGCACCACCTTGACTATGATTACAATATCCATAAGGAGATGAACCGGCAAAAACATTTCCCCAAGAATAGTCAGAAAGTTTGAATGTATATTCTGTTGCCGGATCTAAATCCGCATCTGTGTGTGTTGCACTTGTAGTGAATTGTGAGACACTTACTGTGAACACATCCCCTACATCCCTATTAACTTTGATTCTTGATTTGTTGCCTTGCCAATCACCAGCAAGACCAGGCGCCAATGAGTTTCCATCAAATATTAATTCCTCATCTGATTGTAAATGGTTATACCAAATTTGATATCCACCACCCGACAACGTTCCTTGCATTGATCTCAATACTGTTAAACTATGTTCTTTTCCTGTATATGGGTTTTTGTAAAATCCTATCACTGCACCAATAGTATCATTATCACTACCAGATGCAGTAACGGTTACTCCAAAATCATATTGAGAATAAGCAGAAGGAGAATAAAATCCCGTAATTCGGCCGGTTATGTTTTGTGTTGCCTCAATTCTATCTAAACTTGCATTGTATGTAAATGCAGTTAAATCACTTGCTACTGCTGGATAATTGCCCGAACTATCATGAGAAAATCTTCCCCAAGTGTCAAAAATTTGTTGTCTTGTTGGTGGTGGATCGTCTGATCCTAGACCAGCATCGCCATCTGCAGCAATAAATAATCTGTCAGTAGATTCAATATCCGCGCAATCCACAGAAAGTGCATTAAGAACAAGAGCTCCATTTAAGTAAATTTTTGTACCACTGCCTACAACTGAATGTACTGCAATATGATTCCACGCACTATAACTAATTGGTAAAACAGCACTTGACACCTCGTTATCTTTATTCTGGATGATAATAGTGTTATCTGGTTTTTGCCACAATGTGAATGCATTATACGTACCATCTGATGCACCAATAGAGAATAATGCAGATCCTCTAGAATTATCAGTATCTACCGTGACAGGTAAATACCAAAAATCAACGATCAATTCATCTTCGCCAGCAATTTCAATCGCTGCGTCTTTAACTTCTACAAACCCATTTGTAAACAAGGTACTTTCATTACCAAAAAGTGGTCCTGCCAATGGAGTTTCTAGTTTTGCATTTGTTCTTAATGACTGTAAACTATTTTTATATTCTTTATAGTTTCTACTATCAGTCATTGTTTCAAAGTCTAATAGAGTTGTTACATTATCAAAATAATTATCAATATTTCTAACATATACAACTTCGTTTCTAGAAGATCCTGTAGTAAAAGTTTCTCCCCCATCTGAGAAATCCCAATAATAATTTGGATAAGTATCATTCGATTCGTGTTGTAACCAAGTGATATTTTTATCTTCTGATACACCAGTTACTTTAGTAACAGTACCAATTGCACCACTACCAAAAGTTCCTTCGCCCTCAAAAATTACTTCTTCTCCAGTAATATAATTATCACCTTCATTTACAATTTCAATTGAGTCAACTTGACCACTTGTGGTGTTTATTATTCTAGCTCCAAATCCTGTACCACTACCATTATCTGATACAAAAGAATTTAAGTACATATTTCTGGGGTAATTTCTGCCTGGGTTTTGAATGTCGAACCCAGTAACGCATGTCCATAATTTTTCTTTAAATGTTACACCATTTTCATTTTCAACGAATACATTTTCTTGATCTTGAAATTCTCCAAAAATACTACTAATAAAATATTCTCTCACTGCATTACCAGATAAAGAATATTCTTGATATCTCTCTACTGTGGCCAAGGCCTTACTAGTTTCTCCAACAACTCTTATTGGATTGGTAACTGCATTTGTACTAGGTTGAGTTCTAATACTTGTTTCCGCCGTCCATTCATTATTACTTACCTTAAAAACATTTTCTTTTGGATAGTAGAATGAAATATCTTCGTTGAAAAAAGTTCTGAATAAAAATTCATATGATTTTTCTGAACCTTTTGCAAGATAAAACTCTTTCATAAGTTTCAGAAATTGTTTTTTGTTTGTAAATTTAGTTTTCTTAATATCAGATTTATTATTGCCGGTGGATGCATTTGTGGTTTTAAGTCTATATAGAACTCTGATTGCAACTTGATCCGTAGGTGCAACAATTTGACCTGTATTTTTATCGTAGAATATAATTCTATCTTCTGATACAATATAGTCTTCATCTTTAACTAATTCTACAAAATCATCTGGAAAAGTTAGGTTTGCAAATACTTGCGAAGAAGTTTCACTACTTCTTGTAATTAATGTTTCATCTGTGTATTGTCCAGTAGTTGGATTTACATAAACTTTAAAATCTACAACTCTGGTTGTTACAGTTTTTCCTTCGTAGAAAGAAGGCTCTCTATAAGAGATTGGAAATTCCGAACTAACACCATTACCCAAGAAATCATCAGATTCAAATCTTTCATTCTCCAACGGAGACACACCAAAAATTCCAGATAATTCTGAATTAATTTGATTTTTATTTTTGACCTGAACTGTATTTGGAAATGCTTCTGCAAGTAGGTGCTTAAATTCATCTACAAAAATATCTAGAGTGTTATCCAAATCCGAATAATCTAATATTTCTGCACCAACATCAAGAGTATTTGTTTCTTGAGACATCCATTCATAATACAACTCTAAAAATTTTACAAAATTATCATAATCATTCTGTTGTAAATAGAATGGTAGTTCAGAACGAACCTGAGATGCTAAATCTTTATAGTTACTATTATCCATGTATCTATCTTCTTATAATTTGTACGTTTTGTGTAGTAATATCGTAATTATTATTATATTCTTCTGAATCTGCATCCATTGTAATAGTAACATCATTAGGATCGATTAATAGAATTTGATTTCTTTTTGGAAAAATGTCAAAAGACACTGGTTCGGCCTCCATTCGGAAGTTATTATTAGTGCCACTTTCAACATTTTCAATTATAATATCTTGTACCGTAACTAATCCTGTGTTATAATCGATAGTTCCTTTAATATTATTAGTATAAATCTTTTTATTATTTAAATCAAATGAATAAAAATTAAGATTACCATCGTAAGTATCGGTTTCTTCTACATACCAATAATTTTGAGATCCAGAAACTTGTACCCCAATAGATTTTAAAGTACCTTTCTTGATTTGATTATTAAATCCGAATTTATACTGTGCGGCTCCGCCTAATAAAATTACCTTTTCATTAATCATATTTATCTTGGTGACGTTGTTTGTAATTGAACGATCTGTCATGTCAATTTGGTGGATTAAATTTGAATATCTAAAATAACTATCAAATTCATTTAAATTTTTTGCACTAAAATCTTTAATAACATTTAATACTTTTTCTTTAAGTTCGTCTGCAGTAAATATTGTAGATTCATTATCCCATTTTATTTCTGTATTAATTCTAATTCTTGTATATTCGGGGTCAACAATATCTGGAAGAATAGATACGATAGAATATTCTTTTCTTAACGTACTTTTAATAGTTTCCTTTTCAAAATCTGATAGAAAATATCCATTGTTAGGTCTAATTGCCATGAAAACTCTACCAAAAATTTGTGGTACATTATCTTCTCCCCCCCAAACATTTACGGATGATGCGGATGGATATATTTGCGGTATAATCGCCTTATAATCTCTAATAGTAACTGCACGGCCTTGTCCTTCAAAATTTCTTGGTGCATTAAATTTTATTGAAGAAATATCTTCTCGGTTTGCCCCACCATTTGCAACACCTGTTACAGACAAATTACTTACTCTAAACAAATCTCTATCTGCATTTGCTCCAATAGTAAATTGTGCAATCCCATTTGCTTCTGGGCCTGTTGTAACTAAATATTTTACAATTAAGACATTTCCTGATAACAATTCACTCCCCAAGACACCATCACCAAAAAATAATTCCCAACCATTTTTTGATTCTTGTATAAAATATACTTCGTCTGTACTTTGTAGTCTTAAATTATCTGTAGATTTTTTATATTCTATTAATGCATCATCTTCGGCATCGGGTTGTACAAATACTTTTAACGTGTCAATATCTGCCATTTCGTTAGACAGATAGAATCTTTGGTTTGGATTTGTGTTATCTACTACAAATTCTTCTTGTACTTCGATGCCTTGGATTAATTCTAGATCGTCAATTTTATATACATTTGTGTACGTACCATTATCGTTTTGAATGGAAGTACTCTTTTCAACAATTCTAGTGATTGTTGGTATAAAACTATAGGATTTTCCGTTATAGTTTGTTGTAAACTGAAGTCCACGATTGATTTTAATTGTATCATATACATCTGCCGATGCATAAGAATTTTGATCTAAAAGTTCTAAACTAACCTGTGCCTTGGCTGCCTTTGCACTTCTTGGTGTATAGTTTAAAAGTTTTGCCTTTGATACAACATTTTCTCTAATTCTTGCAGTATCCAAGAACATTTCATTTGTCAACATATTCATATAGAAAGAATTATGATGTGTGTTTACTGCGAGAATATCGATAAGTGTATTAAGTCCAGATGCCTCAAAATCGTAATCTTTGAAGGTTTCATCTTTTTTCATATATGAGATGATATTAGATTTAATATTTTTTAAATCTAATTCTGTAATTTCTATAGTCTTTGCCATTTATCGAACTCTCTCTATTGCAAATTGGGTTGTGATTTCCCCGTCCATTGCCGGTAGTGTATATACAATTGTAATAATAATATTATTTTCATCATTAAAATCGGATTCAACATTCACATCCAAAACAATAATTCGTGTTTCACTGGATTTTAGTATATCTTCAATATCCTTACCCATATTTATCAAACTTATTGGGTCTGCTGGCTCAAATAAAGATTTGTAGAGATTTCCACCAAAGTTTGGTTTAAATGGTCTATCAAAAAAATTTGTTAATAGATTATTCTTCAAAGATTGATTGATTGCCGAAATATCTTTTTTTACTGTAATATCCTTAGTAACAGGATTCAGTTGCATTTTTAAATCAATATCAACAAATTGATTTTTTTTGGAATCTAATATTCCTAATCTATCTTCTTTTACATCCTCAAAACTGGTTGTTACAACTTCTGCCATTTTCTACCCCTATGGATTTAAATCTATTTTGGGTGCTTTTATTGTAGTGTTACCCCCACTTTTAGTATCGATAGTACTTCCTGCACCTATTAATGCAGTACCACCAACAACAACTTGCCAATAACCATCCACTACAATATTTAAATTTCCCTTTACGTGTATATTTTTGTCACCATGTACAATATCGAAATTACTACCAATAGTTCTTTCTACAATATCACCGTTTGGATGATATTCTTCAAACGAACCACTTCTATGATATGTGTGCAATCTTTCTGCGCCGGGCGTATCATCCATTTCAATCAAATGTCCTGAACGAGAATATGTTGCAGTATTATATGGATACTGCGGCGCAGCTGGTGATTCTGGTTCTCCAAATAAATCATTTGATGTAACTGGAGTTTTATTCTCTACTGGTTCTGTTGTATCTAATTCTTGTTGAGTTGAATGTTGTGGTAAATCCGACAACTGGGCCCTAGACTGTCCAGTAGAACCTGATGTGCCGCTACGAGAACTACCAGATGATGCAGCTTGACTAGTTGTGGTTGTAGATGCACGATTTCTTTCACTTGCGGTTTCTCTCTGTACTAATTGATCCGTTGATGTTTCTGGAGATAATGCAGCTGGTGGTACATTACCATCTGTACCACCAGAATTAAACATTGCAACTTCTTGTTGTCTACGTCTTGCAAGGCCAGGCAATACTTTACCAGATGCTTTATTGTATTGCAACATTTTATTTGCAATAGTCGCATTGTCTCGCGTACCATTTGCAGTCAATGTATCTATACTGCCGGGCCCAAGGTTGTATGCAAAAGAGGTAAGTGCATCTACTTGTCTATCATTCCAATCATATCCATATTTATTTTTTCTTGCGATAACTCCAGCACGAAATTTTGCAATATTTACTTCTAGTCTACGGGTTGCTTCGGCTTCATCGATAACTTCGCCTTTGAAGTTTGCCTTAGTGCCATACCCAATAGATTCTTGTTTATGATCCCAGAATGACTTTGCAGAAAATCCTTCTTGTTGTTTCAAAAAGTCAGTTAACTCTGCACTTCCTGCATTAGATAGTTGTTCTGGTGTTGCGGTTGTATCACCTTGTGCATATCCCGCCGTACCTTCTGAAACAGAATCTGGGGATGATGCACCACTAAGTACTTTAAGTGCGCCAGGCACCTGTGAACCCCTTCCAGAACGGTTTCCGTCTGGTGAAACTTGTTTGCCTGGAACTGTACCCCAAATAATTGGGTCTTGTGCATATTCTCCATCTCTAAAAAATCCTAAACACCAAGAACCTTCAATTACACCAGTTGGTGAAATTCCAATACCCCCAGCAGACGCACTATTCATTGGCATTATTGGACTTGCCCATGGTAATTCTTCTGTTTGCACGAATTCTTCGTGATATCCAATAATACGAATTTTCACACGGCCCAATTTTTCTGGGTCGTTAACGTCCTCCACAACGCCAGTCCACCACACAAAATTGTCTTTGCCCGCAAAATTTAACATTTAAACTCCATAGTTTATATTATTTATATCATGGATTTTGATGTATAGTTGGTGCAAGTATAGTTACTGTACTACCACCTAATACTTCAAATGTTCCCGATATACTATACTCTATCTTATCCCCAACTTTAATATTGAGATTTCCCTCGACAATATAATTGCAATTACCACCTACATGCATATCATAATCTCCATGCACGACTTCAAAACTACTACCAACTGTTCTTTGTGTAACATCACCATTAGGTTGATACTCTTGTGACGAACCACTTCTATGGTAATTATGAATTCTTTCTGATCCTGCACTATCGTCAATTTCTTTGATGTGTCCAGACCTAGATGATTCAACCATATTTGATGGATATACTATTCCAATATCACTTTTTGGTTCATTACCTAGAGTACTATTCTTTTTTGTTTCGTGTATAGTTTCATCCAATTTATTAGTTGTTGCAAGTCTATTTAAATCAGATTCTTCAACAGTACTACCACCATAAAGAGAACCTTTTTCAGATGGATATATAGTGTCTGGGTCTTGAAATCCAACAGTTGCATCACTGTTAGACTTTTGTGGTTTGCCAGGCACAGTACCCCAAATCAAAGGTTCTTGAGCATATTCACCATCTCTGAAAAATCCTATAACCCATGAACCATTCGTAACACCAGTAGGAGATGTACCAATTCCATTCAAAGATGCACTGGTAACTGGCATAAGTGGACTTGCCCATGGTAACTTATCTGTAGGCAACAGTCCAGTATCTTCATTATGAATACCAAATATTCTAACCCTTACTCTACCAAGGCCTTCTGGGTCAAAAATATCTTCAACCACACCTTGAAACCATACGAAATCATAAAGATTCATTCATCACCTATTTTGTTGGTTGTGGTTGCGGTAATGGTTTATCTGTGGAATCTCTTACACATTCCATATCTATGTAATACGCTTCTTGTTCAAATCTATGTTTGACTGCAGTTACTAACCAATTCCCAGATAAATAGTTGTTTACCGCACCATCACTTAGTGGATTAAACACAGGGAAAGTTAAATTCACCGTATCCCCAGAACCTAATTCAGTATCACCAAATACAGTCAAATCCATTTTTAAATTATTAAATAACTGTAATTGTGCCCTACGTTTTAAATTAGTTTCTTTGTTATTATATGTTAAAAATGGATTTTCTGGCAATACATATAAATTTGCAGGATTATATTGTGTACCTTGACCACTGATATCAAATAATGGATTATTAGTTAAATGTGGAACATTTTGATACTCATCCCAAAAACTATAAGATATATCTTTAAAACTTCTTGTAATAAGATCTACAGTGATCGCCCTACTACTATACATACCCGATAAAATATTTTGCACTACGTCAAATGAGGATTTTAATCTATAATTTTGAATAATTTTATCTTCAAAATTTGGGTCTCCCACAATATTGGGTGGTTGTGCCTTATATTCAATTTTAGGAGATGCAAGAACTAATTCGGATAATGGCGAGAATACATAATTATCTTTACTTTCATAGAAAACATAATTAGCTGCGTCACCTTTATATGCCTTTTCTGTCATCCAATTACAAGTTCTAAATGCAGTAAAATTTGGAATAACAATTTTTTGTTCGTCATCACTAGAAACTACTGAAACTGGTTTACTTGCACCCATCAAACTCAATACCTGACTGGCAATATCAGATGATGGACCCTCAAAGTATTGCGATATTTTTGTTTGGAAATTTAAGATATAATCTAATGTTACTAATTCTAATATGAATTTAGTTGACATATTATCTCGTTCGAAACCAACAATTTTATGCACAACCATATGCAAATCTATTTGTTTTCTGCCGCCAGGATGATCGACAGAAATTATAACTTCTTCTTGTCCGATAATCGGCAAAACTGTAACCAAATCTTCTGTTGTTATAATACCCAATCGAGCAGTCATAGAGGGAGAGTATATATCTTCGTATATTTCTAAAGACGCCATAACTTGTCTCAAGTCCATAACAAATCCGTTATGCGACTTTATAGACATTGTAACTAATTCATATTGACCTGCTGCAACAATTCCTGTCATAATTAATCCTTCATCGCCTCCGCAAACTTTTCAACAAAATCTAATAATACACTTTTTCTTAACAATCTAATAACTCTATTTTTTTCGTTTTTTTCATTTTCCATTACATATGCACTATATGGTAAATATCTTTCTGCAGTAGGGTCTTTTCTTTCCACCATTCGTTCATATGTTTGAGTATTAATAATAGTATTCCAATGTTTATCATAATAATGAATGATAACACTTTCTGCATTTTGAATCGTTTTGTATTTACTCTTTATCATTGAATCAAATCTAGATGTTGATAGTGGCCACTCATCTCTATAATTAACAATGCCATTCATCATTAATATAACCCAATAATAATTTGAATCATCATAATAAAGTTCTGAAATAATCTGTGGAGTTTCGCCATCTTTTATTGTATACTCATAATGACTATCTGGGTTCTGTTTGAACGAATCTACAACAATTGATTTGTTAAATATGTTTTTTACCTTTTTAGGTTTGCCATTATAAAACATATCATAATGAATATTACCAATTTTTTCAAACATATACGGTGTAACGGCCATCTTAATATCCCTCGTCTATATTTTTCTTGAGTACTTGTTCTAATTCTAAAAATGTTAAGTTCATAGAAACATTAGTTGGTTTGCCGTCAAAGAATAATCCAAATGATCCATCTCCCCCATAACTAATTTCACAAGAAGTTAATGCACAGGGTTTAAATTTGTGTAGAGTAGTCAGACTACCATTTGCAGAAGATAATATATACTCTATTTCAAATATGTCTGGAATTGTATAAAACGCGCCCGATGTATTATCTGCAAAATCTGGTAGCATATGTTTTCTGAAAACTTTTGTTATTTTTTCAATTTCTTGACTCTCTTTTTCATTTTTTGCGACAAATTTATATTGAAATTGAAACTGTCTAAATTCAATACCATTAAATAATTGATAACGAGATGCGTTTGATGCAATTCCATCTTGAAATTGTTTTCGAGCTTCGCCTAAATTATTCAATAACATATTTGAAGCTTCTCTGGTAATTGTTTCTATTCCCATGCCAACTAAATCACCAACAGATGTCTCACCTTTTCCTATGATTGCGCCAATACCAGAAGTCATTTCATAGTTTGCAGTCTGATTCAACGAAATATTTTCTGGTATATATAAACTCACATTTGCAATAGCTTGTTGGTTTGGGGCCTGAGTTGCCTGTTGGGTGTCTGTATGTGCAACTTCTTTTTTAGTGACAGCGCGATAATTGATAAAACTATGCAATTCCCCGTCCATTTGACCCAAATCTAAGGGATATTTAAATCCTGGCGCTCCAGTAGAGGCATATTTGTTATTAGATTTTTGCTGCATAACTTTTGCAGGCCCATCATTAAAGTTTAGACTTACCATCTTGAGCTCCTAAATAGTATAATTATATTTATAATACATTATTAAGGATTTGAATTTTGCACAAGAGATTCACGTATAAAGGTAAGTTCAAACCAATAAATCCCCACAAATATGCTGGCGATGTAAAGAATATTATCTTTCGCTCATTGTGGGAACGTAGATTCATGAAATATTGTGACACAAATAGAAATGTTATTGCATGGAACAGTGAAGAAGTAGTAATACCATACAAATCACCAATAGATGGAAAATATCATAGATATTATCCAGACTTTTTAATAAGAATAAAGTCATCAGATGCCACAAAAAAGACGATCTTGATAGAAGTCAAACCAAAAAAAGAAACAAGACCCCCAAAAAAAAGAAAAAAAACTGTTAGATATCTACAAGAAGTAAAAACATGGGGTGTAAATGAGGCAAAATGGAAGGCTGCAGAAGAATATTGCAAAGACCGTAAGTGGGAATTCAAGATTCTTACAGAAGATCATCTTTTGCCCTGATAATTTACTTATAAATAGTCTAAAACGAGGTTTATATGGCGAATTTTGATGTACTAATCAATCGAATGCTGCGTTCTGGTGTAAAACCAAATACAAATGCAGCAAGAGAATGGTTTAGAAAAAAAATTAGAGAGACTAGAGTGAATAGACAAAAATTGCTGTCTGATTCTAATAGGAGTTCATCAACCCCTACTATTGGTCGCATGTATTGTTACTCTTATAATCCAAAACA
>MDSX01005440.1_pt1 | contig 15294 bp, 11 predicted proteins | sample 811141 | NCBI WGS metagenome assembly MDSX01 (sample SAMN05326642, study PRJNA326480) | marine metagenome | isolation source: seawater | place: Atlantic Ocean: South East | collected 2010
CAGGCGCTAGCGCGGAAGACGTTGATTCGAATATTGTGCAAGCAATCGAGCCAGAAATCAGATTTCTAGACGGTGTAAAACGCGTTCGGTCGAGCTCGATCGAGGGGCGAGCGACTGTGTTAGTCGAATTCAATCCCGGTACGGATATGCAATCAGCTTTATCCGATGTTGAGACTTCGGTTGCCACCATCACGACCTTACCCGATGACGCGGAAAAACCTAAAGTTCGCAAGATCGTTCGTTATGACACAATTAGCCGCTTGGTCTTGTCGGGCCCGGTTGAAGAGGCGACTTTAAAGAAAATAGCGAAGCGCCTTCGCGACGGGCTTCTCGATCGAGGTATCGACCAAGTAGACTTATTCGGTGCACGTGATGAAGAAATTTGGGTTGAGGTTCAACCGGAAACACTCCTCGAACTCGACCTGACATTAAATGATATTTCAAAGAAAATTCGCGAAACGTCGCAGGATTTGCCATCTGGGGATACGTCGGGCGCTGTTGAGATGCAAATTCGGAGCCTCGGTTTGCTAAAGACGGCAGAGGATATTGGGGGATTGGAGGTCCGTTCCCTTACTAACGGTGAAAAGGTATTGCTTCGGGACATAGCCCGAATAAACGAAAATTTTGATGATACCGGGGATCAAGCTCGAAGGAATGGTTTACGTGCGATCGAGATCTTTGTTCAACGGGCTGTAAATGCGGACGCTCTGGAGCTTGCTGATACGACTAAGAAATATCTAGAGGATATTCGTCCAACGCTCCCGCCTGCGATTACTTTGGAGCAGTATGATATACAAGCCGATCTTATCCGCAGCCGAATAAATCTTTTATTAAAAAATGGGTTAAGTGGCCTCGTTCTCGTCGTTCTCGTGCTTTTTATCTTTCTTAATTCGCGAGTTGCTTTCTGGGTGGCAGCAGGCATCCCGGTCGCGTTGATGGCCACAATGCTTATTATGCATCTTTCTGGGCAGACCATTAATATGCTCAGTTTATTTGGTATCATCATGGCGCTCGGGATCGTAGTCGACGATGCTATTGTTGTTGGTGAACATGCAGAAACAAAAAGCCGGGAAGGCCTTCCTTCAGTCGAAGCAGCGGTTGCGGGTGCGCGCAGAATGTCGGCTCCGGTTTTATCGGCTTCGTTGACTACCGTTGCCGCGTTTATGCCCCTACTAATTATCTCCGATATTATTGGGCAGATCATTCGTGGAATTCCATTAGTGATCATTGCGGTTATTTTGGCGAGCCTGATCGAATGCTTTTTTGTGCTTCCCGGCCATATGCGCGGGGCTTTGAAAGCCAGTGTTAGGTCTGGACGACGAAGTCTACGGACAAAATTTGATGCTGCGTTCGATCATTTCCGACAAGAGATTTTTCGGCCTTTGGTAACGTTGGCGGTGGATAAAAAATTCACAACGATTTCTATTAGTGTGGCAGCATTGATAATCTCCGTTGGCATGATGCTTGGCGGCCGCATCGGGTTTGTCTTTTTTCCGTCTCCTGAAGCCGACAAGGTTTACGCAAATGTTCAAATGGTTGCGGGAACACCGCGCGTGCGGACCATTGAAATGCTCACGGAACTTGAACGTTCATTAGGGGTGGTATCAATGCGTCTTTCGGGTGGTGAAGACAAACTCGTCCGGATGTCTTTGATGAAGCTTGGCAAAGAGGTCGGCCGTCCGGGTACCGCTCGCGCTTCAGGCGACCATGTTGGTGGATTGATTGTTGAATTGAAGCCTTCGGACGAACGTAATGTGCGAACATCGCTAATAATAGAGGCCTGGCACAAAGAAATTAGGCCCTTAGCTGGTGTAGACATTTTAACGATCTTGGCGGCTCAGGGCGGTCCCCCAGGGCGCGATGTTGATGTACGATTGTCAGGCGATAATGTTGCAAATCTAAAGGCGGCTTCGCTTGAGGTGCAAGAATTGCTTAAGCGATATCCGGGGGTCAGTTCCGTTGAAGACGACCTGCCCTTCGGTAAACTCGAAACGATCATAGAGGTGACAGCAGAAGGCCGCGCTCTTGGGTTTAATACACAATCTGTCGGTCGACAGGTCCGTAATGCTTTCGAAGGTTCAATTGCAAAACGGTTTTCGCGTGACGATGAAGAGGTGACAGTACGCGTTCAATTCCCGCGCGAAATTATTGGCGGTGGCGCTCTCGATGACTTGTTTCTGCGCGGGGTGGAGGGTTCGGAGGTAGCCCTTTCGGAGATTGTTGACACGCGTGAAAGCCGCGGTTTCTCGCGAATACGGCGGGAGGATGGTATTCGCCAGGTAGCGGTGACGGCAGAAATAGACAAACGTGTGACAACGACTGGGACTATACTTGATGCTTTGGACGCGGATGAAATTCAAAAAATCGCAGCAAAATATGATTTACGCCTGTCATATGCGGGCAAAGCCGAGGAGCAAGAGACAACGCTGGCCGATATGAAACTTGGAGCGATGATTGGCTTGGCAGGTATCTATATCATCCTGGCATGGGTTTTTGCGAGTTATGTGCGTCCGTTCGTTGTGATGTCGATTATCCCGCTTGGTTTTGTTGGGGCAGCAGTAGGCCATTACCTCCTAGGATTCGAAATAACAATTCTGAGTCTCATCGCATTGATTGGCCTCTCGGGAATTGTGGTAAATGATTCCATTATACTCGTTAGTACCATAGATGAGCGGCTAGCTGATGGTGAAGATTTGCGTAACGCGATCATCAATGGCGCTTGTGACCGACTTCGAGCAGTGATCCTCACATCGGCTACAACCATAGGTGGATTGTTACCGCTGATGTTTGAACGCAGCCTTCAGGCGCAGTTCCTAATCCCGATGGCTTTGACCATGATTTTTGGTCTGATGTTCACAACCTTGCTGGTTCTTTTCGTTATTCCGGCTTTAATTTCGATCCAGGAAGACACCATCGCCCTTACTTTACGCGTAAAACGTTATATTAGTGGCAGACCCGCACAACCTGGGTAGGTAACTACCAACCCATTGCACGTGATGGGCGGCGTGGATCTGAGCCGCCTTCGATCACTCCGGTCTCGAGATTTTTGCGGACAACACAGACACCGGCTGTCTTCCAGGTCTGATCCGCAATCCGGTCGACCTGGTGGCCTCGATTTGAGAGTTCGTCGGTGGTCACTTCTTCAATCCGGCTCTCCGCAGTTAGCTTTCCGGGGTATGCGGTGTGAGGTGAGAATGAATCTGGCTGGCTATGTGTCATAAAGCGAGGAGCTTCTATGGCCTCCTGGGGGTTCATACCGAAGAGTTCCATGTTGAATAACACTTGAACGTTGGCTTGGGTTTGGTTGTCCCCGCCTGGTGTGCCAAAAGGCATGACCATCTTGCCAGGACGAATGGCTAATGCCGGATTTGGGGTTAGACGAGGTCGCTTGCCGGGTCCGAGTGCCGAGGCGTGTCCGCGCACAGCCCAGCTTTGAGAACCACGAGCGGACGGTGCGAAGCCGGTGCCTGGGATAACCGGTGATTCGAAGGTCACATCGGATGGATTGGATGAGAAGGCATTGCCATCTTTATCAATAACGCCGACGTAAGAAGTATCCGTGGGCGCTGGCGGAGAGCCATCTCCGATTGTATGCACGTTCGGAGATGGTGTAATACCCGGAAAATGGCCTGCGGGAGGCAGTTCTGGCCAGGCATGTGCCGGGTCTATCATCTTACGTCGCAGTTCCGCATATTTCTCGGAAAGTAGTTTATCTATTGGAACGTCGACATATTCCGGATCGCCGTAGTAAGCTTCTCTGTCTGCAAAACTGAGTTTAAATGCTTCTGCTAAAGTGTGGATATAGTCCGGTGAGTTATGACCCATTGACTTTAGATCGTAACCCTCAAGAAGTTTTATCATTTGCAGCATAACCGGCCCTTGGCACCAAACGCCGCATGCATATATGTCGATTGGTTTGCCACCGTTCTTGTATACGACCTTCTTTGGCGCCTCGATATTGCACGAAAAATCCGCAAGATCTTCCGCTGTCATTAGGCCTTCGTTTTCCTCGTGGTATTTGACGATAGTTGCTGCAAGATCGCCCTTGTAAAAGGCATCGCGGGCCGCATTTAAGCCGTCTTCTCGGTCTCCACTCGCAGCGGCTTCCTGGTCCACCATGTATTGTAAAGAATTTGCCAAATCTTTTTGTACAAAAGGTTTTCCAATGATTGGTGGCTCGTCATTCGGAAGGTATATCTCACGGTTATCAGGCCACATCCGGTAGGTATTGACGTGATCTTTTATATAGGAATGCATCATTACATGCATTGGAAAGCCGTCACGTGCATAACGGATGGCCGCCTTCGCAACGTCGCCAAAGGTCATTGTGCCCCAGCGCCGCAGGGCCTGTATGTTGGCGTCTGGAGCTGCGGGAACGACGGTCCGCAAAATGCCAATTGGCACTTCACCAAATTCCTGAACAAAGCGATCGAGAGACGCTGATTTCGGCCATGGGCCGACACCTGTCAGAGTTAGAACTTTGTTGGTTTCTGCGATGTAAACCATAATAGGAGCCACACCGGCGATATTAACCATTTCTGATTGGACAACACCTAAAACCAGGTTCGCTGTAACACCAGCGTCTATGGCGTTTCCACCCGCCTCCAGTATCTCCATCGCAGCTTCGGTTGCCAGGTAATGGCCAGCAGATACGACGTAGCGGGTGCCAGTAATCATCGGTTGGAAAGCAGTCATTTTTTCATATCCCAGTTGGCTCGGCGGCGGCGTTTTTGGAGCCTCTAATCCACTTTACCAACCCATTACTCGGGAAGCACGACGGGCATCGGCTCCTCCGGTCATAATGCCAGTTTCGTGGTCGGCTTGAATGGCGCAGACCGAACCGGCTTTCCAGGTCATATCTGGCCACTTTTCGACCTTGTGGCCCCGATCATTCATGTCTTCCATTACACTTTCATCCATCCGCCCTTCCATACGCAGAATATTTTTCTCATAGCTATGCGGTTCGAAGGAATTAGGGAAGCTGTATGTGGCGAAACGAGGGGCTTCAATGGCATCCTGCGCCTCCATGCCCCAGATTTCCATGTTCAGGAAGCATTGCAACATGGCCTGCGCCTGCACGTCACCGCCCGGGGTCCCAAAAGGCATAGAAAGTTTACCCTCGCGCATCGCGAGTGCTGGGCTTGGTGTTAGGCGGGGCCGTTTGCCAGGTGCTATAGAGCAGGGGTGCCCTTCGACCGCCCAGTTCTGAGAGCCTCGCGAAGATGGTGCCATTCCCGTTCCTGGGATCATCGGCATGCCATATGACCCGTCACTCGGCGTAGCGGAAAACACATTCCCATCCTTATCGACAGCACAGGTGTAGGAGGTGTCGAGAGCCATGCGCGACGGTGCCGCCGCTGCACTGGTTGCAGCTGGCCCGGCACCCGCGCCTGCGATTTGGCCCGGGGCTGGCATTTCCGGATAAGCTTTGGCCATGTCAATTTCGGCAGATCTCATTCGCCCGAATTCGGCGGAAACCATGGTCTCAATGGGTACATCGTTGAAGCGTGGGTCGCCAATGTATGCCTCTCGGTCTGCGAAGGCTAACTTCATAGCTTCTGTAAGAAAATGCACATAATCTCCTGAATTATAACCCATTTCTTTCAATTCAGCACCCTCGATTATTGATAGCATTTCAAGCAGCACTGGGCCTTGGCACCATGGGCCGCAGGTGTAGACATCAATTGGGTCGCCAAAGCCTTTATAGCTGCGTTTGACAGGCGCTTCGAAGGCCGAGGCGTATTCGGCCATGTCTTCCATCGTAAGCAATCCGCCGTTTTGGGCGTGATAACTTGTTATTGTCTTGGCGATATCACCTTTATAGAAAGCGCTGCGGGCTGCTTCCAGTGCAGCCTCGCGGCCTTGGCCAGATGCCGCAGTTTCCTCATCGATCATGTACTGAATGCATTTTGCGAGGTCGCGTTGAATAATAAGCTCGCCTGTTTGGAGGGGTTGCTCGTTTGGCAAAAAAACTTCGGCACTGGCGGGCCAGCCGCGCAAAAGGTCCTGGTGAGTGTCGATATTCTCAGCGAGCAACGGATGGATTGAGAAGCCTTCACGTGCGTAGCGCATGGCGTGCGATGCCACTTCACCGAAAGTCATTGTACCATAGCGCTGAAGAACCTTGATCCATGCATCTGGCGCCGCGGGCACGACGGCACGGGCAAGGCCGACTGGAATTTTTCCGCCATACTCATTGATGTAGGTTTCCAGCCTTGTCGCCTTTGGCCACCATCCAAGTCCACTAACTGTAATTACCTCATCGGATGCTGCGTGGTACAGAATAATTGGGGCAACGCCAGCCACTTGTACAAGGTCCGGCTGCACGACCCCAAGTGCAATCCCCGAAGCAACTCCAGCATCAAATGCATTCCCGCCCGCTTCGAATACTTTGTATCCTGCCTCCGTGGCCAAATAGTGGCCTGCGGAGACCATATAATGATTGGCTTTAATCGTCGGTTGCAGCGACATCCTAATCTCCTCCTACACGCGACATTCAGTTTTAAACAAACGTTATTTCTTACTTAACCTATCGCCTCCTGCTGGCGAGGGGGAGAAAATTATCAATTTTGATTTTTTGTTTGGTGCACCAAAATTTATAGTAGGCAAATTCACGGAGCGGGAAATGGGCGAGTACCAGCATTTTGTAGCAAAACCGCTTTCTGGCGCGGTCGGAGCCGTATTGCACGGCATTGATATCTCGCTGGATTTGGAAGAAGCGCATATTACAGAAATACGAAAGGCACTGCTTGAATACCTTGTTATCTTTTTTCGCGATCAAAACTTGAGTGACGAGAGATTGATGACTTTTGGGCGTTATTTCGGGGAGTTATACCTGCATCCGAATTTGGCCAAAAAAGGACCTTATCCCGAAGTAATACATGTGGTTAAGGAACCGGATGCAACACGTGTTGTTGGGGCTGAGTGGCATACTGATACGGGTCACGTAGAATGCCCGCCGATGGGGGCAATCCTGCATGCGCTTGAGGTGCCGCCGAAGGGAGGCGATACACTATTTGCCAATCAGTATATGGCATATGAAACTTTGTCTGATGGTCTAAAGGCGGCTTTGCACGGTATGAAGGTTATTCACGACGACAGCCGAGTAGCCGGACCAAACGCTAATAAAGGTCGCTCGACAGAAACCCGAGACGACGGCGAGTGGAAACCGACCGCGAATGCTCACCCGGTAGTGCGCACCCATCCGGAGACCGGCCGGAAAGCACTCTACGTGAATGTCGCGTCAGCTCATTTTTTCGAGGGTATGACAAAGGAAGAAAGCCAGCCTCTGTTGCAATACCTTTTCAAGCACGCGACGCGGCCGGAATTCACTTGTCGCTTCAATTGGGAGCCGGGCTCGGTAGCATTTTGGGACAATCGATGTCTTAAACATATTGCGGTCAACGATTATCACGGCCACCGGCGTGATATGCGGCGGGTTCAGCTTTGCGGGGATCGGCCCGTTTGAACGCCAATAAACGGGAATTCCCGCCTTATTTATATGGTACGGCTTGGAAGGAGCAGGAGACGCGGCGTCTGACCCGCCTGGCTATCCAGCAAGGGTTTCGGGGTATCGATACGGCAAATCAGCGGAAACACTACTTTGAAGCCGCTGTAGGCGAAGGCATTGCAGATGCTATTCGGGATGGCTTCGTTTCGTCACGCGATGATCTTTTCATACAGACCAAGTTCACGCAACGAAGGGGGCAGGATGACCGCCTACCATATGACGAGAAGGCACCTATTAGGGAACAGGTAAAACAATCCTTTGCTTCTTCTCAGAAACACCTCGCGACGGAAGTGTTAGACAGCTACGTGCTGCATGGGCCGACAACGCAACAAGGCCTTACCGAGGAGGACCTTGAGGCTTGGAGGTCGATGGAAGAGATTTACGACGAGGGCGGCACTTGTGCGCTTGGCATCTCCAATGTTTCGCTCGATCAGCTGCGCCTTTTGCAAAAAGTTGCACAGATTAAACCAAATTTTGCACAAATTCGCTGCTATGCAGCACGGCAGTGGGACCGAAGCATTAGAGACTTCTGCGTCGCAAATGGGATCGTTTATCAGGCCTTTTCGTTATTGACCGCGAACCGGAGTGTTTTGAACCATAACGCTACGAAGATGATTGCGCGTCGTCACGGAAAGACGGCAGCACAAATCATTTTTCGGTTCGCGCTTGAATGCGGAATGTTTCCGCTGACTGGCACAAAGGATGCTGTCCATATGGCGGAGGATCTTGATGTGTTCAATTTCCAATTATCTGTGACGGAAGTGCGTACCATTGAAACGATGGTGGTGGGCGAAAAACCACAGCCGTTTCAAACTCCAATTTTACGTTGGGGTAGATGAATGCCAGCTTGCAAGCAAATATTTTTCTTAAAAAGCTGTCTCGAGACTAAGCGGCAGATGGCCTGAATAAGCCCATTCATAGCCCAAAGAAAGACGAATCAAGGGAGTGTATGTATGAAATTCGGTGGTGTAGTAGCTACGCAAATCGACGATTGGAAAATTTTTAAGGAGTTGGAGGACCTCGGTTACGACAGTGGGTGGGTGCCGGATAGCCAAATGATTTGGTCGGATTGCTATGCAACCCTGGCGCTAGCGGCGGCAAACACATCTCGGATCAGGCTAGGTACCGGGGTGGCGATTGCCGGAACCCGTCTTGCACCTGTAACAGCGCACTCGATTGCATCGATAAACAAATTAGCTCCTGGGCGGACCTTTCTTGGCATTGGGACTGGCCACACCGCCATGCGGATCATGGGACAGAAACCGGTCGGCCCAACCGCCTTTCGTGAGTACCTTCGCGTTGTGCGAGGTCTCCTGAATGGAGAGGAGGTGAATTTCACGCTAAATAAAGAAACACAACCAATTCGTTTTCAGGACCGAGAATTAAATTGCATCAATCTTAAAGACCAGGTGCCGATTTATGTAGGCGCTAACGGACCCAAGGCGTTAGCAGCTACTGGAGCCTATGGGGATGGCCGGGTTAGTGCGGGCACGGAGCCGACGCGGGTTATGCAAAGCAATATGGAACGAGTGCGGCGGGGCGCAGAAGAGGCAGGACGAGAACTCCCGGACGATTTCCACACATCTGTACTCACCTATTCTTGCGTCCTAAAAGCTGGGGAAAGCCTAAGGAGCGATCGTGTGATAAACGAAACTGGCGCTCCCGTGGTCTCATCCCTCCATTTTTGGTATGAACTCATGCTCCAGCGCGGCAATGATGGGTTTATTCAAGACGCAATTCGAGAAGAGTGGGAAGATTATAAGCGGTATGTGGGAAACATGCCGCGAGAACGCTGTCATCAGACTTTGCATCAGGGGCATTGCGCCTTTCTACCTGATAATGAACGCCAATTTGTTACGCCCAATTTGATCCGTGCAACTATGGGTCTTGTTGGAGAGCCAGACGAAATAAAGGAGCAGGTATCGGAGATGGAAAAGTCAGGGGTGAAGGAAGTACTTATTTTGCCACCGGTCAATTGCGCGCGTGAAAACTTTCTAGATTTTGCCAAGGCTATAAAAATTGAACCTAGTTAAACATTCAGAAATTTCTAATATTCAATTTTCTTTTTTGGCGCTTTGCCATCTGAGTTCTCCGGCGCTCACCTTCGACTTCAAGTTCTTTGGCATTCTCTGGGCCAACGTAATTATAAACTTCTCGCCAGTTATCGTTTTTAGCCCATTCAAAGGGTGCTCTTACCGTTGTCTGCGGCCCGGTTGCACTTTCGAGAAGCCGAACCGCCATTTTAGCTAATTCCATCTGCATTTTGTGGTCATAAGGTTTGCCGCAGGGATTGCCGAGTGGGAAGTCGACGAAGAGGAAGCGGGCGACAGCGCAATGCTCGACGATGTCCTTACCAGAACCCAGGACTACGGTTGGTATGCCATTCTTTTCAAGATGTCTTGCTGTCAGACCCACGGTCTGGTGGCAAACGGGTCACAACGGGATCAGGAGCGCCGCGTCGGCGCCATCTTTAATCAGACGGTCCAAAATATTGGGCGCATCATGCTCGTTTGTGTGCCTATGGCTGTAGTCCGTTGGCACGCTATGGAAGCGTTCGGTGAGCCCGCCGATCACCCCTTTCGCAACTAATTTTTGCATTGCGAGCAGCGGTAGATAGGTTTCTCTATCCTTGGTGTGGGTGGACTCTTTATCCCAGGCCAAATTCCGGTTGTAGAGATTGGCTGGTGCCTCCGCCACGGCTTGCGACCATACCTCTCTCTTTGGCGGATTATCATCGCTCCAGTCACCCTCTGGGTAGGATGTAGTTATGATCGCGATCTTTGCATCCTTCAAGGGACGTTTCAGGCGCGTGAAGGGTGCCGTTTCGTTATATGCCCAGCGGTAGTCGCTGGGATATCCAAGAGCGCGGTAATACAGCCGCGTGCGTTCCATATAGGGAATTGGAGCATCATTCATACTGCCATATATAAGGCTTAGGTCCGAGTGCGTCTATTGCCGCATCGGAAGTTTGCAACATAATCCTCATTTTACGAAGAGAGGCCGAAATGCCGAAGTTTCCATTCGAAATGGTGCCACTTCCGGAAGATCGCAGCAGCCTAAAACCGCGTAAGACCGGGCTTACGATGATGGTCGACTTTGGGATGCCAGTCGGAAAGTTAGAAGACCTTCTAGGATTGGTGGGCCCTCATGTTGATTTGATTAAGATCGCTGTAGGTTCGGCGCGGCTCTATCGAGAAACGTATCTTGGACAAAAGATCCGCCTTTGTGAAGGTTATGACGTAAAGCCGTTCATTGGTGGCCAGTTCCTTGAATATGTGATCGCGACACAAGGATTTGAGGCTGCACCCGATTTTTACAAGGAGGCGAAACGCATGGGGTTCGGGGCGGTGGAAGTCTCGGATAATTGTGTACCGCTCTCCGCCAACCAGCGAAAATCATTGATCAGCCAAGGAGTGGAGGCAGGGCTGGAGATACATGGCGAAATTGGCTCGAAAGATTTTAAGCAGACCGCAGAGACCTTGATTAGCCAGGCGCACGATTGTCTCGATGCTGGCGCAGGTGTGGTCTTGGTAGAAGCTGCAGAAATGATAATCGATGGTGAAGTGCAGGAACACCTAATTACGGCCCTTGAGGCCGAATTTCCGCGGGAGGAGGTGATTTATGAATTGCCAGGCCCTTGGATCAAAGGGGTGACGCTCTCTGACGTTTATCAAATGAAGAAGTTCCTAATCGAGCGTTTCGGTCCAGATGCGAATATAGCTAATGTGTTACCTGACGATGTCTTTGAAACAGAGGCGCTCCGTTGTGGCCTTTCTGTAATTGGGCCGAAGGAGTTTGCGTTAGGCGTAGGTTAGCGAAGAAAGTTGAAAATTATCTCCTTATCGCCCTCAATCGACACAACGCTTTGGGAAGATGCCTACAGTTCTCGGTTATCGGCAAAATTCAGCGTTAAGAAAATATCGAAATGCAATGCCTATGGTTGTAGATTTAGAATACGACTAATTTTAAAGGATAGTTGGTTTTTAGCGGTATAAATTTCCGCTTGCCCGGTTGCTAATCCGAGAATTTGATGAATGATACTATATTATCGGGTCTTCGGTTTCTTCGGCGGCCAATTTTATAAGATGCATTGATATTAAGGGGTGCAACATGAAGAAAATTTTGGTTGCTGCTAGTTTGGCCACATTGTTCCCGTCTTTAGCTTTGGCGCACCACCCGCTCGCGGGTATGCCAATGGAAACCTTCGCGCATGGCTTGTTGTCTGGCTTAGGGCATCCAATCTTAGGTTTCGATCATCTTTTTTTCGTGGCACTGGTGGGTATTGCCGCAGTGTATACCGCTCATCGCTTTTGGACACCGTTCGCATTTATCGGTGCGATGCTCTTGGGTTGCCTTGCAACCAGCTTTGGTTTCACGCTACCGGGGGCTGAGATTGTTATTGGTTTTTCGCTGTTGATCCTTGGTTATTTGGTGCTGTCCGGTCGAGCGCTCAGTATGCCGGTCGCTTTGGCAGCCTTCGCAGGATTCGGTTTATTCCATGGCGGGGCCTTTGGCGGTTCGATTGCGACGCAGGAAGCCGGGGTCGGTGGAGCCGTTCTTCTCGGTTACCTCTTAGGCCTTGGCGTCATTCAGTATTTGATTTCCGCAGCATCTGGATGGATTGCTTTGAATATCTGGAAGGCAACCGAAGCCGCTGCTATTCAAACACGCATTGCGGGTGCCGTTGTTGCCGGTATTGGTCTCTTTCTCAGTCTAGAGAATGCAGAAGGTATCATCTTTGACACTATGGGTTGGACTTCCTAAAGCGCGGATTTATTAGTGAATTTCGGGTTCTGGCACGTCCCCGGCGCCGGCTTCTAAGAAATCGAAGTCGCAGCCTTCATTGGCTTGCCGAATGTGTTGTGCATACATCCAACCATAGCCGCGAGGATAATGGGGCTTAGGCTCTACCCATTCGGATTTCCTCCGGGCCATTTCCTCGTCACTAACATTGAGATGAAGCCGACGGCCTGGGATATCTAAATCTATCATGTCACCGTCCTGGACAAGGGCGAGAGGACCGCCGATGAAGGATTCGGGCGCTACATGCAGGACGCAGGTGCCGTAGGATGTTCCGCTCATTCGCGCGTCGGATATGCGCACCATATCACGTACGCCGTCTTTCAGTAGTTTCTGTGGGATTGGAAGTTGTCCCCATTCGGGCATGCCAGGTCCGCCGACCGGACCAGCGTTCTGCAACACGATGACTGAATCCTTTGTAATCTGGAGGTTCACATCGTCAATTCGCATTGCAATGTCATTGTAGTTTTTGAAGACGACTGCAGGTCCCGTGTGCTGATGTAAGTGCGGTTCGGCTGCTGTGTGCTTAATGACGGCGCCATCTGGCGCAAGGTTGCCCCTAAGGACAACCAATCCCCCTTCATCAGACATCGTATTATCAAGCGCGCGAATGACTTCTTCGTTATAAACCTTCGCACCCTTTATGTTATCGCCGAGTGTTTTTCCGTTCGCTGTAAGGGCATCGAGATGGAGTTTGTCTGACAAACGCCCTAGGAGACCACGAAGTCCGCCCGCGTAATAGAAATCTTCCATTAAGTAGCGACCAGATGGCCGAATATCCGCAATTACGGGCGTGTTGCGTGATAACGTATCGAATAGCGATAGATCGATATCGACGCGCGCACGGCGTCCAATGGCCAGCAGGTGGATAGCTGAATTTGTAGAGCCACCAAGCGCCATGATGGTTGTTACTGCATTTTTCAATGCCTTTCCTGATAGTATGTCCAGGGGTTTTAAATCCTCCCAGACCATTTCCACTACCCGCCGTCCAGAAGCAGAGGCCATGCGGATATGGTTTGAATCTGCGGCTGGGATCGAGGCAGCGCCTGGCAGCGTCATACCCAGGGCTTCTGCCGCGCTCGTCATTGTGGATGCGGTACCCATAGTCATGCAGTGTCCCGGGGAACGGGCAATGCCGCTTTCTACTTCGTCCCACTCATCTTCGGTGATATTACCAGCTCTTAGCTCAGCCCAGTATTTCCAAGAATCTGTTCCGCTACCTAGCGGTTCGCCGTGCCAGTTGCCCCGCAGCATTGGGCCTGCCGGGACAAAAATTGCCGGAATGTTCATGCTGGCCGCTGCCATGATCAGCGCAGGCGTGGTCTTATCGCAACCGCCCATTAAGACAGCGCCGTCGATTGGATGGCTCCTTAATAACTCTTCTGCCTCCATTGCCAGCATATTGCGATAGAGCATTGTGGAGGGTTTTACGAAAGGCTCAGAGAGGCTCATCGCCGGCAGTTCGATCGGAAATCCACCCGCTTGAAGTACGCCTCGTTTTACGTCTTCTACACGCTGTTTAAAATGTGCGTGGCATTGGTTGATATCGGACCAGGTATTGATAATCGCGATGACTGGTTTACCGTCCCAATCGGAGGCACTGTAGCCCATTTGTTTTGCGCGGGAGCGATGGCCAAAGGCGCGCAAATCCTGCACACCAAACCAGCGAAAGCTGCGGAGATCCTCGGCTTTAATGCGTTTGGTCATTGTTGACGGCTTACTTGTGGTTATTAGGGGCAAATTTTTAATTAAGCCGTGGTCACAAAAAAGAAAATTCCTGTCACCTTTGAACCCTTAAATGTTGGGTTAGCAATCAATATATCAAAATGTCCATAATTAATAATTCTTGCGAGGTTAATTTGGCTTTCGTGATAGATAAAATGGCTGAACTGTTGTAGGCGATATCGAATAATTGCTGAACATCACTTCGATCAAAAGACCCGGTAGGAACCTGCAGGAGCTAATTTATGCCAGCATCTGAGGAAAGTTTTATCAATGAGTTGACCATTCGTGAGCCGGATGACTGGCATTTGCATGTCCGCGACGACGAAATGATGGCGTTAATCACCCATTTTACAGCGCGTCAGTTCTCGCGGGCTATAATTATGCCAAATTTAGTGCCACCTGTAACTACCGTGGAAGCGGCGGAAGCCTATCGCGATCGAATTCTCCACGTTTTGCCGGAAGGTCATCGATTTACGCCATTGATGACGGCTTATCTAACTGACGAGATTGACGAGGATGAAATTGCTCGGGGTCATGCGGCCGGCGTTTTCACGGCCTGTAAGCTCTACCCAGCCGGTGCGACTACCAATTCGGCTTTTGGCGTTACGGATGTGCGAAAAATACACCGCGTACTCGAACGAATGCAGAAAATTGGCATCCCTCTATTGGTACATGGCGAGGTGGCTTCTTCTGAGATCGATATCTTTGACCGCGAGGCCGTATTTTTGGAAAAGGTGCTGAGCCCTATGCGAAGTGACTTTCCAGAACTTAAAATTGTATTGGAACACATCACAACGTCCGATTCAGTAGACTTTGTCTCCGAAAGTGATGTTAATATGGCAGCAACGATCACACCGCATCACCTTCGGATAGATCGAAATGCCCTTTTTGATGGCGGAATGCGACCACATGCCTACTGCTTGCCAGTTGCCAAACGTTCGCACCATCGCGCAGCGTTGCGGCAGGCTGCAATCTCTGGCAATCCGAAATTCTTTTTGGGCACAGACTCTGCGCCACACCCAAGGAAAGACAAAGAAAGCGACTGTGGTTGTGCTGGTATTTTTTGCGCTCCGGTTGCCTTGGAAAGTTACGCGCTGACATTCGAAGAGGAGGGCGCGCTCGATCGTTTGGAAGGGTTCGCTTCTGAGTTCGGGCCCCAGTTTTATAAGCTGCCGCTCAACGATGGCAAAATTACGTTGAAGCGAGAGGCCTATAAGGTGCTAGAAACTATAAGTGCTGGGGGTCTAAGTGTAGTTCCG
>MDSX01068256.1_pt1 | contig 15294 bp, 8 predicted proteins | sample 811141 | NCBI WGS metagenome assembly MDSX01 (sample SAMN05326642, study PRJNA326480) | marine metagenome | isolation source: seawater | place: Atlantic Ocean: South East | collected 2010
GGCTCGTTCTTCAGCGACCGTTCTTGGTCGTTCGTGCAGCTGGTTCGGGAATTGAAGGCAGTGGTGATTTGCTTGCATTAAGAGGAGACATTTCATTTCCGATCGAAGTCAAAACCACAAAGTCAGAAAAAATCTACCTCAGCGGAAGAACGCTGGATCAATACAATGCGCTCGTCTACGAAGGCGAACGTTGCGGATTGATGCCATTGTATGCCCATCGACTCAAAGGAACGCGAGGTGATTCCTGGCGTATCTTCAGAGTTGAGACCACGACACTCGAGGGTCGTCTGCGCCTCCTCGCCCGCCGTATCCCTGCTCTTCCTCGCACTCGAAAAGGCCGTGCATTCATCGATTGGTCCCAAGGCTTACCCCTGAATGAATTCATCAACATCGTATGTCAGCACAACGAACACTCACCAACTCTCGAGTTTATCCAGAAACGAAGTGCAGTTGAAGAAGAATTTGAGATCCCAGACATCCAACGGTCAATTCTTGACGAACTTCAACGAAGACGTACTCTTATTCGATGATCAGAAGTACGGAATGATGAGGATGAAAAGAAGAATAAACAGCAGCCCGAGTGATGAGAGGTTGCTGGCTTTTCTTGAAATTTGATCGACCCATAGGGGATGAAAGTTCCACAATTTGAGTTTCCGTCCCAAGGCACGAACTCGAGACAATCCTGCATGGACCATGTCTTTGAACATATGACCACCATCGAATGGAACCATTGGGATGAGGTTGGTAAATCCTAAGAGAACATTGACCCACATCATCCAAAACATCAGATTGACCAACAACAACAGTCCGTCTTTGCCGATGAGGTTGCCCAGCCATGCATCGTCTGCTTCGAGCATGGCTTCCTCGTTCGGATGCATTGCAACACCCTGGAATTCAAAGGGGATGATCATGATGTTCACAACGTGCAACGGAGCAATAAGCGTGCGCTGAAGCGTTGTGTATTCCACGTTCGGAGACAATGGACCTGCAAGCCGGTCTATTCCTGCCGTGTTTGATGAGAGGCCTTCGACGCCCAAGAATGGGTCGCCTGTTTTGATCGACAGTGCATCCAATTGATCATTAGAGTAGCCGAGGTTTTGATAGTACTCGTATTTGTCTGAAAGGGTAGCAGTTACCGTTTCTCGCGTCCCATCTTCATGCAAGACGCCAATCTGCACCGAATCGCCCGCTTGATACTCATCGAGAACATCACGGAATCCTTCCAGACCTACAACGTCATTTCCTTCGATGGTCTCAATCGTATCCCAAGGCAGCATACCCGCTTCATCGGCACCTTCCCCCTTGATGATTCCCTTGACGTGGATGGATTGATCGTCAGAAGAAAACTGTCCTGCAATTCCACCCATTAACAGCAAGAGAACAAAGGCTGCAAACAGATTCGTTGCAGGCCCTGCAGCAAACATCCGCTGCCGCTCACGACGTGGCGCCTTGAACAGTTCTTCACCTTCAGGTTCAGCAAAGGCTCCGAGTGGCAATGGGCCCAACTGAAGCAAACCGAAGGAACGAATGCGCATACCATGGCCTCGCGCCAGCAATCCGTGACCAAATTCGTGGATGACAAGTGCAACAATGAATCCAATCAAGCCCCACCAGAGCGGTATGACTGGGTTGATTCCCGGTATCGCTACCAATTCACTTGCTGACGGGGGGTCGATGTCTGGTGGTGAGAGAAGAGCCCCGATAAACGCCAGGAGAACCACCAAGGCAACCATGAACATGGCAAAGGTGCAGACCCAGAGCGATATTTCTCCATAGATTCTCCAAAAACGACGCGGTTTTGCAACCTTTTCCAACAGATGAAGACCTTTCTTTGTACGGACCATGAGGACGAAACCAAACACTCGTGTTGCATTCCATCGATCGAGAACACCATCTCGCTCCCAACGCTTGAGCAACAAATACCAGCCGAAAATGAGGAGTGGAATGATGCGCCAGTCAAAATCGACGGCTCCCCATGATGCTGCCATTACCCTTGGGTAGGTTTGCTTCCATTTGAATCAATGCACCAACTCGTGAATGTGAAGGTTCATGAATGGGGACTCGAAGGTTGGGTCATGCTGCATCGGACTGCCATCGAGTCATGGACAAGTGACAAGTGGGGCCAACCTTCTGTCCAAATTGCTGAATGGTTGATTGAAGATGATATTGTTCAAGCCTTTATCCGCCTCCAACGAGGAGCATTGATTATCGATGCAACCGTTGATGAGAAAGGGCACTTGCGATGCAAGAACCATTTGCACATTCCTTTCGACCAATGGAATCCTGGCTCGATTCAAGCAAGTCGAACTCGCGATTCACGTGTACGTTTTCGTCACCGACACGCAGAAATTGTTCTCTCAGCTCGATTTCGAGCACCTGAATGGGGACAAGCGCTGCTTGAAGAATGGTTGATGGCACAGCGAGGAGAAGAAACTCGACCAAAAAGTTCGGAGCAACGTTTGGCGACAATTCGACGCTCTAAGGCAACCATAGAACGGTATTTGGAACAGTCAAACCTTGATTATGCATCCGAGATGTTGACCACAACGAAAATCAGCCTCAGCAATACAATACGAGAGCTTTCACGCCATCGCGCTCATGCTGAAAGCGAAGAGTGATCATTCCTCTTCGTCAACACCTAAAGCAACCAAAAATGCGCGTTCTTGTTCTGCTTGTATGGATTCTGGTGATGTTGAGAAGATCTTTTTGAGCACTGGTTCTGCAACCATTGGGAAAAGAAGAATGCCACCTATGCACGCGAGAAGATACATGATCGAGGAACCCGGGACATACGTCAGCCCTGGCCCAGAACCACTGACCATGAGTTTGACGGCTCCAAGCCAAGGAATTTCACCACCAGCCCGTCCGACAAGCCACCCTTCTTGAACGGGCCCCAACACTGAACCATCCGATGAACGCAGTCCAGATGAACCATTGACAGCATCCGGTCCTTGGTCGACTGAACACTTGTTGGCATCACCTAAGGTCAACAACCCAGAGTGCTTTGGCGTCCATTCATGAATCCGTAAATGCGGTTCAACGCCTGCATGAACGAAACGCTTGCAGTCGTAATACCCTGCGTCAATTCCGTCAAAATCGATGGTGATTTGAGTTTGGTTGATCACCTGAGTTCCGGGAACATCCCATGTGAGAACACACGCTCCAGAGCGGCCGTCAATACGCCATTCAGGGTCATATGTACCACCTGTGGGGCAAGGATTGGCTGTCGTTGTTGCCGGATACGCCTCATTCGGTACAACACGTAGAATCGCTCGATGGATGATGGGCGTCGATGTTTCTCCGTTTTTCTTGTAGATGACGACATCGCCCTCCATTCCATGTGTCTCATGCCCATAGTATGGGTTGGATGGATCGCTTGCTTCTGCAAATGTTACGATGTTCTCAAATGACGATTTGTGCACCAATACAAGGTCGCCTGCATCGATGCTGCCAACCTCGCCCTCATCATCATGCACCATGCTGGAGGATTCGACGACAACAAGAGGTGGCATCGATTGAGTGTGAGCATACAATGCTGCGATGAGAACAAAAATCATTCCACCTGCGAGGAGAATCTCTCGAAAGAGAAGTTTGGTCGAGTCGGAAGGTTGCAAACAATTCCCACCGCTTCAACGTCGCATGCCACGTTCTTGAAGAAACGCATTCCATCGCTCTTCATGACCCGCTCCCAATGCTGCAGCAGAGCGATCACCCTCAGAACGACGGCGTTTCAATTCAGCAGTGCTCTGGATTTCATACAATTCATCCAACGTACTGACATGTCCTTTGAACACCAAGAATTCGGGTGTCACGAAAATAAGTCCTGTTGCACCGATGACAAGGAGCCCGATAGCTGCTCCAGTATACTCGCCCCATGTTTCAGATTCTTGGAGAAAAAGAAGTTGTGACAGCCCTGCTAAAAACAGAACCAAAAATGCCCCAAACAGTGTGTTCAAAATCGAGTACTGTCGTCCATGTTGAGCCGCCCACCATCGTGAAAATGCACCTGCCATGTCTGCCCCTCGTTTACCGCTATGAACGGTGCTCTTCATGACAATTGCGGAAAAATGCGTAGTGACCTGTCGCCGATGAGTTGATATGCTAAACAAATAAGGTACTTGATAGTGGGTGAGTCCAACATGCGTAAGGCCGTTTTCCTCGTCGCTCTGTTCTTCATTTCGGTGATGGCTCCACTCGCCTCGTCAGCCACAACTGAAACGCAATTTAAGGGGGGTTCAACCTCCTACACGCACACATTCAGCGGCCAAGGAAACGGCTCTGCTGGTGTCATCACATTCCCGTTTGGTTCGGAAGTCACCTCTGCCCAATTCAATTTCCTTGGTGAAGCAAGCACGACAACTTGGAGCAATTTCACCAACAACAACGACTTTGGCGGTCTCGGAACAGGACAATGGACGAGTAAACAGACTGGTTCATTCCAGTACGGCTCCCGAACCAATCTCGAAACAGCCGACAACGAGATTGGGCTCCGTGGCAATCCCACCAACACCGTCGTGACATTCCGTGGAAGCAATGAACTATCCAACGCCAATTCCGCTACGCTCAACGCTACTGGGCAATTTGTTTCCCTCGGAGATCAGGGGTACAACAGCATTACCAAGCAGTTCACCGATTTGTCTGTTTCATCAAGTGCGAGTTGGAATTATCGTGGAATCGTTGTTCCTGTGTCGGAGCATGAGATTCATGCAACGCGTTACTCAAGCACCTCGATGTATACTGCCCCCTCCATCCAACGTTTCAATGCCACCACTGGGGCGTTGCTGGGTACTGCAACCTTGAGTACAACAGGATGCACCTCTACAGTCTCAAGCTACTGGTATGACGCAGCCGTCGACTCAAATGGAAACATATGGACCGTGTCTTATTCCTACTATTATCTCACAAAATGGACACTCAACGCAGCGAAGACCCAGTGGCAGTGTTCATCTTACACCAGTTACGGGTACCCGTACTATCTCACTGGCGTCGACTTTGATGATGATACCGGCAAATTGTTTGTCAGTTATTACGATTCATCGACCTACCCAACCTACAACCGCTACCTAATGGAAGTTAATCCAACCAATCCGAGATCAATCAATTCAACATGGTCGATTGGCACGGCTGCCGATTACAATCACAAAACCACATCGACTGCAGGCAATCCGAACTCGGGGCTTGTTGTCGACCTGCCGCGAGTCATTCTCAACGAGTACAATCTCCAAGGTTCACGACATCATCATTTTACCATGAACGGATTCAATCTGGAGAAAATGGGTGTTCAAGAAATGCCCAATGGAGGCCACTACGGTATGACGCAAATCGATGACGATGGAAAGATCTACTATTCCTGCTACCATACATCGTATTGCAACTCCGTCCAGAGAAAAATCCACATGTGGGGCGATGGTTCGATCTTCGACAGTCGTACGCCTACAGCTACAACAACAACAATCTACGGAAAAACAACAACTGCAAGTCGGGCGGTTGACCAAATCAATCTTCAGAGTGCGATTGGCTACACACCATCCGGTACCTCCATCGATATCGACGTCTCGAACGACAACGGCGTCACATGGAAGTCAATTTCTGTTGGCTCAACCAAAACCTTCGCGAGCAGTGGCAACAAAATCACCTGGCGAGCGACCCTCAATGGCACATCTACAGCGACACCAGTCCTTGATTTGGTCACGATTCAATACACAACAAACTACTACAGCAGTGGAAACTTCTACGTTCGGTCGAACTACAACAATCCGTTCCCGTCATATGTCGCTGCTACTGTTCATTATAACGCGACCACACCTGCAAGTACCTCTCTCACCGTACAACTTGGCGGAAGTACGTCGAGCCTGTGCAGTAGTGGTCTGACCACGTTTGGACAGAGTGGCTTGACCAAGGCGTTCACGACACCAAGTTACGGGTACCTCTGTCTCCGAGTCTCATTCTCCACGAGCAATTCAGCCTACACTCCAGTGCTGCAAGACATACAAATTGCACTCCACAGCAACGCTCCAGAAAACCCTGGGTTTGAAATTCACACGCCAAATCCAATTCCTGCAAACTTCTACCCTCCGCTCAATCCAACCGTTGGTTGGAAGGAAAATGGCCCGCTTGTCGGTAGCAAAACCATCGATGCAGTTGGCGCTTCGAATACAATCATCAAAGCCTTCAACGATCGAATTCCTGACACAGGAGCAGGATTTGTCGACATCCCCATTGATTTGACATCTGAAAGCAGCGGAATCCTCACCCTTACATCGTTCAGCGTGACCTACACCATTCAAACCGTCAACCTTGAAATCAACATCCCTGAAGGTGAAATTTTGCATGAGCGAACCGAGCCATACGAGGTGATCACACGACACATCATCGGTGAAAGCGCCACAAAGATTCGCGAGGCTACACTCACGTTGATGACAAATTCTGCAAGCACAAACCCGACCCTCTTCTGGCAAGATGGTGATGTGTTCCCTTCGCCAAACGATCCAGAAGGCTACGTTGTCATGGACGGAAATTCCTACTCGATCCTCAACAACAGCATTCTTGAAATCCACTGGCTGTTCCGAATTACCAGCGAGTTCCCAGACCAATTCAACGTCCGATTCAAAACAGGATGTTTGGATGACAGTGGTTCCGCTGGATTCGCTCCACTGGACCTGATCAGCGAGGAGGGTCTACGTGTCAATCGAACCTTCGGACTTGGTTGGATGAAGGTCAGAGACATCGAGGGCGATTTGGTGCGGGATGATGTTCCAAACAATGCATGGGTTGCTGCAGGTGAAACACTTCACTTCCAAGGTGCGATGTGGTTCATGGAATCGGAAGATGCTCCGCTTGACAGTGCATTCGATGTCCGTGTTTCACGAAACGGATGGGTCGAATCAACGGCGAGGGATACGACCAACAACAACGGTTCCTTCTTCATCAGCGTGGTTACGCCAAACATCGACGTCCCTGACGGATTGAATTACGAAGTCCAAACCTACAACGAGCGGAACCCAACGCATGTCATGGCGCCAAACTCGGATTGGAGTCGTACCTTCCGTGTTGATGCTACGCCACCTGAACGACGAGCAGTCTCACCGATAGATGGCTCCTATGAGGCAGGAGTCAATCAACAAGATGTACGAATACTCGTTCATGACGAAGTCGGCGTTCCGATGGAATTGACTCTGATGTACTGGGTCGAAGCTGACCACGATCTCAATCGGAATGGAATCGCCGATGATTCCGAGTATGCAAGCAAACGTGTCACCAACATGAGTGAGAGTAAGAGCAAGTGGTTCATGACCACCATCGACCACTCACGAAACCCGAACATGGGTCGCGTCTCCTATTACTGGTCGGGCGGTGACCAAGCAGGCAACCCTGTCTTTTACACTCAATACGACGATGAGGGCGTCTTGTACAACCTCAATTCAGGACCCGGATTTAATTTCGATGATGCGACCTTCCAAACTCGAAAAGACTCTGAAGCCATCTTCACCGGTCTTGAATGGGTTGGGCACGGCGACGATGAGCCTGTCTTTGCAGGTCTTGAACAATCCATCACTGTCGGATTCATCGATGCCAACACAGCGATCGACTTTGAGCACATCTCCCTCGTCTTTGACTTCGAAGGACCCAACCCAAGTCGAGATGCTCAGCGAATCTCGTATTCAGGATTGAACAATACGTTCTGGAGTGAGAGCGATTACATCCATCTCTTACCAACCAGCACGATGATGGAAACGACCAACGAATCTGGACTTCCTTGGATCATCGTCACCTACAATTTCGTCTTTGCTTGGGATTGGCCTGATGAAGAAATGGGCGATCTTGCTCTGTTGTTCAAAGAACGTGGCTCAATGGAAGACAGGGAGCTGCTGATTCTCGAGCACACCTTCCGTGTCGAAAACGACTTCACGCTCTCACCAACGGACTACATCGTCGAGGACGTCAGTGAACCAAGAACCGGTCCTGTTGCGGACGGTACCCGTGTTCGCAAGGACGATCGATTGGCATTCAGTGGCCGTGTTGTTTACGAAGGAAGCAACGTACCAGCACCTCGTGACGTCGGAATACTCGTGGAAGTCTTCGATGGTGAAAAGCTGTGGAGCGATGGGTCACTGACTGAAGACGGCGAATATCTGATCGAGGTTCCACTTGATTCAGCAAAGTCCTTGCAGTCTTCGCCGAGTCGGACATGTTTGATTTCCATCACGAACATTCCAGGTCGTGGAGAAGACATGACAGGAACGCTTGTTTCAACCACTCTGCAGGTGATTGTCGACGATGCTGCACCTCGAGTTGTACGACGAATGGCGCCGTTGAATATCATCGACGTCTCTCCTTCGAACGACTTAACCTCCATCTACGTTGAATTCCAGGGTTCAGAAGACGCTGATTTAACGGGTTCAGAACAAATGGTTCATTGGGTCATGCGTGACCAAACTCGTACGGTTACCATCGGTGCTGGTTCTTCCGTGTTAGGGATGCAGCAAGACGGTCAAACCGTGTACTGGACCGGTGAAGTCGATATCACAGCCGGTGGAACCATTGTCCCACAAGCTGGCGATTTCATTGGGTTCTACGTAACGGGTTGGGACGCTGCTGGAAATCAATTCCCTGTGGTTTCAAATTCTGAAGCAAGTCCAATACCTGAATTGGCCTTTGACGATACGGACTTTGAGCGACAATGGGTGCGCTTGGGCGCTGTTGGACCCGAACTGCGCGTTCAATCGATTACTGTCTCCGATGACCACGTCTCTCCAGGAAGCGATGTTGAGATTACAGCATCTGTGATCAACAACGGAGGATCAACGACGTCTCAATTCAAGGTGGCCTTCTTTGCAGGCGATTCAGATGAACCGTTTGACGTCAAGGCCATTATCGGTATCGAAGGCGGAGAAGTCATTCCTGTCACCGTCAATTGGGAAGTCGAGGACGTCGATCGTGTTCGAGTTGAAGTGGACTACGGGGATGTATTGGTCGAAGTCAACGACAACGACAACACCGCTGAACACGACATCAACATCGCCTATGGCCAATATCTTGGCTGGTTGGATTCCCCACGTGAGCATCCTCTCGCATGGATTTTTGCCATCTCCACCGTGTTCATTCTCATCTTCGTCGCCACAGTCGCAAGCCGAACAGCAGTCGACCACGGTGATGGTGCATTTGCTGAAGACGAGGAAATGGATTGGGAACACGACGAAGACGACTACGACGATGATGACTACGACGAAGACGACGTCGACTGATACCTCATTCAGTGACAAATCCTCAAGAAGGGTGGGCAGACAGAACACTCCGCGGGGGTGGGGAGAGTATGTCGGATGTCTTTTCCAACCTCCATCCACAACTCCAATCTTTTCTCTCAGCGCGTGGTTGGAAACCAACACCTGTTCAGGAACAAGCATTGCCTGATCTGATCGATGGAAAGGAACGTTTGCTCATCGCCCCAACGGGTTCCGGGAAGACACTCGCCGCCGTACTTCCCCTTCTCCATCGCTGTAAAGTGGAGAATTGGAAACCCTTGTCAATCCTCTACATTACACCACTACGAGCCTTGAATCGAGACGTTGACCGACGACTTGCTGAGTTGAGTGAAGCGCTAGAATTACGATTCGCCCTTCGACACGGAGACACACCGACGAACGAGCGTTCACGCCAAGTTCGTCGACCACCACACCTTCTTGTTACAACGCCCGAGACGTTCCAACTGATGTTCACAGGGCATCGTTTGCGTGCAATGCTTTCATCGGTTCAGGCCGTCGTCATCGACGAAGTGCATGATTTGGCTGGGAACGAACGTGGATGGCAGTTGCGGTTAGGATTGCAACGATTGGAAGCGCTCTGTGGACGTACATTGCAAAAGGTTGGTCTTTCTGCAACTGTGGGGAATCCAGATCAGGTCGCATCATGGATTTCCAACGAGTCGTGTCAACCGATTCTTGCCCCTGCGGAACGGTCAACCGTCCTGACGGTCGAAACGGCTCCTCCACTGGCTGAGGACGAGGTTGGAGCAATGGAAATGCGGTTATCACCACGAGCGCATGCGACGTTCCGCTTGTTGGCTGAAATCGTCGAGAACGACCCGCCATGTCTCGTCTTCGTCAACAGTCGAAACGCTGCGGAAACAGTGGCTCAGCGATTGCAAACCATGGCTCCACAGCTGAAGATTGGTGTGCATCATGGTAGCCTTGCTGCAGAAACTCGGCAGGAAATGGAAGAAAACATTCGCAGTGGGACGCTTCAGGCGCTTATCTGCACCTCAAGTCTTGAACTTGGTATTGATGTTGGTTCAATACGAAAAATCGTACAATTGGAAAGCCCTCGTTCGGTTGACCGGATGTTGCAACGTGTTGGTCGAGCAGATCATCGCATCGGTGGAATCGGTCGTGGCCATTTGCTCGCTTGGGAAACCGATGGTATCGCTGAATCCGCTGTCGTCGCCCATCGTTCACATCTTAGTTTAATCGAAGACGTTGAATGGAGAACGCGTCCTTACAGCATTGCTGCAAACCAAATAATGCTCATGGCTCACAGTTTCAAAGTGGTTCGAATCGATGATGTTCACGAAATCTTTGAACAAACCGAGCAATTTGAGGATTGGACTCGAAAGGATACCGAGAATGTCCTCGCCGTCCTCGCTGATCGTTGGCTCTTGCGGTATTCCCTTACTCCACATGAGACGCCATGGTATCGCTGGCCAAAGCATCTCTACCTTGCATCCAAAGAAGCGATACCTGATGGCGATTCTTGGCCTGATGAATTGCCGCGTTATGACGTGACTGATGATGACATTCCTGTTGAGTACAAAAGCATGCGAATGCCTGTTCCGCAAGAATTCAAGGACGGATGGTTTGCTTCAGCCGGACGTACTCGTCGATGGGTTGAACATCACCTCTCCATGATTCCAGACAAGCAATCCTACAGAGTTCGTGACGTTGTAACTCGCCGAACCATCGGGAATGTGGACGAAGCATTCGTTCTCGAACTCAATGGAAGCGGTGAAGAAGAAGATGGTCGTACTCGTCAATTCGTGATGGCAGGACGGACATGGACCATTGTCGATGCTGATCCTGAACAAAGTGAAGTCCTGGTCGCTCCAGTTTCCATCCAAGGTGAAGCACCGACATGGGTCGGTGAACTACCTCCTGTTCCAGCTGTGGTGGCACGGAACATCGGTCGACTTCGTCGGTTAATCGCCGAAGACTTTGGTCTCGTTGAAGCGCAGCAAAGCGAACGGATAGATGTTGCAGGACTCCTCGCTCACGATGGCCATCCTTTGACGTCGTATCCACTCGATGGAGAAGCAATTGGACTCTTAGCAGACACCATTACACGACACATCGATGCGACAGAAGCGTTGCCTGATCAGCAAACCATCACCATCGAGCGACGTTCAGAAGCGCTCGTAGTCAACATCTGTCAAGGGACATTGATCAACGAAACCATCGGACATCTGCTCCTTGCCATGGCATCAACACGAACGGGAAGATGGGGTGGATTGATGATTGAAGCAACCCGCATCCACATTTCAGGGGCAGACATTGAACCAGAAGATATCGTCAGTTGGTTGAATGAACTTCCTGCGGATGGAATCGAGGGCCTCCTTTCTGTTACGTTACCAAATTCTCGTCAAGTACGTTGGAGATTTGCACAGGTTGCAAAGACCTTTGGAATTCTTCAGCATGGTGTCGACCCTCGGAAAATCAACCTCGCAGCACTGGTTCGAAAGTATCGAGGAACCATCGTTCTCGAAGAAGTTCTCAACAAACTCTACTATGAGCGAATGGACATTGAGGGAGCAAAGGACGTTCTTCGGGGAATTCAATCAGGGCTTCTGGATGTGATTGTGACATCGGCTGGACCCCTTGGATTGTCGGATCGAAGTCAACGTGACTTGTTGTTACCAAATTGGGACAACGAGGCTGTTCGAGCACAATTGCGTTTGCGTTTGATGAACGAACGTGCTGTACTTTGTTGTCTCAAATGTCGAGCAATTCGAAGGTTTCGAGTTGAGCGTTATCCGGAATTAACAAGTCCAGGAGAATGCATCTCTTGTCAAGGCCAGATGCTGGTTTGTGCCCGTGAAGGGCTCGAGAAAATGCTTGAAGAATGGGTGGTTTCTGAAGAGGAAAGCGATCGAAATAGAATGATTCGCAATGCTTCACTCATTCGAACGCATGGATTCCATGCAATTGTGTGCCTCATGGCACGGGGCGTTGGTGAAGCAACGGCTCAAAGGATTCTTCGAAAAGGTCACAACAACAACGTCGAAAGTCTGCTTCAATCGATTCACCATGCAGAGATTGAGTATGCTCGTACTCGACGATTCTGGGGTTGATTACTCGAATTCAACATTTCGAAGCGTGATACCTGCTTCTTTCATCATGTTGGTTGAACGTGTGAAATCCTCCAGCCATCTCTCAGGGGTGTTGTTTGCTCCTGCATATACAACTTCCACAATACCTGCTTGAATCAAAGAACGGGCACAGCGTGTGCATGGAGGCCATGTTACGTAGGCTGTGCAATCTTTGAGTGATACGCCGACACGTGCTGCATGCATGATTGCATTTTCTTCAGCGTGACAAATCAATGGGTACTTTTCTTCACGATCCGCCAAACGTTCCTCTGAATCTTCAATTCCACGCGGGAATCCATTGAATCCTGTTGAGCGAATCTCTCTGTCCGCCCCAACGACAACACAACCCACCTTTGTTGACGGGTCTTTGCTCCAAGAACTGATGTGGTTTGCTAATTCTAAAAAACGGACATCCCACTTCGAACTCATCTTGACCGTCTCTGGGTTATGCTTCATCTCTTTGAGCCTTTGCAGGGAACAATTTCATGTGTTCTGAATCCCACAATCCCATCGCTTCAAACAGTTCACCGATGAGATACAGTGAGCCAAGAGCAACTGTAAACTCTGGCTGAAGTTCGCTCAGCAAAGCGTTTGATTCGTGAGCATCCTCACATTCATGCAGCTTGCTTGATGAATCCCAATCCAATTCACGTAGTGCTTCCAAAGGAACAGCAGAGTACCGACCAAATTGTGGTTGTGTGAGAATGATGTGTTTCGGTGGATGGTCACTGCAGAACTCGATTAGAGGTCTTGCAAACGCAGCTAAATCATGCTGTGGTGTGCATCCGAATACCAGCACCCATGATGGAGTCTGAACGATGCGGCTCTTCAACTGAGGAAGCATTCTGTTGAGTCCACTTGGATTGTGGGCTGCATCAAAGAGAACCGATCCATCCCAAACCATTGGAATTTCTTGAAATCGACCCGGCCAGTTCAATCCGTCAATCGATTCGCTCAAACCGGTTGTATCGATGTTCAGTGTTTGCAATGTCGTTTGAGCAAGAAGGAAGGCTTCGTGCAGAACTGAATCCGATTCCGAAACACGGACCCATTGCAGCAATGCTGTTTCCTTGAATTCTCCAAGTTCAGTACGCCCCGCATTCTTGGCCCCCTGTTCGATGGAATGAATTGCATCCAACTCACTGATTTCTCGAACAACCATGGGCTTACCCGGCCGTGCAATCGCTGCTTTTTCTCGGGCGATATCAGCGAGCGTGTCACCCAAAATATCTCGATGTTCAAGACTTAATGAAGTGAGTACAGCAACATCAGCAGGAAGGATGCGCGTTGCGTCGTATCGGCCGCCAAGACCTGTTTCGACGATGAAGAAATCCGTGGAATTACCATGAGCACAGAGACAGGACACCAAGAATGTAATTTCAAAGAAGGTCAATTCAATGTTCATTTGTGATTCTACATCACGTATCTTCGAGAGCAACTGTTCAAATTCTTGAGGCGAAATTGGCCGACCATCAATGCGTATCCGTTCCTCAATTCGAACGAGATGCGGGGATGTGAACATCACCGTTGAGTGGCCAAGGGTATCCAAATGTGCTGCAAATACTGCACAAAGTGTTCCTTTGCCGTTGCTTCCAGCAACATGAATGATGGTTGCTTGATACGGTGCGAGCAGCAAGGCTTGATGGGCTGCATGAACGCGTTCAAGACCAAGTTCCATGCCTCGTTTCTTGCTCTCAGCAAGCCATTCACGAACGTTGGATGACATCGACCTCGACCATGCCTTGCGGATGGTTCTCATAGGTGTAGCGATGCGCCAATTGTCTCTGCAACCGTCGATGCGCTCAAATGTGGTTCGTGTCTGGAGGTGGTATGAGCGACGTCGCTGGAGACTTTCGGCGCCAACTCCCGTCCATGATCGGGATGGCAGGAATGTTCGTTGCCACCATCTTCCTCGCAATCTACATTCGTCCGTGGTACGACAGGGCCGGTTTGCAAGCCTTTGGCGAGGCAGGAGCATCGCAGTTGCGTTACATCGGTCTCGAATTGGTCATGATTTTCATCTTTACAGCAGCCATTTTGATGCTTGCAAAATACAAGAAAGAGTGGGTCATCAAGTACGGCATCATGGGGATTCTCTTCATTGCCCTCCTCTATTCAAGCATTCCACTCGCTCATCAAATCATGGTCGATGACAGCGTTACTCCGTTTGACTATCAGTCGACCAATGAAACTGAGGCGACGTATCTTACTGAGGTTGGAATGGATCAGTACCTTGATTCGGTTCGTTCGAGTCAAGATGGTGAATTCATCAATACGATTCGACTCATGCAATGGGGTTCTGAAACTCCAATTTGGGAGACTCCTATCTCTCATGGAGCAGCAGACGAGTTCTCTGGATTGATGGTCGCACTTGGACCAGACTCAGTCACCATCAACAACGCTGCATTGATTCACACGCTCTCACTTTCTGATGGAACCCATGAATCAACCTATGAGTGCTTTGAATACGATGAAGATGGAAACGTCCAATCCATTCTGACGACAGGTTGTAACCTGGCGACTGAGACTGAAGATGCTGTTTACGTCATCGATGGTGCAAATCGAATACACCGTTACAACACATTCGAAGAGTACCCCAATGTTATGACAAAACAAGCCACATGGCAACTTCCGAGTGAAATGAACGTGAATGAATTGGTCGAGGCTGAACTGTTGGATGACCAGCATCTTTTGGTCGTTAGTACCAACTATGCAGGTGTGATTGTACTCAATGAAACAGCAGGGCTCGTCGAAGGAATCGATTTGTATGAACCTGTCCAAATTCTCATCCATGCCGAGTCTGCGGCTGGATTCTCAGCATTGGATATCGGTTATTCCAACGTCGCAGATGTTACGATGGAAGAAGCCACTGATGGTGAACAGCTCATCGTTCTGGGGACCAACGATGGAGACATCCTTGCTTGGTCCTACACGCCGCA
>MDSX01026676.1_pt1 | contig 15290 bp, 17 predicted proteins | sample 811141 | NCBI WGS metagenome assembly MDSX01 (sample SAMN05326642, study PRJNA326480) | marine metagenome | isolation source: seawater | place: Atlantic Ocean: South East | collected 2010
CAGGCATTGGGGAGGCTGTTGCTCAGCAATTGCAAACAGCATAAATGAAGCAGCTTTTCGTCGCTGCAACCCGTCAAAATGACGGAAAGACACTTGTGTCTTTAGGGCTGTTTCACGCCCTGTTGCAGCGCTATCCCGACATGGGCTACATGAAACCCGTTGGTCAGCAGTATCGGATACTTGATGGTGAAAAAATTGATAAAGATGCGGCTTTAATCTACCACAGTTATGGCTTAAAGGATAAATTGTCATTAATGAGTCCAATTGCCGTTCCATCGGGATTTACTCGACAATTCATTAATGGAGATATTAATTCGGACGCATTGTTGTCCAAAATTTTATATGCGAAGGAGCAATTGTCGTCCGGTAAGCCGTGTATGCTGTATGAGGGCACGGGGCATGCCGGTGTGGGGTCTGTGTTTGGCTTATCGAATGCAACAGTGGCTAAGGCTTTGAATACATCGGTAATTTTAGTCACGCTGGGGGGTATTGGGCGGACGATTGATGAATTTATGTTGAATAAAGCTTGTTTTGATCAGCAGGGCGTCAAGGTGTCTGGGGTTATTGTGAATAAAGTATTGCCAGAGAAGTACACAGCGATAGAGCCGGTAATTCGTCAAGGATTCGATCGTTTAGGTATTCCTGTATTTGGGGTTATTCCAATGAAATCCATGTTGAGCTGGCCATCGGTTATGGCCTTGCACAAAGACCTTAATGCGACCTGGCTGAGTGACTCTGAAGCGGGGCTTCTAAACTGTGTGGAGCATTTTGTTATTGGGGATATGCAGCCGCACGATGCCTTGCATGTTATTAAACCAAATACGGTGCTTATTGTTCCGGGTAACCGTGAAGGACTAATTCTAGCGGCTCTTTTTGATAGTTTATATGATCATCAGCATCGATTATCCGGTATCATTTTTACCAATTCAGTATTTCCAGAGCAAAAAGTTTTGGATTTAATTAAGCGAACCAATATTCCTTTGTTGCAGGTAGACGAAGACTCATTTTCAGTTGCAACACGGATTAATAAAATGATTTTCAAAGTATACGATAAAGAATCGCACAAGATTAAAGCGGCCCAGGATTTGGTGGAGCAGTATGTGGATTTGGAGGCTATTTGTAAAATCCTGTAGTTGTTTTATGTTAAAATTTTCATAAAAATGCTACAATAGCCCACAATGAGAAAGCAAGAGCAAAACGGGGCACAGGCACTCATTGCGTGCTTAGAAGCATACAATGTTTCGTATATTTTTGGGTATTCGGGCGGTGCTGCAATGCCGCTGTTTGATGCCTTAGTGGATTCGCCTATTGAGTTAATTATGCCGCGCCATGAGCAGGGGGCTATTCATGCGGCCGATGGCTATGCGCGTATTTCGCACCAGCCGGGCGTGGTGTTGGTTACTAGCGGTCCGGGAGCGACCAATATTGTGACTGGGTTATTAACAGCTCAAATGGATTCTGTTCCGTTGATTGTATTAACGGGGCAAACAAATTTAGACAATTTAGGAAAAGATGCTTTTCAAGAAGCGGATGTGTTTGGGATTACATTGCCGGTGGTTAAGCATAGCTACTTAGTCCGTGATACCAATGATATTCCGCGAATCATTCACGAAGCATTTCATATTTGCAATACGGGGCGGCCAGGCCCTGTGCTCATAGACTTGCCAAAAAATATCACCAGCGGACGGTGCACGGCAGCTCTAGAGGCGCCGGTAGTTTTGCCGGGGTATCATTTGCCAAAGCAACCGGACGTAGCAGCGGTACAGCGCATGGCAGATTATATTAATGCCGCGAAGCAACCCCTACTTTTGGTTGGCCAAGGTGCGGTTATTGCACGTGCCAGCCACGAAGTGGTGAAATTAGCAGAAACATTGCAAGCACCGGTGACCACTACATTATTGGGAAAAGGGGTGTTTCCTGAAACGCATCCACTGGCCTTGGGTATGCTGGGCATGCATGGAACAGCTTATGCCAATAAGGCGTTAGTTGACTGTGATGTTATTATGTCGATAGGATCTCGATTTGATGACCGTATTAATGGCGACCCGAGTCGATTTTGCCCAAATGCGAAGCGTTTGCACATTGATGTGGACCCGGGGGAGATCAACAAAATCGTATCGGTAGACGCCCACGTTTTGGGTGATGCCAAATCAGTTTTGCAGGCATTGCTACCCTTAGTGAAGAAATTAAAGACCCGGGACTGGCTAGCAAAAATTCGAAAAAATAAGCGGGATTTTCCATTGCAATATGACAACACTCATGGGCTTACATCCCAACGGGTATTGGACGATATTTCCCGCATTACTCAAGGAAAGGCCATTGTGACTACAGATGTGGGCCAGCATCAAATGTGGGCGGCGCAGTTTATTCAACTTAGTCGGCCAGATACTTGGATATCCTCAGGGGGAGCCGGCACGATGGGATATGGATTTCCGTCGGCTATTGGGGCGCAACTCGCTGAGCCGAAGTCGTTGGTTATCGCTATTGTCGGTGACGGGGGCTTCCAGATGACTTTGTATGAGCTATCGACGATTATGCTATATAAATTGCCGGTTAAAATTGTTATTTTGGACAATAAGTATTTGGGTATGGTTCGGCAATGGCAGGAGCTCTTTTTTGACAATCGGTTGTCGGGTGTTGATTTGGAATATAGTCCTGATTTTGTCAAATTGGCACATAGTTATGGAGTTAAGGGAATGCGCATTCGTAATACACGCAGTTCTCGCCGAATTCTCAAGCAAGCATTTGCTCATCCGGGCCCCGTTCTTATTCATGCAGAAGTTATCAAAGAAGATAATGTGTTCCCAATGATTCCAGCCGGTAAGTCTGCCGAATCCATGATTCTTGAACGACCGGACACGCCAATGGAAAAGCCAACAGGTAGTACATGATTCATCAAGAAATTCATATTCATGCAACCAATCAGCCCGGCGTTTTAAGTCGAGTCGCTCAGGTATTTGCCCGTCGCGGGTTTAACATAGAATCCCTTCAGGTTGTTCCCGACTCAGATAAAGTTCATTCATATATGACGGTTATTGCAACGGGGGATGCGGATGTATGGCCACAAATAATCAAGCAAATATCCAAATTGGTGGATGTTATTCATTGCAAATTTAAGGAGTAGCTTGTGGCAGAACTAATTGTTAGTCAATCAGGAATGCGGGGTATTGTAGGGGATACATTGACCCCGTATATTGCCTTAGACGTGGGGGTAGCGTTTGGCCATTTTGTGTCGGGTGGGACAGTAGTTGTAGGGGGAGACACCCGCCCATCGCATGCGATGCTGAAACAAGCGGTTATGGCGGGTTTGATGAGTGTAGGGTGTGCGGTCATTGATGTTGGAAAAGTACCAACGCCAACCGTCCAGCAAGCCATTCGGCATCACCGGGCGATGGGGGGCATTGTGATTACAGCATCGCATAATCCGGCGCCGTGGAATGGGTTGAAGTTAATGCAGGCCAGTGGCTGTTTTTTAGATGATGAGGCATACGATCAGTTTCAAACAGTGTATCAAAATCGCCATCAACTGACCGGAGTCGCTTGGGACCGAGTGGGCCAATGTACGGAAGACCCAGACGCAATTAAGCGGCATGTAGACCGTGTTTTATCGGTCATAAATATGCCTGACGTATCGCATTTATCGGTATTGGTGGACGCTAATCATGGCACTGGTTGCGTGGCCACGCCAATATTATTGGAGGCATTGGGGGTTCAATATACGCTTATTCAACCGGATGGCGATGGCTACTTTTCGCATCCGCCAGAGCCTATTCGTGCCAATTTAGATGCCATTGTTCATCGCATGCAGTCGGGCAGCTATGATATTGGGTTTGTTCAAGACCCCGATGCGGATCGGCTTGTAATAGTTGACGAGTGTGGGCGATATATTGGTGAAGATTACACCTTGGGATTGTGTGTGGATTATCTATTAAGTACGCATAAGGCATCGGATTCAACGGTTGTCGTTAATCTATCCACATCAGCCTTGCTGCATGACATTGTTGCGAGTCATCAGGCACAATTAATTGAAACTAAAATTGGTGAGACGCATGTGACTCAGGCATTAATGAAGCATCGGGGCTTAGTGGGTGGAGAGGGGAATGGGGGCGTGATTTATCCAGAAGTGGGGTGGGGTCGCGATAGTTTGGTGGGTATGGCTTTATTGCTTAAAGCCCTTGTGAGCCAATCGATCTCAGTGTCCCAATGGGCCAATCGATTTCACCGCTATGAATTTTTGAAAGAATCTGTTCCGGTGACGGCTTCCATGAATCTGAATGTAGTGATTCAAACATTAAAACAGCAATTTTCAGAGTATCGGGCGAATCATTCGGACGGATTAAAATTGATGGGAAATAATGCTTGGATCCATGTGCGAAGCTCCAATACAGAGCCCATTATTCGTATTTTTATTGAAGCTAAAACACAGGAGCTATGCCGAAATATTATGGCTAAAGTCAAGACGGTTATGGCCAATGCATAAATCAAATTTGTCAATGACAGTCATTTCAGTTTATAATATTACCCAGTTAGATTTGTTTCAGGAGGATGTATGACGGACGTAGAAAATAATAATGGAAATTTAGTAGAAGAAAATGATGACGAAGTTCTCAGCGTAGAAACAAGTCAGCACTCGGGTATCACAATGGGGTTTGAACCGGATGAAATGGACGAGGAAGACTTTTTTGGCCAAGCGGTTAACGATCTAATTGTAGATTATGCTATTGGACAAACCGTTCAGGGAACCGTGAGTAGTATTGAAAAAGAAGGTATCCTATTGGATATTGGTTATAAATCAGACGCATTTATGCCCAACAACGAAATACCGAAAAAGACACTGGTTGGGGATTCGTTAACAATTCTCCCAGGTGATCAAGTGGATGTAGCCATTGTTAAGCTAGAAACAAAAGAAGGGTATACACTGGTATCTGGCAAGCGTGCGTTTTTTGCGCTAGCGTGGCAGTACCTTAGAGACACGGCTCAATCAGGAGACCCGCTAACCGTGACTGTTAATAATCAAGTCGAAGGGGGCTTGGTTGCTCAATTTAATACAGTAAAGGGATTCATTCCAGCTTCTCATGTTGTTAGTGGTCCGGATGACGCATTAGAAAATTACATTGGTCAATCACTGGAAGTGGTTGTTTTATCCGTAGATCAAAAAAAGAAGAAGGTTGTTTTTTCTGCTAAAAAAGCGCGTCAGCGACCAACAGAGAGTCAGTTAAAAGAAACCGATGAATTTTTCGGTCAATTGGATTCGGGTCAAGTATTAAGTGGCACAGTAACAAATATCAAGGACTTTGGTGCCTTTGTGGATATTGGCCATAGTATTGAAGGGTTGGTACACATTAGTGAATTATCCTGGACCCGAGTTCGTCACCCATCAGATGTTATTGCGGTGGGCGATAATGTTCAGGTATTTGTGTTGGGCGTTAGTGCTGAAAACCGTCGCGTATCTTTGGGTATGAAACAATTACAACCGGATCCATGGTTGCGAGCACAGACGTTATACCAAGAAGGGGATATTGTCAAAGGTGTTGTGACACGAATTGCAACGTTTGGTGCCTTCTTTGAGTTGCAGCATGGTATTGAAGGATTGATTCATATTAGTAAATTTTCAACGGATCGTGTTGAAAATGTGTCGGACGTAGTATCCGAAGGTTATAAGTGCAAAGCCAAGATTATTAAGTTTTTCCCAGATAAGCAAAAGATTGGATTAAGTTTGATAGGGGTCGATCAAGAGGGCCCGTGTACGAATATTGAAGAGCGAGAGCAGCAAAACGATTCGGCAAATACCGATAACCCAATCACCAGTACCGAAGAAACGACAGTGGAGGCAAATTAGCTATGGCAGTAAAAGTACGATTAAAGCGGTTTGGTAGTAAAGATAATCCAGCCTATCGTGTTGTGGTTATGGATAGTCGTAGCCCACGAGATGGTGCGGTTATTGAGTCCATTGGCCAGTACAACCCTATGCGAGAGCCTTCAATATTTACAGTTAAAGAGGATCGTCTCCGTTACTGGATGGGAGTAGGGGCCCAGCCAACGGATACCATTAAGCGATTGGTAGCCCAGTACTCTGAAGCCGTGGCTAAAGAGTTTGAAAAACAGTTTAAAAGAAAATTTAAGATAAAGGAAAAGCGAGGCAGCCATGTGGTCGAATCTAATGAACAAGAGCAATCCAACGGATAATCCAGCTGAAAACTCAGCGGTTGGTATGAAAGATTTAGTTGAGTATATTGTCAAAGCCCTTGTGGACAATCCAAATACTGTTGAAGTGACAGAAGTCTCAACGACGAGCACTTCGGTTATTGAGGTTAAAGTTGATCAGAGTGACGCTGGAAAAGTTATTGGGCGCGAAGGCCGAATTGCTAATGCTATTCGAACAATAGTCAAATCAGCGGGTGGCCGAGACAATCGAAAAATCAATGTTGAAATTATAACGCAGTAGTATGCGGATTTATCTGGTTACACTCTTTCCAGAGGCAATGCGGACTGCGTTGCTCCGGGGTGTTTTAAAAAAAGGGCATGACGCGAACCGGTTTTCTATAGAGTGTATTGACTTGCGGCACTACGGAGTTGGTCCCCGCAATAAAATTGATGATGCCCCATTTGGCAAACAATCGGGAATGGTGATTCGTGCGGATGTTATTCAGCGCGCGGTAATGGCAATCCCTAACTATTCGGAATACCCAATTATTTTGATGACCCCCTCGGGCACTCAACTGGATCAAGGCATGGCCAAGGCATGGTCAAGCCAGCCAGGTTTAATTGTTATATCCGCTTATTATGAAGGTGTTGATTATCGTATTTTCAACATATTGCCCATTATTCCGGTGTCTATTGGTCCGTACGTGGTTTCATCAGGTGATTTGCCGGCGCTCATTGTGGCGGAATCAACCGTTCGCTTATTGCCAGGGGTTGTGGGCTGTATGGACAATGTAATTGATGATTCGTATGTGTCTGAATTGTTAGAGTCCCCCAGCTATACTCAGCCGCGGGACCTAGGGCCAAACACAGACCTGTCGGTTCCCGAGGTACTGTTGAGTGGGCACCATCAACGCATTGCCGACTGGAAGCGGTGCCAATCGTTATCCGCTACATTTTTTAAGCAACCCCGCTTATTAAGTACACTTCAGACTAGTCAAGCGGACCAAGCTATGCTACTATCTATTTTAAAAGGAGAAAACTGAGTTATGACATCTAAAATTATACAAGACCTAGAAGCCGTTGATAAAGAAAATGCTGTTGCCTACGGTGTTGGGGACACAATTAATGTTCACCAATTAATTCGTGAAGGAAAGAAAGAGCGTGTGCAACGATATGAAGGCGTTGTCATTAGTCGTCGAAATAAGGGGAATATAAAAGAAGTAGTCACCGTGCGTAAAATTGTCGATAAAGTGGGTGTTGAAAAAACATTTTTAGTGCGATCACCGTTGGTCTCTAAAATAGAAATAGTACGCCAAGCGAGTGTTCGTCGAGCGAAATTATTCTACTTGCGGGATCGAAAAGGAACAAAAGCCACCCGATTAAAAGCGAAAAATGAGGGTGTAAAAGCCAACGCATAGTATGATCCGGGCAGGTATCGTCGGAGCTGCTGGCTATGTTGGGTCTAACTTAGTTCGACTGGTTAGTGAACATCCACAGTTAGTGCTTGATTTTGTTGGAAGCTCAACCCATTCTGGGAAACGGGTATCGGATGTATATGCCTTTGTACAAAATACCGAGTTATCGTTTAGCCGGTTTGACCCACTAGACCCACCGAATGTGGATGTATTGTTTATGGCGATGCCACATGCTACATCGCATGTGTGGATGCATCATATAATGGAAAAAACAGACAGCGCTGTGTTTGATTTGTCGGCGGATTTCCGATTGAACTCGTCAGATAGTTTTGAACAATATTATTCAGTGCCGCATGAAAACCCGGAGTTGCTGGACCAGTTTTCATTCGGGATTCCTGAATTGTTTCGATCGGATATTCAGGCTAAGCCACATTGCGCATTGGCGGGCTGCTTTGCAACCGCTATGATTTTGGGGTTGTACCCGCTTCGGGACCAATCATTTATTGATACGATTGTAATTGACGGAAAAACAGGGATGTCGGGTGCTGGGAAAAAAGTGGTTCCAACGAGCCTGTATTGTGAGGTCAACGAGGCGGTTCTGCCTTATAATACGTACCACCATCGCCATGTGGCCGAAGTTACTCAGGTTATCGGACGACCGGTAGTGTTTTCGCCACATATTGTGCCTATGGATGCGGGTATTTTATGTTCCAGCTATATTCGGTGTCAATCGCCAGTTACGGCTGATAGAATCCAGGCCCTGTATACGCAACACTATACAGCATGTCCCTTTGTTCAATTAGTCTCCGATGTACCTAAAACCAAGCGTGTTGTGGGAACGAATCGATGTGAAATTAGCATTCAAGTGTACGATGGCCAGTGGCTCATTGTCTTTGTTGCGTTGGACAACTTGATAAAGGGCGCTGCGGGGCAAGCGATTCAGTCCATGAATATTAAATTCGGGTTTGATGAAACGATGGGGCTTAGACAATGATTGAAGGGGTCTACTTAGATGGAATCGCATCCGGAATTAAATCCAATGGAAAGAAAGATTTGGGGTACATTTTTGTACCAGATGCCTGTGCCTCAGCGTGCGTGCTTACTCAAAATGCATGCCGTGCAGCACCGGTACTCATTACTGAAAAGCACAAAAAACTGGGGCGATTCAAAGCTGTTTTTTTTAATTCCGGTAATGCTAACATGTTAACCGGTTCTACTGGGTTTGAGACGGCTCAGAAAATGCAGCAGGTAGCGGCTGAGTCTTTGGGGTTGTCGCTTGAGGCGGTTGCCATCGCCTCAACGGGGAAAATTGGCGAATTGCTGGACTTAGATACGGTGAATGCGGGCGCTTTCCGCTTGTTCCAATCGCTCGAAACACAGGATTTTGAAGCCTGTATGACCGCAATGCTGACGACAGACTTGTTGAACAAATCAACATACCAGTCGGCTACGATTAATGGACAAAAAATTGAAGTGGCGGGTATGGCCAAAGGGTCGGGTATGATTGAGCCCAATATGGCCACGATGCTGGCATTTTTGGTGACCAATGTTGCGATTGAACCTGAGATGCTTCAGCAGATTTTTTCTCAAGCCGTTTCCGATACATTTAATATGATTTCTGTGGATTCCGATACCTCAACAAACGATACAGCATTAATTATATCGCGTCCTGCCCGGACGATTAATTGGGATGATGCCGATCAATTCAAGCGATACTACAACGTGGTGTACCAGGCTTGTCGGGACTTAGCCATTCAAATTGTTCGGGACGGAGAAGGCATGACTAAGCTGATGCATGTCACCGTTCGCCAAGCCCCCAACGCGGCACTGGGTCAGCAGATTGTCAAGTCTATTATTAATTCACCCTTGGTTAAAACAGCCCTGCATGGGGGTGACCCCAATTGGGGGCGAATCATCGCTGCGGCAGGTAAAGCCCCGGGGGCATCGGCGGGTGTTCGTGTTGACTGTATTGAACTTCGCATTGCCAATACGTTGGTGTTTCAATCGGGGGAACCCATCGCAATAAATACCCCAGTCTTACGCAAGGAACTGCAAGAATCGGATACGGTAGCCATTGATTTGGCGTTGGGGTGTGGGACTGTTGATGTGGAAGGATGGGGCACAGACCTATCAAAAACATACATTGATATTAATGTAGCGTATACATAGTTAATACGTGAAATAAGACTAACCATTGCTATTATTCATGCTTTTTAGATAAACTATTGAAATGATGCATAGCGATACTATTGATAAAGCTCGGGTTCTAGTCGAGTCGCTTCCCTACATCAAAGAATTTTTTGGTAAAACAATTGTGATTAAATACGGGGGGTCGCTCATGGTTGATGATGCCATGAAGCAACAGTTTGCCCAAGATGTTGTTTTATTAAAGTATGTTGGCATTAACCCTATTATTGTGCACGGGGGTGGTAAAGACATTACTAAATGGCTTAACCGAATTGGCAAAGAAACCGTTTTTATTGATGGTTTGCGAGTAACAGATTCCGAGACTATGGAAGTTACAGAGATGGTGTTGTCGGGAAAAATTAATAGCGACATTGTTACGCTAATTAATGAAGCAGGGGGGAAAGCCGTTGGTTTGTCCGGTAAAGATGGGCACTTGTTTCAGGCTAAGCGCCTGGATCATCACCCAGATAAAGATATTGGCCTAGTGGGCACCATTACGCAAATTAATGACGATATTTTGACTTTGTTAGCCACAGAGGATTATATTCCGGTAGTGGCATCAATTGCCCGTGGGCAGGGGCGTGAAAGCCTTAATATTAACGCAGATAACGTGGCGTCTGAAGTGGCCATTAAAGTGGGTGCCCATAAGCTGGTATATTTAACGGATGTAGACGGTATTCTCATTGACAATGCTATACAAGGGTTTTTTAATTATGCCGATGCCAAGGCTTTATTAAATCATGAGCAAATTGCCGGCGGTATGCGACCCAAGCTGCAGTACGCTTTAAATGCATTAGAGCAGGGCGTTCACCGTGTTCATATTCTTAATGGTATGGTGGAGCATGCGGTATTGCTGGAGCTGTTTATGGATAATGGCATTGGAACCTGTTTGAGCCGTGACAATCGATAATTTTGTTAATATTTTGCCACACAGCGCATCCGATTTGGAATCGCTTCTAGCGTGTGCGAAGCGATTGAAGTCAGAACCTCAAGCGTTTGATCGCCCGCTGTCGGGATACACTGTGGGGATGATTTTGCAAAAACCATCCATGCGAACGCGGGTGTCATTTGAAGTGGGCTTAAATCGACTGGGCGGGCATCTTATTCAACTATCACCCACTGATATTGGGTTTGGCACTCGGGAGCCGTTGTCTGATATGATGGGCGTGCTGTCGCGGTACTGCAATGCCTTAATTTTGCGGGTTAAGCAGCATGCTGATTTACTGGCCTGTTTGCAGCATTCCAGCATTCCTATTATTAATGGCTTATCGGATGAAAGCCATCCATGTCAGGCTCTGGCCGATATTATGACAGTCTTAGAATGTAAATCTCAGGATGCTAAAATTGTTTACGTGGGCGACGGCAACAATGTTTGCCAATCATTGATTGATATTTGTAGTGTGTTGACCTTAAATTTAACGGTGATCACACCGGAGGGCCATGCGCCAAAGCATGGACGAAGCGCCACGATAACGCATGATATGGCCGCCTGTTCGGGTGCCGATGTTCTGTATACAGATGTATGGATGAGCATGGGGCAAGACGCGGTTAGTTTAACGGCATTTAAGCCGTATCAGATTAATACCGCCATTATGCAAACAGCGCATCCCAATGCCATTGTCATGCATTGTTTGCCCGCCGTTCGGGGTGAAGAAATCACAGCGTCCGTTTTGACCGGTTCTCAATCGGTCGTGTTTCAGCAGGCAGAAAATCGAATGTATGCCCAACAAGCAATTATGATCATGTTAATGAGGAGGTCCTTATGGAAACAGTGGTATTAGCGTATTCCGGTGGTCTAGACACATCGATTATGATTCCCTGGTTAAAAGAGCACTACAATGTTGAGGTTGTTGCCTTATGTATTGATTTGGGGCAGGGCAAAGAGTTGACCGGATTGCGGGAAAAAGCACTAAATAGTGGGGCTAAAGCGGTTATTATTGATGACTTACGAGAGTCTTTTGTGGTGGATTATTGGTACCCCACGTTGCGAGCCGGCGCATTGTATGAATCCAAGTATTTACTGGGCACTAGCATTGGCCGTCCATTAATTGCCAAGCGCATGGTAGAAGTGGCGCATGAGTATGGCGCAACAATGGTCGCTCACGGCGCTACGGGCAAGGGCAATGATCAAGTTCGGTTTGAACTTACATTTATGGCGCTGGACCCATCGCTTAAAATTATTGCCCCATGGAAAGATCCTAAATGGACACTAACGTCTCGAGAAGCCTGTGTTGAATATGCCCAACACCATGGGATACCCATCGCGCAATCATCGGACCGAATTTATTCAGAAGATGCCAATCTATTGCATATTAGTCATGAGGGCGGTGTGTTGGAGTCACTAACCGAGCCGGTTCCAGATGATGTATACAGTATGAGCCAGGTGTTGGCGAATACGCCCGACACGCCGGATACCCTTACAGTATCGTTTGAGTCCGGTATTCCGGTGCGAGTTAATGGAACAGCCATGGCGCCTGTTCCAATGCTTGAGCATTTAAATGCCCTGGGGGCTAAGCATGGGATTGGGCAGATTGACTTAGTTGAGAACCGATTAGTTGGAATGAAATCTCGAGGTATCTACGAAACACCAGGGGGTACAATTGTATTTGCTGCGCATACAGAACTGGAACACTTGGTCTTGGATCGGTCCGTCTTGCATTTAAAAGAAAAGTTAGCGCTAGACTATGCGGATCTAGTCTATGACGGGCGTTGGTTTTCAACAGCACGCACGGCTCTGGATGCCTTTGTTAACGATACACAAAAAATGGTAACCGGTGACATTACTGTTTCGTTGTTTAAAGGCCATATTCGTCCGGTTAAGCGGGTATCACCGTTTAGCTTGTATCATGAATCATTGTCGTCATTTTCGGATTCAGAGTTATACAATCAGGCGGATGCAGTCGGGTTTATTAAAATTTATGGATTACCATCTAAAATTAACGGTATGCGAGATCGGGGTGAATTGTGAGTGAGTCTCACTCGATTCACAATAAATCGATTGCCTTAGCAGAGTCTGCCCAAGCGCTCAGTCATACGTTATCCGTGGATTGGCGCTTGTTGCCCTATGATATTCAGACCAATCGTGCCCATGTCGCTGGGTTGAAGCGTTGTGGAACGTTGTCAGCCGCTATAGCGGATTCAATTACACAGTCTTTGGATCGGTTAATGAATGACTATAGGGCCGGAAATTTAACGCATGAGGGGTGCTCCGATGAGGATGTACACAGTTATGTTGAACGGAGGGTGATCGCAGATATTGGAGACAATGGGAAGCGGATGCATACCGGTAAGTCGCGCAATGATCAAGTTATGACAGATTCACGCTTGTATCTTAAAGATCATATTCAAGCGATTGGATCTGAACTACAAGCAGTGCTTCGGGCGTTGGGGGAATTAGCCGAACAGCATACACGGACGATATTTCCTGGTTTTACACATTTTCAGCCCGCGCAGCCCATTGTCTTTGCTCATCATGTCATGGCGTATATGACCATGTTACAGCGCGATTATGATCGGCTCATGCAGTGCTATGATCGCACAGATTGTTGCCCGCTTGGCGCTGGCGCGATTGCCGGAACCAACTATCCGATTGACCGAGAATGGGTGGCGACACAATTGGGGTTTTCTCGGGTATCTACCAATAGTATGGATGCCGTTGCGGATCGAGACTTTATGATTGAATTTGTATCGGTATCGGCCATAGTAATGGGCCATATAAGCCGGTTATGTGAAGAGATTGTTTTGTGGGCATCGCCATTAATAGGGTTCATTCATGTGGGGGATGCTTTTACGACAGGCAGTTCGTTAATGCCACAAAAACGAAACCCAGATATTGCCGAGTTGATTCGGGGGAAGAGTGCGCGTGTCCTGGGGCATTCCGTAACCATGCACCACTTGGTTAAAGCGTTGCCGTTGACGTACAATAGAGACTTACAAGAAGATAAGCCTCCGATTTACGATACGGTGGATACGGTTTGGCAAAGCTTGGCTGCGCTGGCGGATATGATCCCAACCATTACCGTGCAACAGGCGGCTATTCAGGCCGCTGTGACCGTGGGTCATTTAGCCGCTACAGAGTTGGCGGACTATTTAGTTTCAAAGTCGATTCCTTTTCGGGAAGCCCATGAAATTACTGGAAAAATTGTGAACGCTGCAATTAAGTCTAATCAGACATTGCAAGATATACCCTTGACGGAGTATCGCTCTTTTTGTCAGAATATTGATCAAGATGTGTATGAATGGTTATGCTTGGAGCGTGCCGTGAATCGAAAAATAGTCATAGGAGGCACAGCGTTTGAGTGTATTGATGCGCAGGTGGCCCAATTAAAGGAGTTAATCAAATGGTAGAAGCTATAGAAGAATCGTTGGTGTTTATTAAACCGGATGCGGTTGCCAAGCGGTATGTAGGCGAGATTATTCATCGCTTTGAGGCTGCGGAATTGGATATTATTCAAGTGAAAAAAATTAATATGGACACAACATTAGCAGATCAGCATTATGCTGAACATGTTCATAAGTCTTTTTATCCCAGTTTAAAAGATTTTATTACATCAGGGCCTATTGTTGTAATGGTTTTGCGTGGGAGTCGAGCCATTGCTCGAATTCGGGCGTTGTGCGGGGCCACGAATCCGTCGGATGCAGAACCGGGTAGTATTCGATCCGACTTTGGGGTTTCAATGACAGAAAATGCAATTCATGCATCGGATAGCGTGGAGAGTGCACGCCGAGAAATTTCAAACTTTAGTGCGCTATTTTAACACGCATCCAAAAATTCGTCAGTTTGTTCAAACGCATGGCTTTCCGGTCGGGGTACCATCGGCTGAATTTCCAGTCGGGCGATCATCAGTTGAACGATCAAAAGAGGAATGGTTGCAAATTGCATACGATTGTTTGCAGTCAGTCCGGGTGTATTTGTTATGCGGAACGTGTTTGGGAGCGGTGCGTGATAACGCCCTAATTGAGTATGATCCAGACGCAGATCTTGGCGTTATGATGGATCAATTCGCGAATGTTCTGGCGGCAATTCCGAATTTTATTCGGCATGGTTTTTATATTTTACACACTAAAAAATGGACCTTGACACTGGGCATTCCCGGTCAGCGATTTCATATTGATATTATGGTTATTAAACCCGTTAAAAACCCATGTGTTCGATGGCTGGGGTTTCAGTGGTTTTTTGATCAACGCTTCTATAAAGAAGATTATATTGCTAATGCTGAGCCCTACACATTTTTAGACCGTTTAGTGTATGTGCCATCCCCAGTGCGAGCCTATTTGGAACAGTTGTATGGCTCTGATTGGGAAACCCCGCAGCAACATAGGCCATCCGGTGTGTTGCCCTTGTTTACACAAATTATACTGAGACCCTTTGTTCGATTTAAACTAGACCCCAGCTTTTCAGGGGCAAACTGGTGTCTGGAATGGCGACCATGGGCGTCTCGTTTACTTAATCGATACGGCACTCAATGGGCGTTGTATAATCGCTATACACATCCGAGTTAGAAAGAGGTAGTCAAGGTGTGGTAAAATTAAACAGGAAAAGCG
>MDSX01088996.1_pt1 | contig 15288 bp, 18 predicted proteins | sample 811141 | NCBI WGS metagenome assembly MDSX01 (sample SAMN05326642, study PRJNA326480) | marine metagenome | isolation source: seawater | place: Atlantic Ocean: South East | collected 2010
CTGCTTATTCAATATACTTGATATACCTTCTACATAACCATTCTTTTTTGTATAATCTAAATCTTTTAATGATACATTTATACTATTTACAAAATCTTTTAATGTTTGAGCATTCTTGCAATGTTCATCCAAAAATAAATTAAAACAATTATAGTTAATATTATTTGTTATATTGTGAATAACTGTCTGTGGTTTTAATTCCTCTACAACTTTTTCTTCTGCTTTCTTTTTTAATTTTTCATATTCTGATTTACTAATTGTTATTTTATCACCTTGCGACATTTTGTAACACTTTTCGCGCATTTGTCGCAAACATTTCGTGGTCTTACGGTGTTTTAATAAATCACATTTTTTAGACGTAACATAGTCACACCAACTACAAAAATGATAACCATCCTCTATCTGTTGAGATTTCACAATTTGCCCATTGTCCTGCAACTTTTCAATCATTGTCCGTTTGTGTTTTTTAGTGTTAAGATGTTTATTCCAACTACTCTTTCGTGACGTTGTATAGTCACATTGATTACAAAAATACAAAAATTTACTACGCGACTTTTTTGCTACTTTTTGCTCGTTTTTTGCAACTTTTTTGCAACTTTTTTTCATATTACTAAAGTATTAGATAAAATCCTTAAGTAATTTACGAAAATAGTTCTCTTTTTTTAGTGCCTAAAATTTTATGGTCACAAATCTATTTCATTTTTTTTCAAAAATCCCCTACAAGGTGGTTTAAAGTGAAAAATATACGTTTTTGAAGAAAAAACTTTTTTGCAAAAATCGATTTTGGACAATGACCTGGACAATGATTCATTGTCCAAAATCGATATATACAACAACTTTTCATGTCAAATTTCAGTACCCACACTAATAGTGTAGGTATTTATAAAAGAAAAATATTTATTGTTCTTTACTTATAGTAGGTAATTTTATATATGAATATATGAAAAATGTATTAAATATATTTGTTTTTATATATTTAATATGAATTGTTTTGAATTATTCGCAGGTTGTGGTGGTCTTGGTTATGGATTCCACAAAAATAATTTTAAGATAGTAGTAGCAAATGAATTAGAAGAAAATATCGCAAAAACCTATAGAGAGAATTTTCCTGATACAAATGTAATAGTAGGAGATATAACAAAACAAGAAGTAAAAGATAAAGTATATGATTGTTTTAAGGATATTTCGTGTGATGTAATATTGGGAGGTCCGCCTTGTGTAGCATATTCAATGTCGGGACATCGAAATTCTCGAGATCCTCGTGGTCAATTATTTAGAGATTATGTAGATTTTGTAAAAAATTTAAGACCGAAAGCATTTGTAATGGAAAATGTGAAAGGTATATTAACAATAAAACATGATAAAGAAAGTTTAACTGAAAGTGAGAAGGAATTAGCAGATAAATATTATGCATTAGAAGAAGAGAAATTAAATGTATTAGCAAAAAAGAAGTTATTATCTACAAAAAATAAAAAACTGACAAGTATTCCAGTAGTAAAAAATAAAAAGGCATTAAAAGAAGTAAATAAAAAATTAAAAAAAATGAAGGATATGATTCCAGAATTTAGAATGAATGTAACAGACATTATTAAAAATACATTTAATGATTTGGGTTATAATGTAAAAATGAAATTATTAAATTCAGCAAACTATGGAGTTCCTCAAAAGAGAGAAAGAGTAATATTCATTGGATTACGAAATGATATTGATAAAGAAATAGTATATCCAGAGGAGACACATAATAAAGAAGGAACAGATGGAAAATTAAAATGGGTATCAGTAAGAGAAGCGATAGATGATTTAAAAAATTTAGATGAAAATAAAGATATACAGCAAATTTATACACAACACAGACCAGATTTTATTGAAAAAATCCAAAATACTGAAATAGGAACAAGTGTATTAAAAAAATATTCAGAAGCATTTTATAGATGTTATCCAGATAGACCATCAAATACAGTAAAAGAGAATCATGGGGGTGTATTTGTTCACTATGAAAAAAACAGAGTGATGACTCCTCGAGAATTAGCAAGATTGCAAGGATTTCCAGATAATTTTATATTTAAGGGAACAAAATCAAGTATGTTAGTGCAATTAGGAAATGCGGTTCCGTGTGGTTTATCTAATGCAATAGGAAGAAAAATAAAGGAATTGTTGAATTGATTTAAATAAAGAATATCATAGAAAGTTATAATGACAGATGAGGAAAAGATTAAGTCTATAGTTGATGATATGTGTCAGAAGGACCATACTTTGGGTATGCAACATATGGGAAAGGATTGTGTTTTTATCCGTCCATCAGGAAATCCATTAGATAAGGATGGATGGAATGAGATGATGAATAATGCTAATGTTAGTGTGGAGGATAGTAAATTGGTGAGTATTAATAAGCTTCATATTTGCGGGGACATGGCATTTGTATGCTACACATCACATAGTAAGTTTAACTATAAGGGACAGGACAATGATGATATTGCTGTTTTCACTTCAGTTCTACAGAGAGTTGATGGAGTTTGGGTAGTAGTTCATGGACAGCGTTCAACCGGAAGAACACCCGATAAGGAGCTTCCAAAATTTTAAATATAGTAAATAATTTAAATAAATATCAACAATTATATTGATATGTATATAGATATAATTATTATAGGGTTTATAATATTTTTACTTATGATTATAGGTTTGAATCATATAATATACGGAAAAGGAAAAATAAAAAGTACTTGGAGACGAAGACGAAGAGGATTAAATTTGTGGGTTCAATAAAATTATAGATTAATAGTTATTTTTTGATATTCTTCCCATTTAAGATTTAATTTAACAGATAGTCATTTAAGATGTCCGCCTTTTTCTATAATTCTCTTTTGAATGACTATTTTAAAAGCTTGAAACCAAATATCAGGATTGGCTGGTGACGAGAAATTATAATGTTGATGGTTCGTCCATCCCGGAAGCTGATAGTGTTCTTTTGGATGCCACTTGTACCACTTACTAAGACATGAATGTGTCCCAATATATTTATCATAAACTTCTAATCTAATTTTATCATCTTTATTTAATGTTTCTGTTGCTGCAATTGATAAATTTGTTCCCATATTATTAAATATTTCAGAATTATAAGCTTTCATAATAGCATCCATTTCTTGTTTTTGTTTAACAACAATAGAATTATATTGTAATCTTAATTCAGCAAGTTTTTGACATAGTTCTTCTGGATTACCCATACTGTCGTCATCATCGTCAGCTAATATTTCTTCAGCCTGACTTCTTGCTGTTTCAGCAATAATTTTTTTTAAATCTTCTTTCTCTTTTTTATATTTAGCATTAATTCCTTCAATTGTAACTGCAAAGTTAGTAGTAGTAGTTTGATTAGCAGTAAGAATATCCATATATAATTTAACAAGTGAGCTTCTCTCTAATCCATTTACGTAAAATGATATTAGTAGGTTTCAATATATTCAATAATCCATCAATATAATTAGGTTTAATATTCTCTGTAGTAGTATCTTCGTCTAATATAAGTAATGTATTATATATGATTTTTAATAGTTTTTTATCATATGTTTCTTTAATATTTTGAAAGACAGTATCTATATTAATAGCATCTTCTCCAGCATCTTTAAATAAATCAGGAGATTCTAAAGATAAAACATTTTTATAAAGAAATAATGTATGAGTAATAGCAGATTGATCTGCCTTAGAATAAGTAACAATAAGTTTTTCTATACCTCTAATAGCAGATTCTAAGATGTAAGAAAAAATTCTGTTATCTTCAGTTTTATACCATTTGTAATATCGTCTAATGGCATGAAATAAATAATATAAGTCATCTTTACCATCACTATTATACCATCTCCATGCTCCTTGAAAAAACGAAGGTGGATGTAATTGTAAAATATTATCGCTAACGCTAACCTTAGTTCCTATGGGTGAATGAGATAATAGTGCAAGTTGTGTCATAACCTGTAAAGGTTCTAATATCATATCACTTCTTTCTTTTCTTGTAGTGAGGTCCATATATGTATTATTGTGAATTGTTTTAAACTTATTAATAGTATTATAAATTTTTTTTGATTTATTTATGAAATTATAACTTGTTAAAATGAAATTCATGTATATTATATTTATTAAAATTAAAATAGTTTAAAAAGGTTTTGAGTTAATGAATATATATAATGGCAAGTCAAGAGGCATCCGTAGCAGCAGCCCCAGCTCCCGCACAGGGACAGGAGGGTGAGACAAGACAGGTAAATGTAGTTGATGTAGAGGTTACAAACGAGAATGTGGCACTTAATGTAATGGTAGCAATGCTTAATATGGCACAGCGTCGTGGTGTGTATACAATGCAGGAGTCAGCAAAGGCTTGGGAGTGTGTATCTAAGTTTATGCGTCCAGCACAGCAGGGAGCACCAGCAGCTCCTGAGGGAACAGATGAGACCCAGAATGTAACAATGCAGGTAAGTGAGTCCAAGTAAAATAATTATTTAAACCTATTAAAGATATTAAATAATTATTTATTAGTAAATGGATGATGCAGAAATAGTATATGATGAGTTTTTATATCCGGAAAATGATAAAAGATTATTAAAATTCAAATCGTTAAGTAAAGAAGAACAACTAAATAGTATTTATTTGGGGTCTCATTTGTTAGAAATAGCACAAGATAAATTTATAAAATTAAAAAAAGGTGAAAATAAAATAGAAAAAGAGAAATTAAAAAGTTTTTACGAAGAAGAATTAAAAGAAAAAGAGGAGCTTGCATTAGAATTAGAAAATAAATTACATGAAACAGAAATGAAACATTCAAATGAGATAAGAAAATTAAGAGAAAAAATTTTTAACGATGTGAAACATCAATATGAAGTAAGATATGTAGATGTAATAGAAAGTTTAGAAGATGAGTTACGAATAGCAAAAAGTAATTTGAATGATTTAACAACATCAAGAATGGAAAAACAATCGCAACACTATGAAGAAAAACTAAAGTGTGAAAGAGAATATCAGAAAAATATGGGAAATATAAGAAAAGAATATGAATTAAAATTAGATGAATATAGAAAAAAGGTAGAAATAGTAAATGAATTTAAGGAAAATTCAGCAAAAAAAGGGCAAGAAGGTGAAAATTGGCTATATAATGAATTGATAAGACAATTCCCAAAAGCAACAATAGTAGATTGCCACTCAAAAGACCACAAAGGAGATTTCACATTAGAAGATGATATAAAAGGTATGATAGAATCAAAAAATTATAAAAAAAATGTGCCTAAGAAAGAAATAGTGAAATTTAAAAAAGACATTGAGTCAAACGAAGATTTTAAATATGGTATATTATTAAGTTTAAAATCAGGAGTAACAAATAGAGAAGATTTTTGTTTGGAATTTTGTTCAGGTAAGCCAATGATATTTTTACATTTTATAAAAGAAAATCCAGGAAAAATAAAATTAGCACACAAAATATGTAAATTAATTTTAAAAAATATGGAATGTTTTGATACAAAAAATGAAGAAATTAAACAATTAATAAAAGAAAAAACAAAAACAATGACAGCAAGACATAATAAAATGATAAGTAGTGTAAAAAATTTTACAAAGGAAATGGATAATCAATTAACTGAACAATGGAGTGATTTTCAAGAATTTTTAAAACATTTGAATTAATATATATGTGGTATTTTTGTAAATATAAAGATATTTTAGGAGAACCAAAAAAAGGACTACATAGTTATAGGGTATTTGATATAGCAATAATGGATGTTTTACTTACATTTATATTAGCAAAGTTTATTCAATATTACATAATGGAAGAAACAGAATTTAGTTTAATATTAGTATTTTGTTTTATAGCAGGTATTATTTTACATAGAGTATTTTGTGTAAAAACAACGATTGATAAATTACTTTTTTCGTGATTTTTTTAATTTTTGATTTTTTAATAAGATTAAATACATTTTTTGTATTTTATCAATAGACATAGTATCGATTTTTTTCTTAATTTTATCTAAACTATAATTTTTTTTAATCTTTCTTAAAAATAGCCTTTTAGAGGATGGAGACAATTTTATTTGTAAATATAATCTTCTTTTAAATTCTGTAGAGGCTAAATTAAATTTTTTTGTATTTTTTTTAAAATCAGTAGCCAATCCTTTATTATCAATATAAGTTCTGATTAGATAAGTATCTGCATCTACAACTTTTCTTTTTCCAAAATAATCAATTCTCCATATACTTTTTTCATTTTCGGGTATATCTCCAAACCCTAATATTTCAATATTTTTATTTTTTTTTGTTTTATTTTTTCTTTTTGGCATTTATATTATATTATTAAAAAATATTTTAATAATATAAAAATGTATGATTATAAAATTCGTTTAGTTTTATTAGGTAATACTTGTGTTGGTAAAACATCATTTGCAAATAAATTATGTAATTACAGATATTCACATTTATATGATCCTACCGTTGGAGTGGATTACTTTGCAAAAACAATAAGATTAAATAATAATATGATGAAATATCAAATTTGGGACACAACAGGACAAAAAAAATTTGCACCTATATTACAATCTTATTACAAAAATGTAGCAGGTCTTATTTTTATATTTGATTTAAATAATGTAAAATCATTTAAAGATTTAAATTATTGGTTAAATCAATTATATGAAATAAATCCTGAAAATAATTTTTACTGTAAATTATTAATAGGAAATAAGACGAAGAATAATAATAAAGTATCACATACTGATATTGATAAATTTTGTGTAAAAAATAATTTTTTATATACGGAAATAGATATAAAAAATGATAAACATATAGAAAATTATTTAATTCCATTTTTTAATACAATAGATTCAAATAAAGAAAAATACGATGGTATTCATACATTTAAAAATAATAAATCTTATGACGATGATGACAATGATTATGAAAGAACAAACTGTTGTTGTTGGAGTTTTTAATATTGATATTGTTGTGTAACTTTTAATTTGAAAGACCAATCTCTACCATTTAAATCAACATCAAATCCCTTATTATTTACTAATCTAATTTTAAATTTGGTTAATTTAACAGGACCAAAGTATCTTCTTTGATTTTCTCCTTCAGTATTAGTATAAGATAAAGTAGTATTCCAATCAACTCTATCTAAATCATTTATAGTATATAATAAATCGGTTGGTTCAGGAGAACCATATCTATCTGCTGAAGACCCACCCTGAGCTTGTAACAATTGATTTACAGAAAATTCTTGTTTCTGTGTTAAATTACTTCTTAAATCAGTATTTAAATCAGCAGTTCCACAACCTCTTTCATTATTGTCTTCATCTGCTACATCTACACATTCATATCCAGGCTGACCATCTTTTCCTGGATAATATGTACCTCTACCATATTTTGTATTCATAGTTTGGTCATTATAATATGAAGGTAATGAAAATCCGGATGTTACTGGTTCGGCAGCAGCAATAACAACATTTGAAGGCTTATTATTATTAAAATCATCAAGAGTTATAAATAAGTAAGTAGTTCCATTAACATCTACCAAACTTTGACTATGAATATTATTATATGTTGAATTAGAAGATATTAATGTAAAAGTAGTTCTAAATCCAAGTAACCAACCTAAATTGTAATCAACTTTACTACCAGCTCCATTTCCTCCGCAAGAACCAGCAACATCAGGAATATACCAATTTAAAGATATATCCTGTTGAAATCTATTAATTATATCTACTTTTTGTTTATTAGATTTATAAACAAATTCAATAGCCATAGGCGTACCTACTTCATTCTTCGATAAATCAGTATGAACTGATATTGCATTATTTAAAACTGTTATTAAATTATTTTCATCACCAGAAATAAGATTGTAATTACCTTCATCTATTGTGAGGGTTGATTTATTGGTAGATGTTTCCACTTGAAATGATGTAGTGCCATAATTATTAGAAAAAACATACCACGTTTTTGGAATCTCTACACTTTTTACTTCAATATTTACAACATTAGTTAATGGTTCAGATAAATGTGCAATATAATTAGTAGCACTGTATAATCTATCTTCGCTGTTAGTTTCATCTACAGTAAAAGTTCCGCCACCACAACTATGAGAAGTACTTGGTAAAATTTGACGAAATGTTGAATCAAAATTAATTATTCTTTCGTAGGTATATATTTTATTAGCATTTATAGTACCTTGTGTGTTTTCTCTTTCAGATGTTGCATCTACTTTTGGTCTCCCAATAACAACATGTAATTCATCATCTGGTAATAACATTTGATTATTGTTTTTATCTATATCTTCCTTTTTCTTTTCTTGCCATTGATTTGCTAATGCTTGAGAAGCACTACTATCGTCATGTGTATATGCATCTTTCCAAGTTTGTTTATTAAATAATTTTAAATTATTTACCAATTTAACTTCTACATCCGTAAAAAATTTTAAATATTGAGGTTTATTTATAAATCTTTGTTTCATATCCTTTATCCTATCTCTTATTAATCCTTCATTTAAAGGTACATATTTAAAATTTAAAATAGCTGCTAATTCTTCGATATCATAGCTATCAACATTGAAATCTGTTTTTTTTTGTTGATATTTTGATTCTTGTATAGCAAACATTGTTTCATTTCTATTACTTTGATATTTTACATAATCTTCTTGTGTTCCTGTAACTTGGATTTCATCAGCATTATATTCATATTCATTATCACTCATTATATATTATTGTATAAAATTTTATTAAGTAAAAAGAATAATTATTTATAAAATTGAATAAAAATAATAATAATAAATCGTATGAAAATACTTTAATATGTCCCACGGAGAATCTAAAACAACAGCACAACTTGAGTGTGATGTATGTTGTGAAACATTTACAAAAACTACTCATAAAAAAGTAATATGTGGTCAATGTGAATTAACTGCCTGTAGAAAATGTATTAGAGTATATTTAATGAATAGTACAACTAAAGCTCATTGTATGAAATGTAAAAGTGAATGGGATAGAGAAATTACTCAACAAAATATTGGTAAATCATATTTCAATAAAGAATATAATAATCATCGCAAAGAGGTTTTATTTCAAACAGAAAAGGCAAGATTTCCGGAAACGATGCCTTTAGTAGTAAGGTATAGAAATTTTGAAAGATGGAAAAAAGAAAATTTGGAAGATACTAAAAAAATACAAGAATTGCGTGTTCAAATGTGGCGTTTAGAAGCTAACATAAGAGAAAGAGAAGAAAAAATGCAAAATTCAAAATATGTAAAACCCAAAACACAATTTATTAAAAAATGTCCTGTGGGAGATTGTGAAGGATATTTATCTACTTCTTGGAAATGTGGTGTTTGTAATACAAAAGTATGTCCGGATTGTTTTGTAATTAAAGGAAAAGATGAAGAACATAAGTGTAATAAAGATGATTTGGCATCTGCTGAAGTTATTAAAAAGGAAACCAGAGCTTGCCCAAGTTGTGGAATTCGTATTTTCAAAATATCAGGATGTGACCAAATGTGGTGCACAAGTTGTCATGTAGCATTTTCTTGGAAAACGGGATTAAAAGTAAATGGTGTAATTCATAATCCACATTTCTATGCATGGCAAAGAGATAATAATAATAATATTCAAAATCCTGGTGCTCAAATTTGTGGTGGAGTGCCAAATTTCCAGAATATTCGACAGTCTATGCATGCTGTAAAAAATACATCTACTTTTACATATTTATGTGAAGATGTTATTCAAAATTTATTTAATAATAATGAAGAATGGATTAGATATACAGCACCTGGTAGAAAGCCAAAAAAAATTTGGAGGGGAATTAAAAATACAATTTACAATATGCATAGAGGTACAATGCATCTTCAACATGTTACTTTGGATAGATTAAGACGAGATTGCCAACATGAAGTAGAAAATGAAGATTTAAGAGTTAAATTTATTTGTAAAAAAATCACCGAAGATGGTATGAAAAAAACATTAATGAAAAGAAATAAAGCTTTTGAAAAGAAACATACAGCATTGAATGTATATGAATTAATGAGTGCAGTGATGACAGAAGTATTAATTACAATTAATACTACAGCTTATGAATTTTCAAGAAATAATAACTTTAGCTTTGATTATGAAACTGATGAACAAATAGAAAATTCCAAACAAAATCTAATTACTTGTTTAAAAACAATTCACAAAAATGTTATAAAATTAGATAAAGTTCGTGTTTATTGTAATATAGAACTATGTAAAATTAGTAAAAATTATAATCAAGCTATTGAAATTATAGATGGACGCTATACTATGTGTCATTGGAAAAAACAAGGTTGCATTGCAGAATTAAAAAAAGATATTAGTGAGCGAGGATTTATTTATCCTCCAGCTACTTTGAATGTGGATGGTATTATTGTATAAACAAATTATTAAACCAATTATAAATATATTTTTCCAATAAAATATTTTTTTTTATACCTTGACAAATATGTCCCTTTTTAACCTTACCACATATTTTACATTTTTTATCAATCTTTTTTACTTTTACTAATTTATTTTTACATATATGATTTTTTGCTATCAATCCACATTTACTACATCTATATTTTCTTTTTTTTATTTCTGTTTTTTGCCCAATTCTTACTATTCTTTCCCAAGGAAATATAATACAACCTTGTCCCCTCTTAAAATGCTTAGCTCCTCGAAATAATTCATTTTCTAATAATTTTAATACAATATCACCTTTTTCTTTATTTTTAATAATATCTAATCTATTAATAAAATATTGACCTTTATAGAGATATCTATTATATCTTTCTTCTTTATACATACGAGTCCTATTTGATTGTATATTATTTATTTTACCGATACCCATAATTTTATTTACAGTATTATTCATTTCTATAACATAAATAGGTTTATTGATATTTGAAGGTATTTTTTTATCTAATCCATAAGCACAACCAATAAAATCTTTTTTGTGTTTCCAATGTAAATTTTCAATATAAGTTTTATTATTAAATCTTACAGTTCCAATAATAAAATCATATTTCATATCTAATAAAAAAATATTTATTATTATATTATTCAATTTTAATCAACCTTAACACCTTGTTTAGCATATTCTTTATATCCTGGACAAACGTAATCAGTATGATATTTATCGGCTAAACTTTTATTTATTTCACCATAACCATCAACATAAACGATTTTTTTAATTCCAAATCTTTTAATTTCTTTTGCACAGTGAGAACATGGTTCTGAATGAGCAGAATGTGCGGTTGAATGTCTGTGTCTTGCTATATATATAGTTAATTTTCTCATTTTTCGGCGGAATTTACGGTCATAAAACACACGACCCTTTCCCTTTATCCCGGAAAGCCTCAGGGAAAAACTTGTAAAGGACAGCTACTTCAGCATGTCCTGAACACCGAATATCACGACCATATTTATTACGATGATTGTTAACATCCATAGTTAAGATTTTACTGCCAGCACAAATCGCCGCAGCTACACGAGTTGCTTGATTAGATTCACTGGCCAAAGCCAACAACCTTGATATGATCATATTTTGCTTCAAAGACATACTATATATTATTTATAATAACTTATATTTATTATAAATTGTATTCAATTTTTCTTTCGGGTTCGTTTTCCTTTTCGTTTGCGTGACTTTTTTTTAGTTCTCTTTTTTCTGTGATGTTTTTTTCTTCCTCCCTGCATAGATTCTTGAGAACTATCACCCTCTAATTTTTTTATTTGTTCATTTGCATCTTCAATCATCTTTGTAAATTCACTTTTTTTATTATCAATATCAGCTATTTCTTCGTCAGCTTTACTTATATCTTGTTTTATTTGGTCAATGGTTGTTTGAATTTTTGTTTTTTCACCCTCTTTCTTTTCCTCACATTTTGCTCTTCCACTTGCTGTAGTAAAAAATCCCCCACATTTCTTACTATTAATTTTTTCTATTAATTCATTTTTTTCTTCAATAGTATTTTGAAAATTAGATTTACTTTGTTGAATATTTGTTTTTTCTATATCTTTTTGTTTTATACTTTCTTCAAACGATTGGGTTTGCATTTTTAAATTACTAATGGCTGCTTCTTTTTCTTGTTTTTCTTGAGCCATTTTTGCTTTTTCTAATTCTTGTTTAGCTTCAATCTCTTGTTGTTTTCTTACTTGTTTTTTTTCCTCTCTTTCCTGTAATATTTTATTGAATTCATTTTTTTTATCTGTATAATTATTTTTAACTATTTGGATATTATTTTTAATATCACCTAAAAATGCATTAATTTTTTTATCTACTTCAGCTTTTTTGGCTGCATCAGATAAAGAAGATTTCATACCTTCAGCTTTTTTGGCTGCTAAATCTTTAATTGAAGAAGTTGATGCTGATAATTGTTGCATTTTAGATGGATCAGGTTTAACAAATTCACTCCAAATATCATTAGCTAAATTTAAAATCATCCAAGATTTATCTTGACTACTTGAATCAACTTTTAATTTTTCAAAATAAAAATTAACATCATCTTGTTTTAAATTTTCCCTTAATCTTTTTCCATCAATATTAATGTTATCAAATTCACCACCTTCTTTTTCAGTAATATACTCTAATTCATCCTCAAAAGCTTCCTTTATATTTTTTTTGAAATTTTCCTTTTCAATATAAGTTTTTACTCTTTCTTTAAAATTATTAGACCATTTATCAAGCCATTGTTTTAAAGGACCATTATTTTCATAATAGGGTAATACAATGTCTTTGATTTTATTTTTTTGTTCTTTAGCAGCCATTCCAGTAATATTTTTAAATTGATTTCCAGCAGAACTTAAAGCAGACATACCTGCAGAAGCTCCTTTTGCCATAATATCATCTTTATTTTGGTCCCATTTATTTTTAGCAAACCCGAAAGCAGCATCTTTTGCCATACCGGATGCTTGACCTACAGCTTGTCCAGCCATAGCTTTTGCGCGATTTGTGGCTTCACACTTTGCCTTTTCAATAAATCCTTTTGCTTCTGAACAATCATCCAGAGTAACTCCGGGTAATTGTGTATTTTGAGCCATAGGATTCATAGAGGGTATTGCAGTAGCATTAGCCATAGGAAGAGCTGTTGGATTAGCCATAGGAATTCCGGTTGCGGCACCAGCAGCACCAGTAGCTGCTCCTGCTCCTGCAACAGCAGATGCTGCAAGAGCATTATTTGAAGCTACTAATTGATTAATTAAATTATTTGCTTGTTGAAGTTGTTCTTTCAGTATTTTTATTTGTTCGGACTCAGACATATATATATATATATACTATCTAAATATTATAAGTCATCATTATTAAATATAAATTTTCAATGGCAATGAATTCATACATATATATGAGTTCATTTTTTTTAGTGCTTTTTTTTTCTCTTTTTTCTCTTTTTTTTAATAGTTCTACGTCTCTTTTTTTTTCGACGTCTTTTAGATTTTCTCCTGCCACCCAAAGATAATCTCCTTTTGAAACTTCCTACCGAAGGAGTCACCATCTTTTTAGATTCAGGTTTAGTTTCAGGATTATCGTGTCGCCTATCTAGAGCTAACTTTACAGCTTCTGGGACTGGTGCAAAATTAGTCTGGGCATTGTTGCCAATAGGCGAGTATCCTTCTAATATATTGCTATAGTATTTTAATAACTGATCTGCTGTCATATTATCTGTATTTTGAGACCGTCCTCCTCTCTCATTATCGGTAACCAAATTCTGTATCTCGGGTACGTTTAAAGTACGTCTTTGTATCAAACTATGTCGCGTACGTTTCTGTTTCTTCCGTGGTTTCTTAATATTTTTTTTCTTTTTCTTTTTTTCTTTTTTAATTGCTTTAACCATTCTTATATTTTATAGTGATAAATATTTTTTATGAAAAGTTTTAATAACATTTCTCTCCAAATCATCTAAATGAAAAAAATCACAAATAGTATCATCCGTAATAATATCAGGAAAATCGTTAATATTAGTGATATCTGGTATCATGTCAAATATATATTTTTCTAAGTAACTCATTCTATATCTTGTAGCTTCAAAAATAGTTCTAATAAAATTTGTGGAGAGAAATTTATGTAACTTTATAAAATCTTCATAGGATTTTTTCAAAATAACATAATTATCTCTATTAGAAATTCCAAACATACCAGAATAATCAAGATATGGAAATCCATACATTTTGTGTGCTAATACTAATTTAGGTTTTTTATAATAAGAGCAGGGTATATTTGAATAATTAACAACAAGTTGTGGTTGTAAATAATTTAATTTACATGTTTTAATATTTGGATAAGATCTATCTTTACATAAAATTCGTGATAATTTAAGATTTTTATATCCAGGTCTCATATTAGTTTTTTTAACTTTTAAATTACCATACTTTAATGAATAAGGTATAAGTTTTTGAATGATAGAAGGAACAAAAAGTGGAATGGATAATAAATGATATCTATTGTATATTATATATTTTTTATAAGTATCATCATAAATTTGTAAATATTTATTAGATTTATTATTTTGTATTAAAAAATAACAAGTTGGAGTTTGAGCATGTTTATTAAATATTTTATTTGTTTGTGCATTATTCATAGTTTTAATTTTAATAATTCTATATTGATTAAGAAAATGATAAATAGGATGGTCATTTTTCATCCAAATAGATGGAGTAATAAAAAGAAGCTGACCGTTACGTTTTAATAAAGAGATAGAATGTTTAATAAATGATTGCCAAATGGTTTTACCATCTAATTTTTTTGAACCTTTTTGCGTTGGTGTCTTGATAAGTCCATTAGAATTAAATGGTGGATTACCAATAATAAAATTATATTTTTTATTTATTTTTAAGAAATTTTTATTAGAAATATTAGATTTCTCTCCAAATAAATTTTTAAGGAGTGGAATAAATTCAGGATTAATTTCATTAATATAAATCATTTTAGTAATTATATGAGTATGAGTATGTCTATCAATAGGGTCAATAATAATATTTGATAAAGACATGAAAAGTTTTTTATATAAAATAATTGAAAAATATCCTTTTCCTGCACAAGGATCTAACCAAGTAAATTGTGGATTTTTAAAAAAAGATTGAGGTATCATATCAAACATATCTATAATAAGACTAAAAGGAGTATGAACTTCGCCATATATTTTTTTGTTATCTCCTTTAATAGAAAAATCTTGTTTAAAACTATTTAAATTAAGAGAATAAATAGACATTTAATAATTAGTAATATTTTATTAGTTATTAAATAGGCGAACTGGTACGAACATTTAAGACCGATAAAGGATTAGTATCA
>MDSX01103539.1_pt1 | contig 15287 bp, 13 predicted proteins | sample 811141 | NCBI WGS metagenome assembly MDSX01 (sample SAMN05326642, study PRJNA326480) | marine metagenome | isolation source: seawater | place: Atlantic Ocean: South East | collected 2010
AAAATATCTTAGACGCATCAATCCTGAGTCCTATTTAAATGTGACTCAAGAATTATCTATACGTCGTACTTAAACACTCAAGAAGGTTATAAATGAAAAAAGTAGAAATGAATCTCAATGGGAGTACGCTCTCTATTGAGACAGGTCATGTTGCACGACAATCAGCAGGATCTGTTATAGTAACACATGGTGAGACATCAGTGTTAGTTGCTGTTAATGCAGCAAAAGAAATGCGTGAAGATATTGATTTCTTTCCATTGCAAGTAGAATACAGAGAACGTCATTATGCTGGTGGTAAAATACCAGGTGGATTCTTTAAGCGCGAGGCAAGACCCTCAGAAAACGAAATATTAACTAGTCGATTAACCGATAGACCAATAAGACCTCTTTTCCCGAAGTCATTTAAATATGAAACGCAGGTAATTATTACAGCAATGTCGAGCGATGGGCAAAATATGGCAGACGTTCTTGCGGGCATCGGTGCTTCAGCGGCTCTTACAATATCGGACATTCCTTTTAACGGTCCAATATCAACAGTGAGAGTAGGTAGAGTGGATGGCAGCTTTGTTGCTAACCCCACACGAGAACAAATGGAAGACTCTGATATGGAAATTATTGTTTCAGGAAACGAAGAAACAATAGTAATGGTTGAAGGTGAAGCTGAATTAATATCAGAAAAAGAATTTATTGATGCGATGAAGTTTGCTCATGGTCCAATCAAAGAAATGATTGCCATACAAAAAGAACTTGCAAGTCAATTGGATATCAATAAAAGACCTATACCAGAGACCAATGAAAATACTGAGCTTAAAAAAGTTGTTTTAGATCTAGTTTCAACTAAAGTTGATGAAGCAATTAAAATAGCGGATAAGCATAAAAGAGATGAGGCTATATCTGGTATTCGCAGCGAAGCTCATGACGCTTTCGCTGAAAGCTACCCTGATTCTGAAAAAGAAATTAAAGGCTATGTTGATGATAAGCTTAAATTAGCTTTTCGTGAACAAATTTTGACAGATAAAATCAGGTCTGATGGAAGGTCTACTACAGAAATCAGACCTATTTCTATAGATACAGGTGTTTTTGCCAGAACGCATGGCTCTGCTTTGTTCACTAGAGGTGAAACTCAAGCGATTGTAGTTTTAACAATGGGTACTCCTAGAGATGAACAAATAATTGATAGTATGGATGACGATTATAAGAAAAAATTTATGCTACATTATAATTTCCCTCCTTACTGCGTAGGTGAAGTTGGGCGGATTGGTTTTACAAGCAGAAGGGAAGTAGGTCATGGTAATTTAGCGGAGAGAGCTATAAAGCAGATACTACCTGATTATGAAGATTTTCCTTATACGGTCAGGATCGTATCTGAGATAACAGAATCGAATGGTTCGTCTTCAATGGCATCTGTATGTGGAGGCTCATTGGCGTTAATGAATGCTGGTGCCCCTTCCAAGGGTCATGTTGCAGGTATAGCTATGGGTCTAATTAAAGACGAAGAGCGCTATGCTGTTCTCAGCGATATTTTGGGAGCTGAAGATCACCTTGGTGATATGGACTTTAAAGTTGCAGGAACAAAAGATGGTATATCAGCAATACAGCTTGATTTAAAAATCGACGGAATTTCATTTAAATTAATGGAGGAAGCGTTAGAACAAGCTCGTGTTGGAAGAAATCATATCTTAGATATAATGTATGAAGCTGTACCTGAGCCTATGGAAATGTCTGCATATTCGCCAAAAATTCTTTCTTTGCAAATTGCTCAAGAAAAAATTGGTGGACTAATCGGACCGGGTGGAAAAACTATCAAAAAAATCATAGCTGATACAGAATGCGATGTTAATGTTGATGACGATGGAATTGTTACAGTAGCTAGTTTAGACCTTAAAAGGTGCGAAGAAGCATTAGAAATTATTAGAGGCATAACACTTGAGCCAGAAGCTGGAATGGAATTTGATGGAACGATAACAAGATTAATGACGTTTGGCGCTTTTGTTGAGTTTGCCCCAGGTCGTGAGGGCTTAATACATATTTCTGAGCTAGAGTGGAATAGAGTAGATAAAGTAGAAGATGTAGTTAAAACTGGAGACAAACTTCGCGTCAAACTAATAAAGGTAGACGATCAAGGAAGGCTTGATTTTAGTAGAAAAGCATTGCTTGAAAAGCCAGAAGGATACGTAGAAAAACCTCCCAGAGATAGAGATAGCGGTCGAAATAATAGGGGTAACCGCGGAAGAGGTAAACCTTTCAAAAGACGTTAGTTTCCTAGTTTATGTCGTTTAAAATACCAGCCACATCTCGCGCATCTCAAATAGAATATGCAATTCGAGATGTGGTTGTACCCGCATCTAAATTAGAAGCTAAAGGAATCGATATTCTTAAATTAAATATCGGTGACCCTTTAGCCTATCCAGGTCTACCCACACCTAGTCATATGATCGATGCTTATAAAAAAGCTCTAGTCGATCAAAAAAATGGCTACTCCCCAGCTTACGGTATTGATTCACTTCGTGAAGCTATTGCAATCGATGAAAGAAATAAGGTTAACGGTGGATGGAACTGCGATCCAAATGATGTATACATATGCCATGGAGTAACAGAAGCGTTACAAATATTATTTGCAGCTTTTTTAAATGAAGGCGATGAAGTGCTTGCCCCAGGCCCACATTATCCTCCATATATGGCGTATCCTCAGTTATTTGGTGGGAAAACCGTAGAATACAGACTAGACCCTAATAATATGTGGTCTATTGATTTTGATGACTTAGAATCAAAGATGAACGATAACGTAAAGCTGCTAGTATTAATTAATCCTAATAATCCAACTGGGAATGTAATTAAAAAAAACGAATTGGACAGAATAATAGATCTTTCCTCAAAATGGAAAAATTGCACAATTATATCTGATGAAATTTATGATAGGTTAAATTTTAATAATAATCATATCAGCACGGCATCTAGATCAAAAAATGTACCAGTTATAACTCTCAATGGAGTATCAAAAGTTTATTATGCGCCAGGTTGGAGGATTGGCTATATGGCTCTTCATGATCCCTCCAACAAGCTTTCAGATATAAAAGATGCGCTAGAAAGACTACTAAGATCACGCCTGTGCGCTTCAACTCCTGCACAGTTTGGCTATATTGCCGGTCTAAAAGGAAATAGCGAATGGATGGATGGCTATCTTTCTTATATCAAAAATAATAATGAAGTGTGTATAAATAAAATAAATGACATCGAAGGATTATCTGTTCAGGCGCCTGAAGGAGCCTTCTATATGTTTGTTAAAATCACTCATGATTATTGGAAAGATAAAGACAAGGATTTCGTCTTAGAGTTATTAAAGAAAAAACATGTATTAACTGTTCATGGCTCAGGATTTTCAAAGGAATATGGAAAAGGTCATTTTAGACTTGTTTTTCTTCCTTCAGACAAAATTTTAAATGATGCTTTAAGTAGAATTGAAGAGTTTTTGCAGCTACCAATCGACTTATAATTTTAACTAAAATAATTGATATTAGCATATTTGTTCATTAATATAAAGTATTGGTTGAATTGAAATAATAATGAACAGCAATACTAACTCTATTAAAAAATTATACTATTCTATTGGCGAGGTAAGTAAGATTACAAATCTTAAACAATATGTCCTAAGATACTGGGAAACCGAATTCAAACAGCTAAACCCTAATAAAAATAAAGCTGGAAACAGAACCTACCGTCAAAAGGACATTGATCTTATATTGGATATTAAAAATTTATTGTATAAAGAAAAATTTACGATTGAGGGTGCACGCAAAATGCTAAGTCAACCTCAAAAAAATGCAAAAGAAGTGGTCAAGTCTGAAAAAAGTGTGGTTTCCAATGGTTTAGATAAAAAAACATTGGTGAAAATAAGAAGTGACCTTAAATCTATACTTGATGACTTACAAAATTAATTATTCGGAGCGTGGCGCAGCCCGGTAGCGCACGTGCATGGGGTGCACGGGGTCGCAGGTTCAAATCCTGTCGCTCCGACAATTTTAAAAAATTATAATGAAGTGCTTATCTTGCTCACATACTTGGAAAAGAACGAAGATTTCTGAGTACATTTCTTTTTTCTCAACCTGCCCTATGTGCAGTAGTAGGTTGCTACTTAGAAATGATGTTATAAATACAATTATTAACCTATTTATTAAGAAATCACCTAAAAAATAATCAAAGGTCAATTTATGTCGGATAAAAAAGAGTTCAATAAAATTTATGAAAAAAAACTATCCAAACTGCAGAAACAATTAGTTTCTATGCAAGAATGGGTAATACAAGAAGGTAAAAAAATAGTAATAATATTCGAAGGGAGAGATGCTGCTGGAAAAGGTGGTACTATAAAAAGACTTACAGAAAACCTTAATCCTCGTCATTGTAGAGTTGTTGCATTGTCTGCTCCTACTGAAAAAGAAAAGACCCAATGGTATTTTCAACGCTATGTTGCTCATTTACCCTCCGCAGGTGAAATAGTTATTCTTGATAGAAGTTGGTATAACAGGTCCGGTGTTGAAAAAGTTATGGGTTTTTGTACAGATAAGGAGTACATAAACTTTTTACAAACATGTCCAGAATTCGAACGTATGCTTATTAGTTCTGGGATTCAATTAATAAAATATTGGTTTTCTGTTAGTGCAGAAGAACAAATAAATCGATTTCAAGGAAGAATAGACGACCCAACTAAGGGATGGAAACTTAGTCCTATGGATTTAGAATCTGTAAATAGATGGAATGAGTATTCTGAAGCTAAAGATAATATGTTAGAGCACACAGACACTGAGACTTCACCTTGGTATCTCGTTGAATCTGATAATAAAAAGAAAGCCAGGATCAATTGCTTAACGCATTTATTAAGTCTAATAGATTATAAAGAAGTATCACACGAAGAAATTGTTTTGCCCAAACGCGCAGTTTCTGATTCTCTTGATAGGCCTGACAAATCCAACTTTAATTATGTCCCTGAAGTTCTTGATTAAATAAGATTTATGCATCTTCTTTCGAATCCATTATCAATTTTTACTAAAAAAGCGTCATCTGATTTTATCTTATATCCTAATATTGCTTAATAAAGAGCAAAATATATTTTTGATAAAAAAAATCACATAAAATAGCGCGTGAAGTTTAAAGCATTATTATTTTTTTCTGCAATTTTTATTTCTTGTACAACAAACCTTGGAACGCTTTCTATAGCCAGCACAGAGGATTTTGACCTTAAATCTGAATATATAAATATTGGCATAGTAAGCGGAAAATATCAAGTACCCTGGTTTGTCATCCCCTTGCGAGACATAAGAAGATTTGATAAAGCGATTAAGAGCACAATAGAAGAAAATTCCATTAGCTATATAACAGATTTAAAAATAGACGAAACATATGTCTGGCTGTATTTGGGTGGAATAGTTACGATTAAGGTTCAAGGTATCGGTTGGCGAAAAATTGAATCAAAGTATAATCCCTCTACTGGTGATAAAATTAATTAGGGGATTTATTTTCTGTGTTTCTAGCAATTCCCAGTAATTCTACTTCAAATATTAGTGTAGCTCCAGGTCCACCAGGTCCCTCATTTTGTGCATATGCGAGCATTCCCGGTATATAAATTTCGAATATAGATCCTACAGACATTAATTGAATGCCTTGCGACCAGCCTGGAATTACTCTATTTAAAGGAAAGCTAGAAGGCGTACCTCTATCGTACGAGCTGTCAAATTTTGTTCCATCTATTAACCTGCCAATATAATGAACATTCACCATATCCGTACTTTTTGGCTTTATACCCTTAGAGTTTTTGATTATTTTATATTGAATTCCACTTTTATCCTCGATAACACCTGGCTTTTTTTTATTCGCTTTAAGAAATGCATTACCATCAACAATATTCTTTTTCTCAAGGTCCATCTTGAATTTAGGTGCTAATTTTTCATTATACATTTTAATCACAGAAACCCTCTCTTTATCTGACAGGTATAGATCATTTTCTGTGTAGAAATCTTTAATAGCCTTGTTAATATACTTATAATTAAAGTTATCAAACTGCTGATTTAAACGCATTGCCACATCTAGTCCAATAGCATAGCTTACAGAATCAATTTTATCATCCCACCTTTTTTTAATGACTTCTTTATTGGTATTAGATATAGTGTTATCAACTGCATTTTCAGTAGTTTTTTCGCATGATAAGAATGTATTAACAAACAGCGTGGTAATAATAATTGAGATATATTTATTCATTGAAAATCCTTTTGATAAAATTGAGCATATTATAAACTATATAAGTTAATATTCATGTATTGCTTTAAGTAAAAACAATTTTAAATTAAAGTATATGTTTAGACCAATAATTATAGATCCTATTGTGTTTCAAATCACACTTGTTGTGGGCAGTTTATTAGCTATTTCTATATGGCAAAAATTAAGAACCGCCTCTGGAATAGTGATTGGTGTTTATACAATTTATATGATTTCATTAGTTTCTGCAAACAACAAAGTCCCTTCCAGTCAACCTCTTCGACTTGCTTATCATGACTACAGTAATTTTGATAAATCTTCAATAAAAATTGAAGAATCATTTGAAGATGTTGTTCATATTGATAAAACGTTGAATATCGAGAAAATTGACATTGATAAGGCAGCTACAAAATCCGCAAAAGAATCTGATAAAAAAACTAATATTGAAGATGTTATAAGTATAAAAGCTGATAATTCTAATACTATTTCATCAGATATTCCTTTTAAGGTCTTAAATATGAAAACAGGTACTAGTGTTATTAATAGATCTATTGTTAACGAAAAGACTGCTTTTACAACTGATGTTGATCGGGTCTACTTCCTATCAGGTGTTCAAAATAAAAATGATTCCAAGGTTTTATTTCATAAGTGGTATCACAAAGGAATGCTAAAGTCTAAAATAAAAATGGAATCAAAAAAATCATATAATTGGAGATCCTGGAGCTATATAACTGTAAACCCGCAAAAAACTGGAGATTGGCGAGTAGTTATAGAGGATCAGGGTGGAACAAGATATGACTCCTTATCGTTCGTAATAAATGACTACAGTATTTAATATTTAGATGCAATGGTTGAAAAACCTCTATAATTGGGTCTTAGAATGGTCTAATTCAAAATGGGGTGCTTTCGTTTTATTTTTACTCGCATTTACTGAAGCTTCTTTTTTCCCAATCCCACCTGATGTTCTCCTTATAGCTCTTTGTTTGGGTTCAAGATCAAAATCTTTATACTTTGTAGCTATATGCTCACTAGGTTCAGCTTTGGGTGCAATATTTGGTTATAGTCTAGGTTACTTTTTATGGTGGAATGGGTCTCAAGAATTTTCTCAGTTTGCCAATTTCTTCTTTAATATTATACCTGGATTTTCCACAGAAATCTTCTATGATATAAAACAAAAATATGAAGAATGGAATTTTTGGGTAATATTTGTATCGGGTTTTACACCCATACCATTTAAAGTCTTTACTGTATCAGCTGGTGCATTCAACATAAATTTTAACCTTTTTCTCATAGCCTCATTAATAGCTAGATCTGCTAGATTTTTAATAATTGGAGGGCTTATATGGAGATTTGGAGAGCCCATACGATCTTTTATTGATAAATATTTCAATATACTAGCATTCCTTTTTTCGTTTTTGTTGGTTGGTAGTTTTTTTATAATAAAATATTTATTATAGTATATTCTCGATTTGTATTAGCAAATTCCATTCTATAAATTCATTGTAGAGAATCTTTTATGGCATATAATCACAAATTAATTGAGCAAAAATGGCAGACATATTGGGATGAAAACCAAATATTTAAAACAGAAGACCTGTATGATAAGCCAAAATATTATGTGCTAGATATGTTTCCTTATCCCTCAGGATCAGGTTTACATGTTGGACATCCGTTAGGCTACATAGCTACAGATATTATTGCTCGATACAAAAGACATAAAGGCTTTAACGTTCTTCATCCTATGGGTTGGGATGCTTTTGGCCTTCCCGCAGAACAATACGCAATAAAAACCGGCACACATCCATCGATCACAACAAGAGAAAATATTTCAAATTTTAAGCGCCAAATTAAGATGCTTGGTTTTTCTTATGATTGGTCTAGAGAGATAAATACGACTGATAAGGATTATGTAAAGTGGACCCAGTGGATTTTTATGCAGCTTTACAAAAAGGGCTTAGCTTATGAGGCTGAAGTACCAGTGAACTGGTGCCCTGAATTAAAAGCCGTTCTTGCAAATGAAGAGGTAGTAGATGGAAAATCAGATATTGGTGGCCACCCTGTTTTAAGAGTGCCAATGAGACAGTGGATGCTTAAAATAACTAAATATGCAGAATCTCTATTAAGTGGACTTGAAAACTTAGATTGGCCTCATAGTGTAAAGGAGCTTCAAAGGAATTGGATAGGAAGATCTGAAGGAGCAAAAATTTACTTTGAACTACCATCAATTGAAAAGAATCTTGAAGTATTCACTACACGTCATGATACGTTATTTGGTGCGACTTACATAGTTTTAGCACCAGAACACCCTCTTGTTAATGCTCTGACAATGGATAGTCAAAAAGAATTAGTGCAGGAATATATTGCTGAATCTTCAAAAAAGTCTGATCTTGATCGCACTGAATTAAATAAAGAAAAAACAGGTATTTCACTTGGTTCTTTTGCAATTAACCCTGCAAATAATGAGAAAATACCTATTTGGATATCTGATTATGTTATAATGGGGTATGGTACCGGTGCAATTATGGCTGTACCAGGGCAAGATGAAAGAGACTGGGATTTTGCAACGAAATTCAATCTTCCTGTAATTAGAACTGTAGAACCTAACAAAGGATTTGAGGGAGGAGCATACACCGGAAACGGTCCAGCTATTAATAGCTCTTTTTTAAATGGTCTATATATTGATGATGCTAAAAATAAAATGGCGCTATGGCTTGAGGGAAATAAAAAAGGAGAGAGAACTATTCAATACAAGTTGAGAGATTGGCTTTTTTCTAGACAAAGATACTGGGGTGAACCTATTCCGATCTATCATAAGGATGGCGAGATTATAGTTTTAGATGAAAGTGATTTGCCTTTAGAGTTACCAGATATTGAAAAATATGAGCCCAGCGGTACTGGAGAATCCCCGTTAGCTAATATTAAAAATTGGGTTGAAGTTAAAGATGAAAATGATAATATAATTGGACTTAGAGAGACAAATACTATGCCTCAATGGGCAGGATCATGCTGGTATTATTTAAGATATACAGATCCTTTAAATTCGGAAAAACCTTGGGACAAGGAAAAGGAACAATATTGGATGCCAGTAGATTTATACATAGGTGGAGCTGAGCATGCTGTTTTACACTTATTGTATTCGAGATTTTGGCATCATGTTTTATTTGACCTTGAATTGGTATCAACGAAAGAACCATTTAAAAAATTGTTTAACCAAGGAATGATACTTGGTCAAGACGGCTCAAAGATGAGCAAATCTAAGGGTAATGTTGTTAACCCTGATAAAACTGTTGATGAGTATGGTACCGATTCAATGAGAATCTACGAGATGTTTATGGGTCCACTAGATAAAGCTAAGCCGTGGAGTACTTCCGGTCTTCAAGGCTGCTCACGTTTTATTAAAAAACTATGGTCAATTTTAGTAGACAATAATGGAGTTATATCTAAAAAGTTTACTAATAAAAATGATAGCAAAGAAACTCTTCAGGCGCTACATATGATGATTAAAAAAGTTACAACCAACTTAGATCGTCTCCAATTTAACACATGTATATCTGAATTCATGATATTTACCAACCACCTACAAAAACTTGAAACCTTCAATAAGAATACAATTAAACCGTTTATTATACTGATGAACCCTTTCATGCCACATCTTGCTCAGGAGCTGTGGGAATTAATAGGGGAGAAAACTGAGCTTACTTTTGAAAAATGGCCAACATACAATAAAGAACTTATTCTTTCAGATGAGATAATAATTCCTATCCAAATAAATGGAAAAAGACGTTCAGAAATAAGTATCTCCGTTGAGCAATCTGAGGATGAAGTTATTAAAAAAGCTAAATCCGATGATAAAATTGCTTCTTATTTAACAAATGCAACTATCGTTAAAGAAATTTATATAAAAGGGAAAATACTTAATATTGTAATCAAACAGTAATTTTAGGAACCAATATGGCGCGAAATAAAGTAGAATTAACCAGACGTTCATTTCTTAAAAAAAGTAGTGTTAGCGCTACATTATTAACGGCATTTCCCTATTCCGTACTAGCAAATGCATTTAATGTGTCTGATGATAATAGAATATTAGTTATTGGTGCTGGTCTTGCAGGACTATCTTGTGCCTATGAACTAGATCGAGCAGGGTATAATGTAATGGTTTTAGAAGCAAAGTCCCATCCAGGTGGTCGAGTTAGAACTTATAGAGATTCGTTTGCTGATAATCTTTACGCTGAAATGGGAGCTGAATATGTCGACAGCTCCGATGAATATGTTAAAAAATATTGTAAACATTTCGAATTAAGTATTTTACCAGCAAAACAGTATGATGGCATTTATGTAAGAAATAAGCACATCAATATGGATGACCTTAGATCAGGTAAGGTAAAATTACCATTTGATGGGGCCATGAGGGGGAAGCTATTTGGTCAGGAGGTTAAATATATACAAAAATGGATTGATTTAGTTAAGAAAGAAGGTATTGATAGTAAAAAGGTTCAGTCACTAGATAAACTTTCAGTACAGCAATTATTAAAAAAGGGTGGTGCGCCAAATGATATAATAGATCTATATACCTATTTGAATGCTACGGAATCAACTACTGTACCCTCAAAAATGTCAGCATTATCAATGGTACTGTCTCATGTTAAGACTTCAGGATTTAGTGAAAATACTGTTGAAGGTAGAATTCTAGGTGGAAATGATATGCTTCCTAAGGCTTTCGCGAAAAAATTGGGTTCAAAAATAAAATATAATCATGCTGTCAATAGTATAAACACTACCTCCACTGGATTGGAGTTGAATTTTTCAACCAAAACAAATAATTATACGGTTAAAGGAATAAAATGTGTTTTTGCTGTTCCAACAACAATATTAAAAAACATCAAAGTTAATCCAGGATTATCAAGAGAAAAATCATATTGTATTCAAAATCTATCCTATGGACATGTTATGAAAATAGCGATGCAATTTCAAAAGCGTTTCTGGGATAGCAACAACTCAATAGGACAAAGAGTTTTTACTGACACTCCGCTTCGAAGAGTATATCATTTTTCAATAGATCAACCAGGCCCCAGAGGAATTTTGTTGTCATTTACATCTGGTGATGACGCACTAAAGCTCGGCAGCATGTCAGAAAACAGTCGAATGAAAATAGCTAAAAAATCATGTAAAAATATTTGGAGTGATTCTGATGACTATTGGGAAAATGGAATTTCCAAATACTGGAATGAAGATAAATGGATAAAAGCTAGTTATTCATTAAAAGGTATAGATCAAAAAGGGTATAGGGGTATTTTAGCAAAAACTGAGGAGCCATTTTATTTTGCTGGTGAGCACACTGCTATCAATTATGCCTCAATGAATGGTGCAATTGAATCAGGAATTAGAGTTAGTAACAATATTATAAAAAAATAATTGTGAAATTTTTTTATAATATTGTTCTATTTATCTCTTTTTTATTTAGCCAAGAACCTGACCCAATTAAATCAGGAATTGCACCCTATCAAAACGAGTACACAGATGAATACGATGTGTTGAGCTATGATTTAGAAATTGGATTAGGTGAGGAGTCAAATGAAATCGTTGGAAAGGCAATTATAACGCTAATACCAAAAAAAGATATTGATCAAATTATGTTAGATTTTACCGGTCTTAGTATTCAAAATATCCTCATAAATAGTAATAATGCTAACTACAGCTACAAAAAAGGAAAGATCTCTATAAGCTCAAAAGAGTTTAAGGTAAATCAAGCTCTTTCCATTAGCATAGAATACAGTGGGAAGCCAGATGATGGATTAATTATAGGAAAAAATGTACATGGAAACCGCTCAGTCTTCGCAGATAATTGGCCAAATAGAGCTCGTTTTTGGTTTCCCTCTAAAGATCACCCCAGTGATAAGGCTATGGTTAATTTTACTATTCATGCACCGTCAAAATGGAATGTAATAGCAAATGGTGTATTGGTTGAGAAACCTAAGATCGCGAACAAAAATGCAATTGGACCAAAGGAAATAAGACGCACCTGGAAATGGAAGTCTAGCGTTCCAATGCCAACCTATAATATGGTAATTGGTGCAGCAGAATTAGATATAACTACTTTGGGCATAGCCAACTTTACTTATTCAGCTTCCTCGTTAAGAAGCGATGGAAGTATAGAGGTTTCTAACTGGACTTTTCCTGAAGACACAGAAAAATCAAAACCCTCTTTTAAGCGTTCGATTGAAATGGTAAATTTCTTTGCTACTAAAATTGGACCATATCCTTATGAAAAATTAGCAAATGTTCAATCTTCAACGCGATTTGGTGGTATGGAAAATGCATCTGCTATATTTTATTCTCAAGAAGCAATTGCAAAGGGTAGAAATATAGAAAGCACAGTTTCTCATGAAATTGCTCATCAATGGTTTGGTGATTCGGTAACGGAAAAAGATTGGCATCATCTATGGCTATCCGAAGGTTTTGCAACATATTTTGGTGCACTTTTTTTTGAACAAAGTGAGAGTAGGAGTAATTTTATTCAAATAATGAAAAAAAGTAGGAAAAGAATTTTTCAATCTAAGGCTACTGATAGGCCTATTGTGGATTATGAAATCAAAGATTTATATAAACTATTAAATTCAAACAATTACTCAAAAGGTGCTTGGGTATTACATATGTTGCGGGGATTATTGGGAGACGAAATATTCTTTTATGGAATTTCAAAATATTATAGCAAATATAAGAACAAGACTGTATTGACTGATGATTTTATGAGGACGATGGAAGAAGCTTCAGGAAAAAATCTACAGTATTTTTTTGATCAATGGATATTTAGTCCTGGCTATCCAATTATAGAATTCGAACAAAATTGGATTCCTAAAACTAACGGTAATGGCAAAATGATAATTACTATTAATCAAACACAAAAGAAGAAGTGGCCGACATTTATTTTTGAAAGCAAATTATGCTGGGATAATAATAAATGTATACCAGTAAAGGTTAATCAGAAAACTCAATCCTTCGAAATAACTACTCTAATAGAACCAGACTCAATTTATATAGATCCAGAAAATTGGATTTTAATGGACATTCAAAATTGAATAATGAAAAAATTAAAGACAATTATAATTTATGGGCTTATTATTATGATAATAATACCAACCCAACTAGAGACTTGGATAGATATGTCACAAAGAAATCTTTATCTAAAATAGATTTTTTTAAGGTTTTAGAATTAGGATGTGGTTCCGGAAAAAATTCTGAATGGCTCATCACCAAAGCTGAAAAATTAGTTGGTTTAGATTTTTCAAAAAATATGCTTAGTCTAGCAAGAACTAAGATTAAAAATAAAAAGACAACATTTATAAAAGTAGATCTTAATGAAAAATGGCCAGTCAAAAACAACGAATTTGACTTAGTAACTATTAATTTGGTTCTGGAGCATATAGAAAGATTGGATCATATTTTCAAATCATCATTTATGAAATTAGCCAAAGGTGGAAAATGTTTTGTATGTGAACTTCACCCTAAAAAACAATTATCAGGAAGTAGAGCTCAATTTGAAGTAAATGGAGTTAAAATAGAATTAGATGTATTTCAACATCTAGAAATGGATTATATAAATAGTGCAGAGCAAGCAGGGTTTAGCTTGATTGCCAAAGAGGACTGGTGCGATGGGAAAAATAATATACCAAGATTAATATCTTTTTTATTTCAAAAACCGTAAATAAGTATGTTAATTAAAATCAAAAAATAAGATAGATAATTGAAATGCTTATAATTCCAACGCTGGCAGCAGCAATAAAACCTAAATAAAATGGTTTTAATCCTAGATTTTTAAACTTATCTATCTTGGTATTATAGCCAACAGCAGACATTGCAATAATGAGAAGTAATTCAGCTAAAAATTTTATGTTGTGAACAAAACTATTCCATAGCTCACTGCCAATTTGATATTCAAATTGATCACCAATAGACCTAATAATTCCAAATACTAAAAACCCAATGATAAAATATGGAAAAATTGAGCCAATATTTATTTTATTTTCTGGGTCTGAGCCTTTTTTAGTTTGATATGCTAAAACCGGTATTACAATCACCATCATTGTATTTCTAACTAGTTTTATCACTGTAGCGATATCTAATACTGAGGGATTATTATATTGCTCTGCATATATCATCCCTGAACCTGCAACTTGAGCAGTTTCATGAATAGATGTTCCTAAAAATAGTCCTACAGCTAACGAATTATCATTGAAAACTGTATATCCAAATAATGGGTATAAAAACATAGCTATAAGTCCAAATATTGTGATATTTGCTATAGCATAAGATATTTCTTCTTTTTTCGAATTAATCGCTGGTGCAAGAGCAACTATAGCTGTTGCGCCACAAATACTTGTTCCAACTGCAATTAACAATGAAAGATTATCAGAAACTTTAAAATATTTACGAAGGTTTTTAACAATTAATATTGAAATAACTATACATGGAATTATAACAATCAATCCTTGTGATCCATATAATAATATATCAGATATACTTAATCTAATGCCTAATAAGATTATACCAAGCTTTAGAAGATATTTTATTGAAAATTCAAATCCATCATCATAGTAGTGACTATTTTTTATTGAATTGCTAACCAATGAACCAATTATAATTGCAATAATAATTGGCGATATAGGGTTATTTTCTAAATTTAATAGTTCAATCCCTATATAATTTGACAATTGAATAGATAATAGGGCAGTGATAACACAAATAAACAAACCTACTAGTGTATTTTTATTCATCTATATACTTTATTATACATAATATATATTATATGCCATTTATATTATTAATCATATAATGGTCTTTAAAGCTATAGTTAAACGATCTATATCCTCTAAGTCATTATACCCTTGTACAGAAATGCGTATTGCTACGTGATTATCTTTCGAATACGTTGGTATTTCAATATTATGGTCGTTATAAAGTGTATTTTTTAATTCTATATGATTATTATGTGGAATTAAAATTGTAGCCATTTGTTCTAAAAAGTTATCCGGACAAATTTTAGG
>MDSX01090470.1_pt1 | contig 15279 bp, 14 predicted proteins | sample 811141 | NCBI WGS metagenome assembly MDSX01 (sample SAMN05326642, study PRJNA326480) | marine metagenome | isolation source: seawater | place: Atlantic Ocean: South East | collected 2010
GGAGATATTATGGGGCGGATGATAGTAGTATGACAGATCCAACAAGATGTGGAATGCCAATAAATCCGTTATTAAAAGAATCTTCGTATGGATGTAAAGTAGTATGTAATAGTCGTTCCTCATATGAAATGAGAAAAATAAGAAGATATACAGAATGGCAGTCTATGCCTTATAAAGAAAAATCACAATATGATGAATTTGAGAAAATTAAAACCTTGTCAAAAAATTCAGGTATTCCAAAAATAATAATAGATGAAGCATTAAGACAACATAAAAAGATATCAGAAATGAAAACATTTAGAGGTTGTAACAGAGATGGAGTCATAGCAGCATCAGTATATATTTCATGTAGAATTCATAATTATCCAAGAACGGCAAAAGAGATAGCAACAATATTTGTTCTTGATAATACAAGTGCAACAAAGGGATGTAAAAATGCAGTAAATTTATTAAATGAAATGGAAGAATCAAATATAATTGGAAGTAAAACGCATTTTCATCAAACAAGACCAATAGCATTTATAGAGAGATATTGTAGTAGATTGAATTTAAATAAAGAATTAACAATGGTATGTAAATTTGTAGCCAATAAAATCGAGAAAAATAATATAATTCCAGAAAATACACCTCATTCAGTAGCAGCAGGAATAGTATATTTTGTAAGTCAGACCTGTAATTTAAATATAAGTAAAAAAAATGTAAATAATGTAAGTAAAATAAGTGAAGTGACAATAAATAAATGTTACAAAAAATTAGATAAACTAAAAAGCGAGTTAATTCCAAATGTTATCATTCAAAAATATACAGAGTAAATTAATTATCATTAATATAATATTTAATTTACCATTTTAGCTATAATATCTTTTCTAACTTTATTCCAATGACCGGGACCTCCTGTTTTAGCTCCTCCCTGGTGAGTTACTTGATTAGGATGAAGTCTATATAATACAAGTGGTTCTTGAAAATTATGAATTTTACCGTATTTTTTTAACATTCTTAATTCTAATTCAAAATCGTGTGATAAATCATCATTACCCCAGGTTTCTTTTAAATTAATAGAATAATTACCAGCTTCTAATACTTTAGATTTTCTATAACAAACAGTAGGATGATTTATAAACCAATGTGGAAATGTTTTAATGTAATCATCCCAAGTAATAGAAGGATGACGGGTCATATTAACAAACTTATCTTTTTCTGTTCCATGAAACATCAAAATTTGTGCGCCACAAATAGCAGTATCAGGATTTTTTTCCATATATGATAATTGTTTTTGAATTCTATCTTCAACCATAATATCATCACTATCTAATTTTATAATAATTTCATTATTGCATAAATTAATTCCAGTATTTAAAGAATGTCCGATACCTTTATTACCATCGTTTTCGTAATATACAATATCAGTAAATCTACTATTTTGTTTAAAATTATCTAACATTTTTTTTAATAATGATGTATGAAGAGTATCCGAACCATCATTAATCCAAACAAGTTCAAATGCAATATGTCCTACTTGTTTAATTATAGAATCGAGACAATCCTTAACATATGATGCATTAGTATTATAACTTGAAACAAGAATACTAACTTTTTTTTTTGGAGAAAGAAATTGTGGTGGTAATTGTATAGTGTTCATAATATCATAAGAGTGTTTTGTAGAACCCCATTCTTGATTAGCATAAATTTTTTCATGACCTTTATATTCTGTGCCAGAGACGTGAATAGGTAAAAAATAATGACTTGGTAATATAGTAATATCTTTCCATTTTTGTTGCCAATATAAACGAGTTAATAATCCAGGTCCGACAGTTCTCCAAGCTCTTCTTCCAGTTTTTCGAACAGAAATTTCATTGTTTTTAATCCATTCAATAGCAAGTCTGGGCAATTCGTGTTTAGGAGGAAATGCCATAGTTCCAGTAGCAATTAAAGGGTGTGTTCTGGCTAATACATCATCATAATCAGCAGAGGGAGCCCATCCAGCACTTCTAACCTTTTCATTTTCAAAACCAGCAAATGCTTCATATTTATTAACTAAATAGGTAACAGGTTCGATGCAAAATGCATCAGCATCTACAAAAAATCCTCCATACTCATATAATAATTCCCACCTAATTATATCAGCCTTTCCATTTATTTCTTCCATAGAGTTAATTCTATCTGTTAATTTTAAAGTAAATCCTCTTTTCATAATTTCTTCTTCTGTCCATCTAATATACTCAAACCCTTCGGGTTCGTGTTTTTCCTTCCAAGTATCCATAAATTTTGTAGGTGGTTTTTTATTACCAATCCAAAGTTGATGTATAATCTTAGGTATTTTTGACATATAAATAATATTATAATATACATTTAATATTATTTTTTTTTAATTATAGTTATTGATGGAATTTCTCCTATGGTTTTAATATAAAATTTATCACTATATTTATTTAGAATAGGGTTAATTTGAGGTTTATTATATTTAATCATCCATTCAATATTATCTCTTTTTTCACTTCCACCTTCCATTAAAATAATACCATCATCTTTAAGTTTATCTACATAATTTTGAAACATAAATTCATACACATCGCCATTATTTGCAATGTCAATATGTAATATATCAATAGATTTGTTTTCATATAATTTAAAAACGTTATAAAAATCACCGTATTCAATATTAACATTTTTATGTGGAGAGAATTGTTTTATAATTTTATCTTTTATTGCATGATTTCCATAAAATTTATCAAAAATATCATATGCATCAATTTGTGTATCAGTATCAGAATTCAAAATAAATTTATCGAGAGAGTAACCTTCAAGAATACCACACTCAACAATTTTCTTAGGATTTTTCAAAAAAGTGATAGAAGAAATAATATCTCCAAAATTAATTTTGTTATTATATGAAGAATTCATTTAAATATATTAAAGAGTTATTTTTAATATACTTTCATTTAAAATTTTCTTTAAAATATACATTCATAGATACATTTTTTTTTGTAAAATTATTTTTATTATAAAATGGTATAAGTTCTTCAATACAGGTTAAATCAACTCTATAACATTTTTTATTTTTAGCATATTCTAATAATTTTTTTACAATTTTTTCTCCATAACCATTTCCCTGATGATTTTTATCTATAAAAATATTTTCAATATGACCCATTTTTGATATATTATATGTTAATTTTTTTTCAATATATAGCGTCCCGGTACCAATAATTTCATTATTTTTTTCTAAAACGCAAATAATGTGTAATTCTCCAAGAACATTATTTATAAAATTATCAAAATTTTCTTTACTGATAGATATATTTATAAGTGATATGTATTTTTTATAATCATTAATATTTATTTTTCTTATATTCATATATTTTATTTATGTAAAAATGTTTAAATATTAAAAGTAATATAATTTATAATGAAATATTCTCTATTTAAGGTTTTTATGAGCAAAGATGTAATAGCACCAGTAAATAATATATTACTATCAGGATATATAACACAGGGAAAAGAAGTAGAAAAATATGAAACAGAATTAAAAAAATTCCTGGGAACAGAACATTTATTAACCGTTAATAGTGGAACAGCAGGATTAACCCTTGCTACAAGATTATTAAAAAAAAAGGATGAAACATTTGATTGGCCTGGTTTTGATGAAGAAAACGATATAGTATTGACCCCAGCTTTAACATGTTTCGCAACAACTTGTTCTATATTAGCTAATAATGTAAAAATAAGATGGTTAGATACAGAGTTAGAAACACCTAATATTGATTTAAAAGATGTAAAAAGAAAATTAAATAAACATACAAAAATTATTTATTTAGTGCATTGGGGTGGAATGCCTGTAGATTTAGATGAATTGGATAAAATATGTGAAGAGCATAAAGCAAATTTTGGATTTAAACCTATGGTAGTAGAAGATTGTGCTCATGCTTTTGGTGGTGAGTTTAATAATAAAAAATTAAGTAACCACGGTAATATTTGTGTATATAGTACACAGGCTATAAAACATTTAACAACCGTAGATGGAGGTATAATTACTTTACCTAATAAATCATTATATGAAAGGTGTAAATTATTAAGATGGTTTGGAATAGATAGAGATAAAAGAAACTATAAAGGAAAAGATTTTAGATTAGAACACGATATATCTGAATATGGATATAAATTTCATATGAATGATATTAATGCAACAATTGGTCTTCATAATCTTCCATATATACCCGAACTTTTGGAGAAAATGCGGAAAAATGGAAAGTATTTTGATGAAAAGTTGAAAGATATAGAAGGAATTAGGTTGATGAAAAACAACCCCAAATGTAATTCAGCATATTGGCTTTATACAATTCGTATATTAAATGATAAAAAACAAGAATTTATGAATAAAATGAAAGAAGATGGTATAATGACAAGTCAAGTCCATAATAGGAATGATATAAATAGTAGTGTAAAAGAATTTCAGGAAATATTACCTAATCTCGATATACTGGAAAAAGAGTTAGTATGTATTCCAGTAGGTTGGTGGTTAGAAGAAAATGATTTAGAATTTATAGTATCAAAAATTAGAGGTTTTTTTTTTAAAATAGTATAAAAATATGTGTATATATATTTATATAAATATGTCAGATTCAGTTGTAAATTTTGAAAATTTTGATGAAAATATAAAACGAATTACTGAAAGTAAAAGTTGGTCTGGATTACAAAAAGATTTTAATTCAAAAAAAACAATAATTTTATTTGGACACGGTGGTAATATGGGAGTTTGTGATCACGGTTCAATTGATATTGGCAGATTAACTGATAAAACCACATTTTCTCCAGGAAGTGCAATAATGTGCACCTCATTAGTATCTGATTTTTCATTTGAAGAATGGATAACAGAGTGGTTAAAAATATTATTTAGAACAATAGATGTAAAAAATACATTAGTTATTGGAAACTCCTGTTCTGTAGGAAGTAAATCAAGTAAAGCCATTATAAATGCATTAGAATTTTCTAATGAATTAGGGGCATCTACTTGTATTATTTCAGCAAGAAATAAAGGAGATATCTTATTAAATAGTCATAAAATAATTACAGATTCAATATATTACCATACACACGAATGTTTATCACTTATGTTAATTTATCAACTTATTTATAAATATAAAAATAATATACCAGGGGAAGACTTAATAGATTGTCCTCCATCAATTAAAGTGAGAAATATAAAGGAAAATAAAATAATTAGTACGGGTTGTTCAAAATGTGAATTCGGAGCATATGATCATACATTTTGTATGGAAGATGAAGAAATTAGACATGTTCCCCCTGGTTTGGAAAAGGATGCAAATAATATAGCCGTAGATTTTGATGGAGTATTACATAATTTTGATAAGGGTTTTTATGACGGAACCTGTTATGGAGAACCAATAGAAGGATCTCTCGAGGCTTTGAAAATATTATCTAAAAAATATAATATTATAATTTATTCGAGTAAATGTCTTCCAGATAGACCATTAGTTGAAGGTCTTACTGGTCGAGAACATATTATTAAATGGTTACAAAAACACGATGCTTTAAAATACGTAAAAGATGTAACACATCTAAAAGTTAGAGCAAAATATTACATAGATGATAAAGCAATTCATTTTAATAATAATTGGGATGAAATATTGAAAATAGTTTAAAATGTAAGTTATTATATTAATTTAAATATATATATATATATATATATATATATGAATCTGAAGTATGATTTAATAATAATAGGCGGAGGACCAATAGGAATTAGTATGTTATATAGATTTATAAATACAAAATATAATGTTTTACTTATAGAAAAAGAAAATTTATTTAATAGTTTTTATCATATGGATAAAAACATGATATGGCATTCCCCAATAAATGGATGCAATTTAAAAGAAAATCAGTTTGATGAATCTGATTCATCTCATCCCAATGTCTCCAAATTGATTAAAAATTTTAAACTATTTGTAAAAGAAAATATAGATGATAAATATTATAAAATTAACGAAAAAGTTACTCTTATTAATAAAAATGAAAATTATTATAATATTTTAACAAAAAAAAATAAATATATTACAAAAGCAATATATATTGCAACAAGAACAAATTTTTCTGCTCCAAAATCACTTAATTTTCAAGTTATAAATAGTAATATTAATAGATATTTAACTGATTCAAGTAATATTGAAGGTAAAAAAATATGCATAATAGGAGGTGGTTGGACAAGTATCGATAGTGTTGTTGCCTTACAAGAAAATAATAATGTAACAATATTAACACGAAATTATAAAAATTTTAAGGATAAACATATAGGACAAAAAGCTATATATGGTCATAAGGATTTTGATATAAAATATAAATATATTCAGTACAATAAAATATATGAAATAAAAAATAATAAAATTAATGTTGATAACAATATATTAGAATTTGATATATATTATATATTTTTTGGATATTCACAGAATAATAACATAAAAATAGATTGTGATAAGGAAAAAATATTTGATAATTCTCAAGGAAATTATATTGAATTACTTGAAAATGTATATGGTTGTACAAAAGATCATAGAAAATATAATGGTAGATATATAGCAAGAGAAAATACTATTAATTCAGTAATAAATTTAATAGAAAATGCATTAAATTAAATTATAAGCTTATTTTGATTAAAAATAACATACCTCTCATATTATTAAAAGTTTTCCATTTATCATTCCATTGCTCAAATTTATTATGATCAGTGAATAAAGTTTTAGATTTAATTGGTATATGAGACTCATCAAATAATATCGGAACATAATCAATATTTACATATCTATTTTTTTCATACCATAGTTTTAATTCTTTTAAAAAATCACATAATTTATCATCTTGTTGAGGAACTCCCAAATAAAATATACCTTTTTTTTTGTAATTAATTATTAAATCATTTAAAATATGTATATCGGATTTATATCCTGTCCAAAAATAATATATATCGCTATTAATATTTTTTATAACATTTTTATAATCATTTATAATTAATTCGTAATTTTGTTTTTTTAAATCCTCTCTTAAATCAACATTAGAAATTTCAATTCCAATAATTTTTTTTGCATATTTTATAAATCCCACATCTAATTCCTGTTTTTTACATCCAATATGAGTAAATATTTTTCCGTTTAATTCATCCTTAATAAAGTATGCTGTTGTAAGAGGATATCTCCAGTTCATATGATCTTTACAATTAATTTTATAAAAGGGTTTTAATTCGTCTTTTATATTTTCATATGTATTATTGAATTCATTATATAATTTTTCAGTAGATTTATTTTCATTCTTTAAAAATGGAAAATATTCTATAATTCTATGAGATATTGGTAAGGATAACATATATAAATAATAATAATATTAATCTTTATATTATTTATATTAAATACAGGTATTTTTGTATAATAACTGTGCCAACTCAAAATCATACATTGTATCTATATCCAATGCTTCAAATTGATTTAACTCATGAAATAAAGGTTTCTTGCCGCACAAACTTGAATAATTAATTTGATCTTTTCTGCTAATTATGGAACATGCATAATTTAATGCATATATATCAGGTAAATCTTGTGTATTTGGAGCTTTTTCTGGATTATAATTTAATGGTTTTCCGTTCATCCACATGTGATGTTTTATTACTTCAACAGGTACAACACTATCGTATTTTTCATTTTCCATAAATTTATTAATAACCTCATTAATAGTTTCGGTTTTAATAAATGGAGATGTAACAGGAGTATATATTAGATATTTTGAATCTTCTGGTGTTTGTTCAGCAATATAACGAAAAAAATCACTATTATTACATTCAGAACTCGCATAATAACCAGTTCTATCGATAATTGTAACTTTATCATATTTTTTTCCAATATTTTTTGCCTTCTCTGAATCAGTTGTTAAAATTATATTATCTATTTTATCAATATTTATTAATTGTTTTAATTTATTTTCCAATAAATTAGTGTCGTGGAAATTGCGAGTACTTTTATGTTTAACTCTTTGTGACCCAGCTCTAACTGGTATAATAGCAGTTAATTTACCATTTCTCATATATCTAATAATTTATAATTAATATTTAAATAGTAGTTATAAATTATTTAATATAATATGAGTGAGTTGATTCCTTTTAAAGATAAATATCTAAATGAAAAAATAGTTTTATTTGCACCAGGTCCCACTTTTAATGATTTTTCGTATGAAAAATATCCAGAATTAGAAGGTGTAAAAACGTGTGCCTTAAATGGCGTTATATTGGATGATAGATTTTGTGATATTTTTGATTTATGGATATGGGCTGCAGATATAGATATACCTCAACATCCCACACCCAGTTATAATTATATTATGAACAAAATGCCATATATAAATAAAAAAATTATAAAATTTGCAAATTGTTGGATTGATAATAATATTAAAAACGAAGGACTATTATGGAATGTCCAAACACAAATACATCCTGAAATGGCTAAAAAATTAGGATTTGTAAGATATAATCAGGTAGTTAGAAATATACCATCTGATTATTACTGTAAAGATTTATCATCAAAAAAATCAGGCGTATGTATAGATACTGGTGCTTTCCATGCATTACAGATACTTTTATATATGGGGTTTTCAGAAATAATATTAGTAGGATTTGATTGTGGAGGAGACCATTCATATAAAAAGCATGAAAAATATGAAAATGATGTTTGTGATTGGAATACACCAGCTAATACTAATGCATTGATAAGATATTGGAAAAAATTTAAATCTTGGTTAAATAAAAATTATCCTTCTATTAATATATCAGTTATCAATCCAGTAGGATTGAAAAATATATTTAAAAATTATTCAAATAAATGAATTATCAATATGGATATATTTTTGTCCAATTAAATTTTTCATTCATATTTAAATCGTTAATACCATCATCAAAATATAATTCATCAGATTTTAAATCATAAAAAGAATTTGTTTTTAATTTTTCATTCATTATTTTATAATGATGACAACCATCATTATTATCTGCTCTATCTTTTAACTTGTTGATTAAATGTTTTTTTTTTTCTTATTTCATAATGACGCGTATTCCATATTAAGAATTTTTTTCGAGGAATGATACCACAATGTCCAAAAAATGTTTTTTCTATTTTATTCGCTCTCCATGTGTATTGTTTTGAAGAACTATTTCCATAATTACTTTTTTTTTCATATAAACTGGTATCACCTGGTTTATTAACGCAATAATATTTAATTCTTTTAATAGGAGATTCTTCTTTCATATCGTCTTTTTCTGTGAACCAATAAGTAAATGTAAGATATTTAATTGATGTTATTTCTTTTTTATTATGAATATCACATAAATATTCATAAAAAGTTTTTTTTCTATCAGGTCCTTCTAAAAATTCATCACTTTCAGGAAATGATATCCAATCATAGTTTTCCTTAAAATTTAAATTATAACCATTTTTATTAGATATTTTTATTTCATTTTTTTTAATATTTGAATTTTGGTCTAAAATTTTAAAAATAGTATCAAAAACCTCATGATTTGCAAAATTAATTTTATATGATAATTCATAAATACATAAAATATCATCGCTATATTTTTCTATATTATATTTTGTATTATCAGTTGAGTTGTGATTAAAAACAATAATATCATGATTATTTTTATATTTATAGTACTCTATTTGATCAGCAACTAAATCTTCGTCATTATGAAATAATAATACAGCTAAACATCTAATTGACATATATATTATTAAAAAAATTAGTTTTTAAATAATATTCTTTTAAAAGAATAATAATATAATATAATATTCTTTTAAAAGAATAATAATATAATATAATAGAATGTTATATTATTCAGTAGCTCATTATTATGATGTAGGTAGTACGAATCATTATAAGTATGGTATCTCAAGGAAAAAAAATAAATATAAAAATATAGAATCTCATATAAATACATTTAAAAAAATAGAAACAAAAAATAAGGCATTTATATTAACAAGTTCAATTAATGCTAAAAGAGGAGATAAAAAATACGATGAAGTTAAAGAAGATTTATATAATTTTTGTAAAAAATTATTACCGGATAATGAAATAAATGTAATAGTATCATTTAATTGGGGAGGTACTATAGCAGCTTTATGGCAAGTATATAAATTTTTAAAAGATAAAGAAGGATATGTTGCACATTTTGAAGAAGATTTCGGACCATTAAATAATAAATGGTATGTAGATTCTATAAATATTTTAAATAATACTGATGTTGTGTATGTTGGCGAATCTACAACAGGAAATATAAAAAAAGGAAATGATGATGGTAGATTATATGGTTATAAATATAAAAATGTTCCAAGATTAGGAAATCCAGAAGTTTGGGGGGATGGTGGTTATTACTTTTCAAATTTAAAAAATTTGGAGATTATTGAAAATAAAATAGGAATATTTCATAAAGGAGATAAAAATACAAAATATGAAAATCTTATAGATGGTATAAGTTTTGGTGAGGTAGGATTTCCTACTTTAATATATCATGCAAAATTAAAATTTAAGGTATTAAAAAGAAGTGAATATTTTAATAATGAATGGAATGATAATTTATAATTATTATATATTAAATATATCGATATATGAAATATATAATAATTAATGAAAATATATTTTTTTTGGCCATTTAAAAATCAAAATAAACCGGAAAGTGGAAGTACGGAATCATATGAATTTTATACTGCATTAGAAAAAATGGAAGATATAAAATTAGTCAGTTCTTTTAATGAAGCAGATTTTATTATTTATATGATGGATTTATATAATTGTTACAATATGTCTCATTATAATAATAATTTAAATATTGAAGATATAATTAATTTAAAAAATAATAAGGAATATAAAAAAACAATCGTTATTGATTATAATGATTGGATAGATACAAGAAATGTTCCAGAAGATAAATTAATGTTAATAAATAAATATTTTAAAAGAAGTATGGTAAAAAAGGAAAAAGGTATTAGTAAAGAAATAATAAAATATTCAAGAGAAATAATACCTATTTTATATGGAATAAGAAGCGATTTTATTGAATATGATAAAAAATTTGAATTTATAAATTATAATTATGATATTTGTTGTATGTTTAATGGAGGAGGAGGATTTCGTTCTATAATTCCAAATATTGTAAATAAATATCAAGGTAAAAAATTTATTGGTAGAGTAGATTGTGCTAATCGATATGGTGTTGTAAATACAGAATATTTTAAAATATTAAAAACAAGTAAAATTATAGTAACAGCAAACCCACCTAATTGGGAAGGTGATTTTAGATTATGGGAGGCATTATTAATGGGAAATTTAGTTTTATGTGATAAAATGCTATTACCATCTAAAATAAAATATCCATTAGAAAACAAAAAACATTTAGTTTATTATTCAAATCCTCAAGAATTGGAATATTTAATTAATTATTATATGAATAATGAAACAGAACGAAATAAAATAGCAAAAGAAGGTCGTGATTATTGTTTAAAATATCATAAGTTTTCAGATAGAGTATTAGAAATATTATCAAATATTAAAATATAAATTTAAAGATTATTAATACTAATGTAGTATAATGAATACAAATAATGTATTATATGATGACTATTTAAATATTGTAAATAATTGGCCGTTAGATGATTGGAGTATTAATTGTGAATGTTTTAAAAAAATAGTGGAATTAATAAAATTTGATGATACAATTTTAGAATTAGGATCAGGAAAATCATCGGAGCTTTTAAATAAATTTTATAATGTAATATCTGTAGAAGATAATAAAGAATGGATAAATAAATATAATACAAAATATATTCACGTAAACTCTATTGGTAAAGGAGAATATGATTTTGATGAATTAACCCAAAAAATAGAAGGAATAGATTATAAATTACTTATAGTGGATGGTCCAAATCATAATAGAGAGGAAATAGTAAATCATATAAAAATTTTTAAAAATGATATTCCAATAATTTGGGATGATACTCAAGTATATGAAAAATATGCAATACAAATGAGTAAGTCGTTAAATAAATCGTATGAAACTTTTCAATGTAAACCACAGGGAGAATTTTGGAGAAATTATTCAGGTGGGAAACGTTTTACACTAATAATATAATTTATGATATGGGTGCCAATTACACTTATGAAAAAATTCCTGCCAATATTTATATGTTTCATAGTCATCGGGTGTCCCCCAACAAATATAATTATCTACTTCAAAAACCTTAACATTTAATCCTTGTTTAATATTTTGATTTATAACATCATCCACATAAAACTCATTATTCGTTCTATAATTTTCTTTATAATTTTTTTGTAATCCTTCTATGAAATATTTTGCTTTTCTAAAAAACATAGTACCTATAATGACGTGGCTTTTTTGTATATCATGAACTTCCTTGATAAATTTTTTACAAGATACACTCTTTATATTATTATTATCATCAACATCCATCCATGCATACATATTTGGATTATTTTTACTTGCTGGATTATTCCTGAAACTCCAAACAATAACATCTACATTTTCATTATCGACTAATTTTTGATATTTTTCTACATCATAATAAACCCCATTATCACAAGCACTTATTAAAATAGGTTTTTCTAAATCAAAATTGATAGAATTTAATCCTAATTCACAAGTGCAAGCTTGACCTTCTGTAACCTTATCAATAATAACTATATTAGGATTATTATAATTTTTATTAAGTTCTTGTTTTAACTCATATGTTTCAATATGTTCTTTTAAACATATAAAAGTAAAATTACTTGATTTTGGAATACAATTTACTGCTTGTACAATCATAGGTTTGTTGCTAACGTCAATTAATGGTTTTGGAACCAAATAACCTTTTTTAACAAATCTACTACCTCTACCTGCCAAAGGTAATAATGTCGTAGTATTGTTATTATCTATAAATTTTGATTGGGGTTTAATTATATTTTCAAAATATCTAGACCAGTCTTTATAAATCTCCAAATCATTAGGTGTGCCCCATTGTAACATATGGTCTATTTCAAAAATATTAACCTTTAATTTATCCTTAACTAATAGATTATAAACCATTGACACATAATATTCATTTTTAACTTTTAATTCTAAATCCATTAGTTGTTGAAAATATTTTTTCATAATTGCCCCTGTCTTAAAATAATATGTTCCGTTTGAAGCATATTCATTCATTCTATCGTCTGTAAATGGTTTTTTTTCTTGAATGGCCGACATCAAACGACTACCTAATTCAGTTTCTTTTAAAAAAGCATAATTATCAGTTCCAAGCATATGTGGATGAAATCCCTTATAACAAGCAATAGCTCCGTCAGCATTTCTACTTCTTGTATCCCTCAAAAATTCTTTATAATCCCACCATGTTCCATAATCGCAATAACTAATAATAACTTCTTTATCATCATCAATATTATCAAATATTAAACTAACAGCGTGAACTGGTCCTTGTCTTCCATTAACAGGAACTGAATATATTTTACCATAAGAACAAATATTTTTCAACACTATTTTCATATCAGTTTCACAAAGATGTTTATTATTACAAATAAGTTTTATATCTTTTTCACCTGGAAAAAGATTTATAACGTGTTTAATTATTGGTTTATTATCAACTATTATAAGAGGTTTTGGTGTTTTATACCCAGCATCAACAAATCTTTGTCCTAGTCCTGACATAGGTATTATAATTTGAACATCTCTTTTGTTTAGTATCCATTTGTCAATATTATAATACTTTGTGCATATCATATCTAATTTTATATTATTTTCAATGAAATAATCTCTATATAATTCAAGTTTTTTAGATTGATTTTGTAATTCAGGTGAAACAAAACATAGTTTGAATCCGGCCTCTTTTAATAATTTATATTTTATAGGCGTTAGTGGGTTTTTTGTAAAACAATCGACCCAAACCCAATTAATTTTATCTTTCATATCTAATATAGTTTCTATACTTTCGAATTCAGAAAAACGTATCGCACTGTTTTTTTCACCTTCAGTACTTAGTTTATATAACATTGGGAATGATGAATCAAGAAAAAAATAATTTGTAATATTATATTTTTTAAGTAACTCTAATACCTTATATTCTATTCTTTCACTTTTGATATTTAAAATAATAAAAGAATGACTATAATGTTTTAAAAATTCATCAAAATTTTCTCCATTTTTGAATGGGTCATGTGAAATATAAATATCTCCATTTAGATTATCACGTAAATCTAATTCAATACCATACTTACTTGGTATTTTTTTTAATTCACTAATTGTATTAATTCTATGACAACAAAACAATGTCATTATAATTTAAATATAACTTTATTATTTAAATTATAATGAAAATATATTTATTCAAAAATATATCTGTATTCAAAAATATATTAGAAAAGGATTATAACAATAGAGAAATTAATATCTATAATACAAAAAATGTTTGTTTAACTGGTCATTCTATTTTCTATCCTAACGTGCTTTTAAAAACAAACAAAAAACTTATTCTTCCTTTGTTGGAAAGAACAATGTCTTTAAAATCTGGAACAATATACGAAAAACAAAATATGGAATATAATTATGTAAAAAATGAAATTAAAAAACATATGACTGACCCATTATTCTTTTTTATTTACAATACTGATAACTATTTTCATTTTTTGTATGATACTTTACCTTATTTAATATCTTTTTTTGAATTAAAGAAAGAATTACCCAAATTAAAATTATTAATGCAATTACCAAATCCACAAAAAAAAGAAATGTATAGATTTGTACTTGAATTTTTACAACTTTTAAACATAACGAAAAAGGATATTGTAATTGCTAATACCGAAACAGAATATAGTAATATATATATATCAACTTCTTATACACATGACATAGATTCTAATCTACCTCCTAGAAAAGAAATATTTGATTTTTATAAACATTTTGTTGATATAGTAAATAAAAGATATGATAATAAAACACCAAAGAAATTATATATTTCTAGAAGAAGTTGGTTACATAATGATTTTTCTAATATTGGAACAAATTATACAACAAGAAGAAAACTTGTAAATGAAGACGAATTAGTTAATAAATTGGTAAAAGAAGGTTATAAGGAAATTTTTGGTGAAAAATTAACAATAATAGAAAAAATTCAGTATTTTTCAAATGCTACTCATATTATAGGTGCTATTGGGGGTGGGTTAGCAAATGTTGTATTTTCAAAA
>MDSX01026575.1_pt1 | contig 15278 bp, 12 predicted proteins | sample 811141 | NCBI WGS metagenome assembly MDSX01 (sample SAMN05326642, study PRJNA326480) | marine metagenome | isolation source: seawater | place: Atlantic Ocean: South East | collected 2010
AGATGAAAGATCGTCAATAAAATATGCAGATGCTGTTACTTCAAAAGGGGAATAATACTCCTCTTGCCAGTCAAGACCTGAAGACATTGTCGCTAGGTCTTCAAGAGTTACCTCATTTGAAAAAGCACCTTTCAATTCAGGTAATAGTTCATTAACGGGCTGTTTTAAATTTCTAATATATCCATCCATTATAGCTTTTTGAAGAAGACCAGAAACAAAACTTTTAGCCATTGAAAAAGAATTGCTTTTAGAATCAGGACCATAGTTTTTAAAATATTTTTCATAAAATAAACTATCATTTTTTATGACTAAATAAGCAACGGTGCCTGTCTTAACATTATAATCCTTAAGAATTTTTGAGGAAGAAGTTGAATTATATTTTTCATGAAGAGGCCAACTACTCGGATTTGTTGAAGCGGGAATTTCATTATTTTCAAAAACAGTATAATCTGATAAGTAACTAGTAGTATGACCAGTTAAATATATTTTTACGACACCTTCAATAAACCATCCATATCCAGAAATATAAATAATTCCATAAAGAACTAATATTAAAAAAATCAAGAATTTAAATACTTTTTTCATAAGGATTTATTTAAAAGTTTAACTGCATTTTTTGCGTGATATGTAACTATCATTGATGCCCCTGCTCTTTTAAAAGCGTATAGCTGCTCAATCATAACTTGATCAAAATTCAAAAATCCTTTTGCTGCAGCTATTTTTAACATTGAGTATTCTCCGCTGACTTGATAAACTGCTATAGGGCAAATAATTTTATCAGATATAAAATTAACTATATCTATGTATGGCAATCCAGGTTTTATCATAATAATATCAGCTCCTTCATCTAGATCTTTTAAAGCTTCATTTAAAGCTTCTTTTTGATTTGCATAGTCCATTTGGTAAGTTTTTTTATCACCAAATTCTGGAACCGAATCTAGAGCATTTCTAAAAGGGCCATATAAAGAAGAAGCATATTTAGCACTATAACTCATTATCCCAGTATTTTTATGCCCGTTATTTTCTAGAGCTTGTCGAATTTTTAAAACTCTTCCATCCATCATATCGCTGGGAGCAACAAAGTCAGAACCAGCATTAGCATGAGATACTGATATTTGAGCTAATAAATCAATAGTTTGATCATTTAAAATTTTAAAATTTTCAACAATTCCATCATGTCCAAATTTTGAGTATGGATCTAAGGCGACATCAGTAAAAACCAGCATTTCTGGAACACTATTTTTTATTGTTTTAATTGCTCTTTGCATGAGCCCGTCTTTATTTAAAGCTTCTTTTCCTCTATTGTCCTTTAATTTATCTTCTACTTTTACAAAGACTAAAACGGCTTTTAAACCCATCCTCCATAATTGTGCAACTTCTTTTTCAATTAAATCTAAACTCAATTGAAAATAACCAGGCATAGATAAAATTTCATTCTTAATATTTTTGCCCTCAACAGCAAATATTGGGACAATAAAGTCATTATTAGAAAGAGATGTTTCTCTAACAAGATCTCTAATTGTCTGACTAGATCGTAGTCTTCTATTTCGATTTAATGGATACATATTTCAATCATTTTTTTCATCATTATAGTAATCTGTGTTTAAGTCTTCGTTTATTGGAATTTCAATTTCAAGAGGAATGTCTTTTATTTTATCTCTTTTTTTGAGAGTTCCAAGCAACATAATAAGCATCGATAATAATATAACTAATAGTAAAACTCTCTCATCAATAATATTAGTTTTTAAATTGACATCATTTAATGCCTCTAATTGAAGAAATAGCAAAATACTAATTAGACCTCTTGGAGACATAAAAACTAAGGGAGAAGTTTTAAAATTTAATTTACTTATAGAAAAATATAAGTGTCTAGCTCCAAACATTATAACTAAAATAGCTATAGCATAAAAATATGGTATTGGAGAGATGAAACTATCAATTGTTATTGAGAATCCAAAAAACAAAAAGAAGAAAGTACGAACTAAAAATGTTGATTCTGAAGTTAAAACATGAAATTCATGCAAACTCTTTTTTGTTTCCTCTATATTTATGGATTTTGTCATAAAACGAGGTAGTAAGTTCCCCCCGTTTCCTAAAAAAATTCCAAAAATGAAGATTGTTAAAAGCGATGGAAAATGAAAAGATTTTCCAATAGCATAAACTAAAATCAATATGGCTAGAATAAGAAAAAACTTAATATGATGATCAATTCCTTGAATTAGTTTAGCTAGTAAATAGGTTATAATTAAAGAAAGAAAAACAATACCTAGAATTTGAAGACTTAATTCAATTAAAGGTTCTGGACTTATTAATAATTCATTTGATTCAATTTGTTGCAAACAATAATTAAAAAAGACAATTCCTAAGATGTCTGAAAAAGTAGATTCATACACAATGAATTCTCTATCTTTATTTACTAGTCCACTTGCAGAGGGTATTACAACAGCACTACTTATTATAGATAAGGGAATTGCATATAAAATTGCAGGATTATTTGGAATTTCAAGAGCATATACAAAAAAACTTTTCAGTAAAATTATGTTTAAAATTAAAATAACAAAAGCAGCAAAAAATCCAGAAAAAATAAGCCCTAGTTTTTCTTTTTTTATTTCTAATTCTAAAGCCCCTTCCATTACAATAAGAATTAACCCAATAGTTCCTAGTACAGGTATTAAAGAGTTTAATAAAAAAGTGTTATCAAACCCATATTGATTAGCAACTGTTCTAGCAACTATTCCTGTAATCATAAGTAAAATAACAGATGGAAATTTTGTTTTCTTAGCCAGTAAATCAAATAAATATGAAAAAATGATTAACAGAGGTAGAAGCATTAAAATAGATCCAGTATTCATTGGAAAACATTAAGTTTTTTAAAGGTACAAAAATACATTAGCTTGTCCAGCTCCTTGGATTTTGTAATACCTTTATTAGCTTCTCTTCTTCTGATCCTATTTCTGGAAGATGATCATAGACCCATTGGACTTTAGGAGGCAAACTCATTAAAATACTTTCAATTCTTCCATTTGTTTTAAGACCAAACAGAGTCCCTTTATCATGAACCAAATTAAATTCTACATAGCGACCTCTTCTAATTTCCTGCCATTTTTTTTGACTTAAATTGTATTTATAGTCTTTTCTTTTTCTTATTATAGGCAGGTATGCATCTAGGAAACTATCTCCAACATCTGTAACAAATGAAAATCGGTTTTCAATACTATATTTGTTATTTGCTCTAAGGTAATCAAAGAATAAACCTCCAATTCCTCTAGCTTCCTTTCTATGATGATTCCAAAAATATAAATCGCATTTTTCTTTAAATATTTTATAAAAAGAAGCCGAATGTTTTTCACAAACCGATTTACATATTCTGTGAAAATGAATTGCATCCTCTTCAATCAAATAAAAAGGGGTGAGATCTTGACCTCCGCCAAACCACTGGTCTTTCAGTTTTCCATTTTTATAATAAAGCTCAAAGTATCTATAGTTAGCATGCACAGTAGGAATCATTGGGTTTTTAGGGTGAATAACTAGACTAAGTCCACAAGCAAAAAAGTTTGAATCTTTAACTTTGAAGTAGCTTTCAAGACTTTTTGGTAAAATGCCAGTAACTGCTGAAGTATTAACTCCAGCTTTTTCGAAAATTTTTCCATTTTCCATAACTCGTGATTTACCTCCACCACCCTCAGGTCTTTTCCAAATATCCTCTATAAACTTTCCCTCACCATCTATCTTTTCTATGGAAGTAGTAATTTTTTCTTGGAGCACAGCTATATGATCTAAAAATTCATTTTTCATCTATTATCTTTATATTGTTTTACTGTATCAATAAAAGCCTTGGCATGACTAACAGGAATATTTGGTAAAATTCCATGTCCAAGATTTACTATATAACGATCTTTTCCAAATTCATTAATCATATTAGTTACTTGTTTTTTTATTTCTGAGATTGGAGAAAGCAGTCTTGAAGGATCAAAATTTCCTTGAAGTGTTATATTTCCACCGCTTAAATACCTGGAGTTTTGAGCAGAACATGTCCAATCTATACCTAATGCAGAGGCTCCAGATTTACTCATTTTGTTTAGCGCAAACCAGCAACCTTTTCCAAAAATAATTACTGGAATAAATTTTTTTAATTCACTTATTATTTGTTGTAAATAATGCCATGAAAATTCATCATAATCTTCAGGAGACAAAAGCCCTCCCCATGAATCAAATAACTGAATCACATTAACACCTGCGGCAACTTTCTCTTTTAAATATAGAATTGTAGTATCTGTAATTTTTTGAAGAAATTCGTGAGCTAGATCAGGACATTCAAAACAAAAAGCTTTTGCTTTGTCAAATGTTTTGGTACCCTGTCCTTGAACAGCATAGCAAAGAAGTGTCCATGGAGATCCAGCAAAACCAATTAATGGTACACTATTATTTAATTCTTTTTGAGTCATTTTGATAGCTTCTAAAACGTATCCAAGCTTTTCTTGAATATTAGGAACTATGATATTTGATAAATCTCTTTTGTTTGTAATGGGTTTAGAAATCCAAGGACCGATTCCATCTTTCATTTCAACATTAACATTCATTGCTTGAAGAACAACTAAAATATCACTAAACAAAATAGCAGCATCAGGACCTAATTGTTTTATCGGCATTAATGTAATTTCAGTTGCAAGCTCAGGAGTTTGGCACCTTGTAAAAAAATCGTACTTATTTTTTAATTTCATAAAGTCTGGAAGATACCTTCCAGCTTGTCTCATCATCCAAACAGGGGGTCTTGAGACAATCTCCCCTTCAAGTGCACGAATTAACAGATCGTTTTTTAACATTTATAATATTTAATGGTTTTTTATAATTTGAATTAGTGATTTTATTTCAGGATTTTTTGAAACAAAAAAATCACTTGTATATTTTTTAATTTCATTAGCAGTAGTATTACCCCAAGAAAAAATCTTTTGATTTTTAAAAGAATTGATTAAAGCATAACTTTTAACTGCAGATGGACTAAAAAACATAACTCCATCAAATTTACCTTTTACTTTTTTTGGAATCAGCATAGTTTTATAGACTTCACAAAAAATTACATTTATAGTACTTTTTTTAAGTGTTTTTTCAATAGTATTAAGTCTTTGTTTTCCACAAAAATAGGTGAATGTTTTATTCGAATAATTTTCTTTTATTTTATTTGCTAAGTTTTTAGCTGAGCTTTCACATTCCATAATGACTAGACCCAATTTAGCCAATCTGTTTTTCGTGGAAGTACCTACACAAAAAAACGAAAAATCTTTTATTTTCTCTTGATGATTATTTTTTAATAAAACTTTTAACGCATATGAGCTAGTAATAATTATTCCATATTTAATTTCTGGCCATGTATAATTAATAGCTATTTTTTCAATCATCGGAATTTCGACAAAGTTAATTTCACTTTTATCGAAAGCATATTTGAATTTTTTATTTAGCTTTTTTGTTGATAACAATAACATTAAATCTGATTTTTAATTCTATTAATTATTTTATTTCCTCCTCGATTTAAAAGGTCTACAGCAATTTTATTTCCATAAAAAAGAGGTTCTTCTTTTTGAGAAAATTTATGATTACATAAAACGGAATCTTTCCCATCTAAACTAAAAACGCCTCCTTTAAAACTTACAACCCCCTTGTTAATAATAGCCAGCGCTCCAATTGGAGCAGAGCAACCACCCTCCAATGTTCTTAAAAACTCGCGTTCAAGAATTGTACAATAAAATGTGTCTTCACAATTTATTTTAGCTAAAGCTTTTATAATTAAATCATTACTTTCTAAAGATGCGACACCAATTGCTCCTTGAGATGGAGCAGGGATCATCCAGTCTAAATTTTTAAAGTCAATATTATTGATTTCAAGTCTATCTATTGCAGCTTTAGCAATAATTATCCCTTTTAAATTTGGACTATTTAATTTTTCTAATCTAGTATTAATATTTCCCCTTATTGGTTGAGTTTTATCAAGTGGAAATTTTTTTAGCCATTGAGCTTTTCTTCTTAAACTACCTGTCCCTATTGTTCCATTTTCAAGAATTTTATTTTTGTCGTTAAACAAGACAACGTCCATTGGATTTCCTCTTTTTAAAACGGAATTAACAATAATTCCTTTAGGAAGTGATGTAGGGACATCTTTTAAGCTATGAACAGCAATGTCTATTTTATTATTTAAAAGAGCAGAATCAAGAGTTCTGGTGAACACACCTTGAATTCCAAATGAGTATATTGGTTGAGTTAGATCGTGATCACCCTCACTATTTATTTTTATTATAGAAGAGTTATAGCCTATTTTTTTGAGTTCATTCGCAACTGATTTTGCTTGCCAAATTGCTAATTTACTTTTTCGAGTTCCTATTCTAATTTCAAGTTTCGACATTTTCTTTTATTTCAAGTTCAAAAAGATCTATCAATAAATTCATTGTAGCTGGAGCACTTTCAGGATTCTTTTTCAGGTAACTTGCAATTTGACCGGTAAATTTTGATGCTTTTTCTTCTACGCCCATTAAAGGCTTTTCTAGATGAGATTTTATTGCATTTAAAAATGGAGCGTACTTTCTGTGATTTACCCAAGAATTAAAGTCTAAAATTAATTTGTTAATTATTTTTTCTGCTTCAATCACGTGAGTTTTTCTTTTTCTTTGAGTCTGATTAATCATTTTTGACAATTCATCAACATGAATTAATGAAATCTGATCAATTTCATTAACATTTGAAACTACATTTCTAGGTAAAGAAAGATCAATAATTAAAAGAGGTTTTATATTATGAATAAGCTCTTTATTTACAGTTGGATGCTCAGCACCAGTAGCTACGATTAGCACATCTGCTTTTCTAATCTCAGTATTTAGCTCGCTGAAAGGTTTAACCAGCACCTTAAATTTTCCTGCAATTTTTTCAGCTCTTTTTTGAGTTCTATTTATTAAAACAATTTGATCATTCTTGGTATGTTTGATAAGATTTTCACATGTGTTCTTGCCAATTTTTCCTGCCCCAAATAGAAGAATATTTTTATTAGATATGTCTTTTACATTTTTGAGAATGTATTGAACAGCTGCAAATGACACTGATGTTGCTCCGGAAGAAATACCTGTTTCAGTTTTTACTCGCTTACTTGCTTGAATTACACTGTTTATTAATCTTTCCAAAAATCCATTAATCATATCTAGCTTTTTTGATTGATAAAAAGATTTTTTAATCTGACCAATTATTTCAAAATCTCCTAAAATTTGACTTTCAAGTCCAGCTCCAACTCTAAAAATATGATTGATTGCTTTAGATCCTTCAAGGGAATATCCATATTTATTAAACACATCAATTTCTCCCTTGGTATGCCTGCATAATATATTGATTAAATCTTTGTGGCTATTAGCAATTCCATATAATTCAGTTCTATTACAAGTACTATTTATAATAAGCTCAGAAACACCTATACTCTTTGCATCTTTTAATAAAGACTTAGATGATTGAAAAGAAAGGCTAAAAGTTTCTCGTATCGAAAGAGAGGCATTTTTATAACTAAGACCTACAATAAAAAATTTTTTTGAATCCAAGACTTGGTTATCTAAATTCTAAAGCAAAAATAATTTTGAGAGAAGTCAAAAAATAACGATAAACGAATTATTAATGACGACTTCGGTTTTTTATATGATTTTATTTAATTATACATTAAATGTATTATTTTTACTGACATTTAAACAGCGTCTAATTTAGAATTCATCTAAATAACATCTTAAGTAAATATATGAAAAATATCGATAAAAGGTCTAGGGAAATAATTATGGTTGAGAAAGGGTTTTTAGTTCTTCGTTATGAAAATGATAAAGATATAATCATAAATAAAAAAATACCTATAACTAGAGAATATATTCAGTTTCATTTTTGTTTGAAAGGATCCGGAAAACTTCTATTTAATGAGGGAAATTATGAATTTTCTATTAACGAAGAGCATGCGACACTTTTATATAATCCATTACAGGATCTTCCTCTTAATCTAAATTTAGATCCAAATAGCTGGGTAATAAGTGTTATAATTTCAATTTCAAAATTTCATAGTTTGTTTTCAAAAGATGTTGATCATATTTTCTTTTTAAATCCAGAAAATAGTAAAAGAAAATTCTATGATGATCGAATCTTTTCTCCATATATAGCAGTTGTATTAAGTCAAATACTTAATTCTAAAGTTCATGATAGTATGAGAACTCTTTATTTTAAGGGAAAAGTTTATGAGTTGCTTAGCCTTTATTTTAATAAAGATCAAGATGCCGATTTTGATCAATGTCCTTTTTTAGTTGATGAGGAAAATGTTAGAAAAATCAGAAAAGCCAAAGAAATTATTATTGAAAGAATGGCTGAACCTCCAACTCTAAAAGAATTATCTCATGAGATTGGATTAAGTCTAAAAAAATTAAAAGAAGGATTTAAGCAACTTTATGGAGATACTGTTTTTGGATATTTATTAGATCATAAAATGACTGAGGCTCAAAGGATGTTAGATTCTAAAAATTATAATGTTAATGAAGTTGGACTTAAGTTGGGTTATAGCACTGCTAGCCATTTCATATTTGCTTTTAAAAAGAAATATGGCACCACCCCCAAAAAATATTTAATGTCAGTATCTTCGTAAAAAAAAATAATGAAGGGTGTACTTTTAGTTAATTTAGGATCTCCTAATAGCACAAGCACTATAGATGTTAGGAATTATTTAGATCAATTTTTAATGGATGAAAGGGTAATAGATTTTCCAAAATGGTTTCGAAAATTTTTAGTAAAAGGAATTATTTTAAATACTAGACCTAAAAAGTCAGCAGAGGCATATAGAAAAATATGGTGGAAAGAAGGATCGCCTTTAATTGTTCTTTCAAAAAGGTTAATGAAGAAAGTGCAAGCTAAAGTTTCCATTCCGTTAGCTCTTGCAATGCGCTATGGAAATCCTTCAATTAAAGACGGATTAGAGGTTTTAAATAAACAAGGTGTTAATGAAATTCTAATTGTCCCTTTATATCCTCAATTTGCAATGGCTACAACTGAAACTATATTAGTTTTGGCTGAAAAATTGAGAATTAAATTTTTCCCTCATATGGAATTTACTTCATTACCTCCTTTTTATAACCATCCAGATTATATAAGAGTTTTAGGAAATTCAATTCAAGATGAATTAAAGGATAAAGATTGGGAGCATATTATTTTTTCATATCATGGTGTTCCTGAAAGACATATTAGAAAATCTGATATAACAAAATCACATTGTAAAATGGATGGTAAATGTTGTTTTAATGACTCTCCTGCTCATCAATATTGCTATCGCCATCAATGCGAAATTACAAGTTTAGAGGTCGCAAAATATCTTGAGTTAAAGAAAGGAACATTTTCTACAACATTCCAATCAAGAGTATCAATTCTTGGATCTTGGTTAAAGCCTTACACTGATAAGACAGTTTCTTCTTTCGCAAAGAAAGGAATTAAAGAACTTGCAATTGCTACTCCTGCATTTATTTCAGATTGCCTTGAAACACTTGAAGAAATAGGAATGGAAGCTGCAGAAGATTTTGAAGAAAATGGAGGAAAGAAATTACATGTTATTCCTTGTATCAATGATCGTAATGATTGGGTTAATGTTTTAAGTAGATGGATTGACGAATGGGCTTTTACTGGTGTTAAAGTTTAGAATGAAAAAGAATACATCTGCAAGCCTTGGAATTGAACCTATATATAAATTATTGATTAGACAAGGGGTTCCTGCATCAATAGGAATTTTAGTAATGTCTTTAAACATTCTTATTGATACAATTTTTGTAGGCCAGTGGATTGGTCCAAATGCAATTGCAGCAATTAATGTTGTATTGCCAGTTTCATTTTTCATTGCTGCTTTAGGAATGGCAATAGGTATTGGTGGAGGATCAATTATATCGAGAGCGTTGGGGGATAAAAATTTTTCAAAGGCAAATAAAATTTTTGGAAATCAAATAACTTTGACACTTCTTGTAACACTTACATTTGTAGTTCTTGGACTAGTTTATTTAGAATATTTAATTCCAGCATTCGGGGGTAAAGGTCAATTATACGAACTAGCTAAAATATATTATGTTATTGTTCTTTACGGTGTTCCAGTTCTAGGTTTTTGCATGATGGGAAATAACACTATGAGAGCTGAAGGGAAACCAGAATATGCTATGTATGCCATGATGATTCCTTCAGTGACTAATTTATTTTTAGATTATATTTTAATTTATGAATTTAATTATGGAATGTATGGAGCTGCATGGGCTACAACAATTTCATACCTAGTTACATCCATATTTATTTTATATTTTTTTAGTTCAAATAAATCAGAATTAAAACTAAAAATAAGAGATTTTTATTTATCACTTTCATTAGTTAAAGAAATATCTTCATTAGGATCAGTGACTTTAGCCCGACAAGCAATGGTTAGCGTGGTTGTTTTGTTAGTAAACAATATTTTATTTGTGTCTGGAGGAGAAACTGTAGTAGCCGTATATGCTATAATAAGTAGAATGTTAATGTTTGCACTGTTTCCTGTAATTGGAATAACCCAAGGTTTTATTCCAATTGCCGCTTTTAATTATGGGGCTAAAAATTATGATAGAGTATATGATGTCGTTGTTAAAGCAATTACTTTCTCTACTATATTAGCAACTCTTGTATTTACATTTATCTTTTATTTTTCTGAAGACATAATAAAAGTTTTTACAGATGATAAAGATGTTTTGACTCAAACCCCCTCGGCTCTCAGGTGGGTTTTTGCAGCGACACCAATTATTGGAATTCAATTTATTGGAGCTGCATATTTTCAAGCTATAGGCAAAGCCCTACCAGCGCTACTTTTAACTTTGACCCGACAGGGCTTTTTCTTTATTCCTTTATTGTTTATTTTATCAAAAAAAATGGGAGTAATTGGAGTTTGGATTGCATTTCCTCTTGGAGAGCTTATAGCTACAATATTGACAGGATACTTTCTTTTTAAAAATTTAAAAAAGGATATTTTTAAATACACTTAAAATTTGTTTCGTAATTTGTTAGTATAAAATTTATAACATGAAAAATAATGATCATTTAATCTTTAAGGTAGTTTTCAATGTCCTAATTTTTTTGTTAGTAGCTAATGCTTTTGCTCAACGAAAAAATAAAAAATTAAACACTATTTCTTATGAATCTTTAATTCATGAAAGTCTTAAATTTAGAGAGATCGGTCCTTTTAGAGGAGGTAGATCAGCAGCTGTTGTTGGTGTTAAGGATAAACCTAACTTATATTATTTTGGAGGAACTGGTGGAGGAGTATGGAAAACTGAAGATGCTGGTAAAACTTATGAAAATATTTCTGATGGCTATTTTGGAGGCAGTATTGGCTCTATAGCAATTGCTCAAAATGATTCAAATGTTATATATGTTGGAGGAGGAGAAGTTACAGTAAGAGGAAACGTTTCCTCAGGAAATGGTATATGGAAGTCAGTAGATGCAGGAAAAACTTGGGTTTTTTCTGGACTTTCAAAATCAAGGCATATTCCGAGAATTGTTATAGATTCTAAAAATTCTGATATTGTTTATGCAGCTGTTTTAGGAAATATATATAAACCTTCAAAAGAAAGAGGTGTTTATAAATCAGTTGATGGTGGAAAAACATGGAAAAAAGTTTTATTTGTTAATGATCAAGCCGGCGCAGTCGAGCTTCAAATTGATCCAAACAATTCAAGGATATTATATGCTTCAACTTGGAATTTAAGACGAACTCCATATAGTCTTAATAGTGGCGGACCGGGCTCTTTATTATGGAAGAGCAATGATAGTGGAAATACTTGGTTTAAAATATCAGATAATCCAGGATTTGCCAAAGGAATATTAGGTATAATAGGAGTTACAGTATCTCCTGTGAATTCGGATAGAGTATATGCAATTGTAGAAAATAAAGAAAAAGGGGGTGTTTATAGATCTGATAATGGAGGAGATACATGGAAATATGTTAATTCAAGTAGGGCTTTAAGACAAAGAGCTTGGTATTATTCTAAAATTTATGCTGATTCTAAAAATCAAGACATAGTTTATGTTATGAATGTTTCATATCACAAATCAATTGATGGAGGAAAAACATTTAAAAGTTATAGGGCTCCACATGGAGATCATCATGATCTATGGATAGCTCCAGAGGATAATAATAGGATGATAATTGCTGATGACGGTGGAGCTCAAATATCAAATAATGGAGGCTTAGATTGGAGTACTTATTATAATCAGCCAACGGCTCAATTTTACAGAGTTACAACTGATAATGCATTTCCATTTCGTATTTATGTTGCTCAACAGGATAATTCAACAATTAGAGTACAGCATAGATCAGAAGGTAGATATATAACTGAAGATAATTGGGAAGCAACTGCTGGTGGCGAATCTGCTCATATTGCTGTTGATCCAAATAACAATGATATTGTTTATGGAGGAAGTTATGGTGGTTTTTTAACAAGAGTTAATCATAAAACAGGAAGTGTTAGAGGTATAAATGTTTGGCCAGATAATCCAATGGGATATGGTGCAGAAGGAATGAAATATAGATTTCAATGGAACTTTCCAATTTTTTTTAGTAAGCACAATACAAAAAAATTATTTACATTATCAAATCATGTACATGTTTCAGAAAATGAAGGACAAAGTTGGAAAATAATAAGCCCCGATTTAACTAGGAATGATCCTAAAAAGCTGAAATCCTCCGGAGGTCCAATTACTCAGGATAATACTGGTGTTGAATATTATAGTACATTATTTGCGGCAAGTGAATCAAGATTAGCTGATAAGGAGATATGGGTTGGAAGTGATGATGGGTTGGTTCATTTAACAAGAGATGGGGGTGATAGTTGGAATAACATAACTCCGCCTCAAGCCCCAAAATTTCTTATGATAAATAGTATTGAGACATCATTTTTTAAATCTGGAGAAGCATATATTGCTGGAACTTCATATAAAATGGGTGATTTTAACCCCTATTTATTTAAAACAAATGATTATGGAAAAACATGGAAAAAAATAGTCAATGGTATAAAACCTGAACATTTTACTAGAGTATTAAGGTCAGATCCTGCTAGAAAAGGACTTCTTTATGCAGGAACTGAATCAGGCTTATATGTTTCTTATGATGATGGAGAATCTTGGAGTTCGTTTCAGAAAAATCTACCTATAGTTCCAATTACGGACATAACAATTAAAGACAATAGTTTAATTGTTGCTACACAAGGAAGAGGCATATGGATTTTAGATGATTTAACAGTTTTACATCAGATAAATGATTCAACTGTTAATAATCAAATAAACTTGTTTGCACCAAAAGACTCATACAGAATGAGAGGGTCTGGTGGAAAGTCAAGTAAAACTGCAGGAACAAATATAGAAAATGGAGTAATTGTTTATTATAATATAAAAAACTACGATTCATCAAAAGACTCAATATCTTTAAGCTTTTCAACTTCAGGAGGTAACCTTATTAAAACCTTTAGTAATCATGACAAGGTGAACATTTTAAAGGTAAATAAAGGAAGTAATAAATTTGTTTGGGATACAAAACATGATGGAGCAGAAATACTCGATGGAATGATTTTTTGGTCAGCATCATTCTCTGGAGCTAAATCTGTCCCTGGCGAATATTTGGTGACATTAATTAAAAATGGAATCAAAAAAAGCCAACCATTTAAAATCTTAATTGACCCTAGAAGTGAAGTTTCAGTTGAAGAAATTCAAAAACAATTAAATTTTGTAAATGAAGTTAATAAAGTAGTTGACCAGGCTCATAAAGCCATAAAGCAAATAAGAGAGGTAAATATAAAATTGAAAGAATTTGAGACTAATTTTAAAAGTTCAAGCTCTTTAACAGACCTTATTTCAACATCAAAAAAAATTAGAAATAAGCTCTCTGAAGTAGAAAAAAATCTATATCAAACTCAAAATAAAAGTAATCAGGATCCACTTAATTTTCCTATAAAACTCACCAATAAACTTGGACATTTAAATAGACTTGTAACCCTTAATGATTTTGCTCCAACAGATCAAGATAACCAAGTTAGAATTGAGTTGACCAATAAAGTTGAAAAAGAATTAAAGATTTTTAAATCATTAATTGATAATGAGGTTAAAAAATTTAATCAAGAGTTTGCAAAGTTAAAGTTAGATTATTTAAAAATTAATTAATCTTTTGATAGAATATTACGATTATATTAAAGCTCTACATTTGATTTTTGTAATCACATGGTTTGCTGGTTTATTTTATATACCTAGACTTTTTATTTATATTCTTGAAGCTCAAAAGAAATCAGAATTGGAAAGAGAAATACTTACTACCCAATTTAATATTATGACAACTAGACTTTGGTATATTATTACATGGCCATCAGCTATTCTTGCAATTTTTTTTGCCTTAGTTCTTTTATACTTAGCTCCTTTTTGGATTGCTCAACAATGGATGATTATTAAACTTATTTTTGTAGTTCTATTAATCTTTTATCACTTTAAAACCCATTCAATGTTTCTTGAATTTAAAAATAACAGATATAATTATTCTACTACTTTCATGAGATTTTGGAATGAAGGAGCTACGGTAATTTTATTTTCAACAGTTTTTTTAGTTTCTATAAAGAATAGTTTCCATTGGATTTTTGGAGTATTAGGATTAATAGCTCTTAGTTTAATATTATCCATTGGGATAAGGCTCTACAAAAACCTTAATAATAAGAATGAGAGAAATAATTAAAGGAAAAATTTCACTAAGAACAAGACTTTTTTTAGCTATGGTGCTTCTAGTATTAACTGCATGTCTAATGATTTTGGGAGCAACATATTTTCAATATGATGCAGAATCAGAATCTTACAATCAATTTAGGATGCAAAGAAAAGAAAATCAGCTCCTTTCCCAGATTGACTATTTAGTTTCTAAAAATAATCTTTACGGTTCGCCACAAAATATGCGGATGAATTATAATAATGATTTCGAAGCGGTAAGGGAAATTCTTAATGTAGACTATTCTGTTTTTGATCTCTATGGAAACCCTCTATATATTAACTTTCTTCCTTTAAAAATTATTGCTAATGATTATAAAATTGAAGATGAAACTATCAAAAAAATAAAAAAAAATATTTCGAATAGACATGTTGAAAATAATATTGATGAAATTGGAAAGTTCCAATCTTCGTATAGATATCTTGTAAATTCTTCTGGAAAAGAATATGCTATTTTATTTTTTCCATATTTTGAAGATGTTTCTTTTTCA
>MDSX01007857.1_pt1 | contig 15247 bp, 23 predicted proteins | sample 811141 | NCBI WGS metagenome assembly MDSX01 (sample SAMN05326642, study PRJNA326480) | marine metagenome | isolation source: seawater | place: Atlantic Ocean: South East | collected 2010
GTGATGTACACATCTTGGGCACCGACCGATACGAGGTCAATCAAAGCAGCTGACATATTTTACTAATATAGTATATTAAAAAAATCGAGCGATAACGTAGTAAGAAAAATGGTTGTTTTCCAAGCTCTTACCTGGGAAACTCAAGATGACGATCAAGCTCATTTAGTACGTGTTTTTGGTAAGACGTTTGATGGGAAATCTGTATGTGTTACGACCGAGTTTAAACCATATTTTTACGTGAAGCTTCCTCGTAAAGATTACAAAACATGGGCTTCTATTTGGTATCAAAAAATGTGTAGATTATGTCCTGAACTTAATTTTGATTATACGATTATAAAATCGAAAGACGTGTGGGGGTTTCAGGATAACGAGGAGTTTTATTTTATGAAACTTGAATTTGAAACTTTGGGTGATCGTAGGAAGGTTTCTTATAAAATTAAGAATAGAGCTCTTCCAGATGAATACAAAAAGCTGAAAGTGTACGAGTCTAATCTTGACCCTGTCCTGAGGCTAATGCATAGGACTGGTATACAATCGACTGGGTGGTTAGATACAGGTGATTCGTGTTATGATAACAATGTTGCATATGTTGATATCGATTTATATTGTAGAGATTGGACACTGTTAAAACCTGTTGATAATCCAGAAACGGCCCCTTTTGTTGTTGCTTCCCTGGATATAGAATGTAATAGTTCTACTGGTAAATTTCCGGATGCGGATATAGACGGTGATTGTTGTTTCCAAATAGCTATTTCGTTGTGTACGTTTGGTAACGATATACCTTATGATAAAACATGCTTTTGTTATAAGAAAACGGATTCTAATTTGGATGGGTGTAATATATTCAGTTATGATACTGAAAAGGGTATGTTAGAGGCGTTTAGTCAATACATGATTACAAAGGATATTGATATTATTACGGGTTGGAACATATTTGGTTTTGATATGGAATACATAATGAAACGTGCTAAGAAAGTTGGGTGTTCTCGAAAGTTTTATAAGATAAGTAAATTGAAAGATTACGCGTGTAAAATGGTGTATAAGAAATTGTCCTCGAGTGCTCTTGGTGATAACGACTTAAAACTCTTACCTATACCTGGTCGTTTTGTTTTTGATTTGTTTCACGAAGTAAAAAAAGGGTATAAACTTGATTCGTATAAACTTGATAACGTTTCTAAATTGTATCTTGGTGATCAAAAAATAGATATGCCTGCGAAGGAAATGTTTGCACGTTTTGTAGAGGAAGATCCTGTTAAATTACGTGAGGTCGCTGAATACTGTATTAAAGATACTTTACTTCCTCATAGGCTTTTATCAAAGTTGTGTACACTCATTAACCTTTTGGAAATGGCTAAAGCAACGTGGGTTCCTTTAACGTACCTTGTTGAAAGAGGGCAACAGATAAAGGTTTTTAGTCAATTAACAAAAAAGGCCCGGGAAATGGGGTACCTTGTTCCTACACTTTCGTGGGGTGAGGGTATGGTCGATGGGTATGAAGGAGCAACTGTTCTTGAAGCGCAGAAAGGTGCATATTATACTCCTATTACTGCACTTGATTTCGAAGCGCTGTATCCATCTATAATGATGGCGCATAATTTGTGTTATTCGACTTTGATAATGGATGCTAAATATGAAGATAAGGAGAGGTATCCCGATTTAGAGATCGAAACGTTTGGACAGTTTAAGTTTGTTCAAAATGTACCGAGTCTTTTACCGAGTATTCTTCTCGAGCTTAAACAGTTTCGTAAACAGGCTAAAAAAGACATGGCTAATTCGACTGGTTCTATACAACAAATGTATAATGGTAAACAATTGGCGTATAAAATTTCCATGAATTCTGTATATGGGTTTACGGGTGCATCTAAAGGTATGCTACCGTGTGTTCCAATTGCGTCATCAGTTACTCGAAAAGGCCGAATGATGATAGACGATACGAAAAAATATGTCGAGGAGAATTTTCCGGGTTCAAAGGTACGTTACGGTGATACCGATTCGGTTATGGTTGAATTTGATGTTGGGGATCGTAAAGGTGATGAAGCTATTAAGTATAGCTGGGAACTTGGGGAACGTGCAGCATCTGAGTGTACACACTTATTTAAAAAACCAAATAATCTTGAACTTGAAAAGGTGTATTGTCCGTATTTTTTGTATTCAAAGAAACGGTACGCGGCAAAACTTTGGACACAAGGTAAAGATGGAAATATGAATATGGATTATATTGATGTTAAGGGTTTACAGCTCGTGAGAAGGGATAATACACCTCACGTGCGTGAAGTGTGTAAAGAATTACTCGACGTTGTTTTAGAGAGTAGTGATACTGGTCCACCAAAGGCGCTTGCATTACAACGTGCTATAGAATTACTCGAAGGCGATGTTCCTCACGAAAAATTAATACTTTCACAACAATTGGGTGATTCATACAAATCTGATAATTTATCGCACGTTCAAGTTCGTAATAAAATGAGAGAACGACAACCTGGTTCTGAACCACAATCGGGGGATAGAGTTCCGTATATTCTTTTAAAAACACACGATCCTAGAGCAAAAGCTTACGAAAAAGCTGAAGATCCTAAATACGCGGAAGAGAATAATTTGCCGGTTGATTATCCGTATTACTTTTTGAATAAATTTTTGAATCCGGTGTGTGATTTGATAGAACCGTTATTTGAAGATCCTAAAGAGGAGATATTTGGCGAACTGATTACACGTGCTAAACCAAATAGACGTAAGAAAATTATGGATGATCCTACACAAAGAAAAATTAGCGATTTTTTTAATACTTAAAAACAAGACCTTATATACTAACAATGGTAAACGTCAGTAAATCTTCTACTGAAAAACAGATTTGGTATTATATACGTGCTAATACGATACATAACATTAAGATATTATGGGAACGTATAATAAAAAAGTATACTCTGTTAACTATTGACCAATTGAAATCTGGTTATCCATATCCCGAAGAATTGTCTTACGAACTCGAAGATGATTCTGTTAAGGATGAACGGGATATAGAAAAGTATAAGAAGGGTAATTCTAGATTTTCCAAGTGTTTGTGGGATATCGATCATTTATGCGAAGAAGAAGTAAATCGTAGTATATTAAATGAGTGTAAAAGGCTGAATATGTGTATATCTGAATTATCACTTAAACAGTTTATACCGTTTATAGAAAAAGATTATCATTTGGGTAAATGTAAGGGTATATACAAAGATAGAGATGGAAATGATACCATATGTAGCCACGAATGTGGTAATAAAAAACAGAATTTTTGTAGGAAGCATGTAAATCAGACACTGTATTGTGATAGAGATGTTAATATGAAAGTGATTCCTAAATCAAACAGTTATACACCATTGCATTCGGAACAGTCTTTAGAGGAAATGGCCGATCAATATCATTAAAAAGGTACTTAAAAGTTAGAGTTCTATATTTCATAACATGAACAAATCTGATATACTGTTAAACTCTATTGATATGTTTTATGAAATTCCTAAAAATAGGGAAATATTGGAGAACATATTAAATAAAACTGGTGGTATATCTTTGAGAAACTTAGAATGGTTTATAACAAATTATTCTAAGCGTACAAATTTATCTTATAAAACGGGTGATGGTAAAATTTTTAGTGTTCATTGTGCCTATAAATCGAGTTTGGATGGGTATAGTAAAAAATTATTCGACCCATTTTGTAGATCGACTAAAATTGGATATACTATACCTGGTACAAATCATGAAATTCATACAACGGTAGCACAATTGAATTTCATAAGATGGTGTATAAAAAATAAAATAATAGAATACATAAACGTTAATAAAAATGATTTATTTAGTAAGCGCGCGACATGAAACCTTCTTTAAACGAGAATGTTTGGTATCCTACGTAATATGCGTGTAAAATATAATCACGCGTTAAGCCACTTTTCATATTTACTTCTAGTGTTGTTTTGTTTGATTGTAATTGACTAAAATCCAAGCTTCCCGATGGTTCCACATTAATCGGATTCATCGAGAAAGCATACGTATAAATATTTCTATACGGTCTAGATAAACGACTTGTAAAAGGTACTACGTATTTATAATATTTGTGATCGCTATCTTGTAAATTTGGCATATCTTCTCCATTTATGAATATTTTAGCTTTTTCCATGGGTGGATTATAAAATTCATTCTTTACGGAATATTCTACGTTTGATGAGAAGTTATATCTGTTTGCGAACACATTTGCTAATAATGTATTTCCTGTACCATCAAAAATATTTTCGATTTCAAAATCAGCCTGTCTAAAAAACCAGAATATATTTTTTACGGGTATGTCCGGAACGAGTTCTAGTTTTACGTCCGTTTCACCCGTTTTGATTTCAAGAGAAGGGTGTTTTTTAACAACATCTGTTATGAACGTGTGTTCTTTACTTTTAATGTAAACCCTCTCTTCGTTGGGTATTGTTATTTCTTCTGTAATAATATCAAATCCATCGAGTGAAACTGTACCTGCAGCATTTGTAAAGAATGTTTTAGGTCTAAAAACAAACTCAAATTCTATTTTTTGTTTATGTATGGCACACGTTGGAAAATATGGCCTATTTGGTTTGTTTGTTTCGTATTCATCGCTTTCATATTTTCTCGAAAAGAAGAATGGAATGGGTATAAATAATTTAGATTTTAAACCTCCAAATACTGCATTACCTGCTAATAACGATGTATCTTCTGCTAAATTCCTGTTTAGTGTATATCTTTTTGTACGCTTTTCAGATTCGTCGAGGTACATTTCGTCATAAATAACACCCCAATCATCGTGAAATGTTTCTACAATGAGATCATCCACACGCATAGTGATTGATTTGAATATATGTCTTCCTACTTGGTCTGCAAAATATTCATCGTTTGCATTATTTATAGATGGTAGAGTTAATGATATATACATATTGGATAAGAGATCTCCCATATTCCTTGGATTTAAGGTTACTTTAATCGTTTCTCCAAAAGGCCAATTTGGTTTGGCTGTACTTGGTTTGCTAACGTTTAAACTTTTATGAAACTTGGTAAAATGTGCGTGATTTTTAGAATCATATTTAAAGAACGATTTGTCGGGTTCGTCTGATAAAAGGTACGTATCTTGTTTACCTATGGCGTTCATTCGTAAAACGGCACCGGTATTTGGACCAGATGTATCACACATACTACTTATTATTTACAATTTTTTAAATATCATTGTACACGACTATGGGCCTGTTATGAAAATGTTTGTTTACGTATTTGTATAAACCTATGTACCATAAAAATACTTCTTTTCTGGATAACGATAAATTTCTATTGATAGTTTTGATTTTTCCAATTTCTCTTGATCTGAGAACTTCCTGAGATGGTGTACTACATGTTTTAAAACACGAATAACAGACTCTTTTTACTTTTAATTTGAAAAATTTCAAATACGTTTCGTTGTTTATTAAAAAAATTGGTTTTATTTTTTTATACTTTCTGATGAGTTCGCGTTTTTCTTTATTATCTGTTTTTACATATGGTTCTAAAGGACAGTTGCATATGAAACAATATCCTTTGCATTTAATATACATAAAAGATATACTATTTATTCTTTTATGTACTATAATGAAATTATACAACCTGATGGAAGATCAGTTATAGGTGTAAATCATAATTTAGAAAGACCGAATGTATTAGAGGTTTTATCCACCGATGAATCTCGACAAGTACAAGAACCTGAATATAAACTTTTTGAATCGATCGCGGTATATTGGTTAAGTGTGTTTTTAGTTTTAGGAAGTGTGCATTATGTAATTATGTATGATAATCTCCTAACTATACTTAATTGTTTAGCGTGTTTATTACCAATGCATAGTCTACAAAATAACAATATGTACGGTATGTTTGCATATACTATTTATGTTATGATTTCCATGGTATTAACAACGTTTTTAGGTTTATATGAATATATTTGGTATTATCTTGCCTGTAATTGTATAATTATATGTATTTTTTTAACCTCAGTGGTGAATTATATAAAATATATTAGGAATCGAAACCAAAACCAAAACCAAAATGAACACGTTGTATGAACAAAAAGATTTGGATATAGCCAAGGGTTTATATAAAAATGAGTTAGAAAAATGTGAACGGTTTGCGAGAAGTATTCATAAACTTAGAGAATCTCGCAAACAGTACGATGATAAAAGAGAAAAAAGTAAAATAAAATTTTTGGACGCTGTTCCGGAGAAACAAGTTCAAAATAGACACGTTAATAAAATGTGTCAGGCGATAACAACGAGTGGTAAAAGGTGTAATTTTAGAGCATCATGTGGCGTCTTCTGCAAAAAACACGTAGCTAAAAAATAAATGTATTGTTATATTAAATGTTAGATCAAGAAACTCTCAGACCTGTCATAATAGCCATGGCTCTTTATTTGGCAATTTCTCAAATTATCCCAGAACTTTTGAAGAAACCAACGAATATTAAATTTATCGATGATATTGTTGCTATGTTGATCGCACAAAAGGGATCACTTACTTCGGGTACCATTCTCACCGGACTTATCGTTTTTATCACCAATTACATTAACGACGAATTCTTGTAAAATGTTTTCTCTAGACGTTAACATTCGTGTTCTTGGATGATCCATATATCTTAGTTTTTTATTATACGCATCTTCCATAAACTCCATGAGTTGATTTGCATTTGGTTTACCCCAGGTCATACCGGCCTTGAATAGGAAATCATCTTTTACCAACTCCTGGCGTTCGCAATCAATTGTATACGGTGTTTTTATATATTCTGGTGCACCACCAAAGTCCGTGATAATAACTGGTTTATTTCGTAAAGCTGCTTCTACAGCCCCTAAACCAATACCTTCTGAACTTGAAAAACTCACATAACAGTCTGATTTTGCATGTATGTCTTCCATAACTTCATTTGATACTAGATCGTTTATAATTGTGACGTTTGGTATATTTATGTTTATGGGTTGTTTACACGTTGCTTTTACAATAAGTCGTGCATCTGGTCTGTTTAGACGAATAAACGTTTCTAAAATTTTGTTAAAGTTTTTCCTAGGGTCTAATACATTTCCAATGTGATAAAACGTGTATGGTCTGTTATCTGGTACATGAGCGTGTATTATAAAAAAATCGGTATCTGGAAATTGTTTTTTAAAAACTCTTTGACAAAATTCGCTTGGTACAGCAATTCTATCAAAAAGTTTAAAAAGTTTTCCGTAATCTTCGTGTACGGTTTCTGTTTCACATATAGTCATACACGTTACGTGTTTAACTTTACGTTTGATTTCCGGTATTTTGTCTAACCAGAATTGAACGGGTAAGGCGTAAATAAATGCTTTTTCACAGACGGGAATTTCGTCGTTTATGTCGATGCACTTACTACCAGGAAAAAGATCCATATATTTTCGCATTTGTTGCCCTATCCCACTTAAAGCTGTTGGTCCGATGAATAACATTTACTATAAAGATAATCTTTCTTTTATATATATTACGCGATGGACTCTGTTAGAGAACAAATTCAAAATCAACTTTCACGATCAAAAGTTCACACAGACGAACTTTATAGTATTATTAAACAAATTGCGGATCACATCGATCCACCAAAAGCTGTTCCCCTAGCTTCAGCACGAACCACTAAACCAGCCCCGGCCCCAGCACCAGCCCCAGCCCCAGCTCCAGCCCCAGCTCCAGCCCCAGCTCCAGCGCCAGCCCCAGCCCCAGCCCCAGCTAAGAAAACTGTTAAGAAGACAAAGTCAGCTTCTAAAAAGTAGGTTGAAGAGGTACGGGTTGTGGTTTAACTTTATTTTTTATGAAGTAAAATCCACCGCCAATTAATGCAATGCAAAAGGCGAGATAATATAAGGGGTATTTCTTTTTCTTTTCTTTTTCCATTTTTTCGATATCCTCCTTATCTGGAAGTTTTTTAACATTTATGTTGAGTTCGTCTATCTTCCCGATAAGATTGTGTAGTGCTTCGAGTATAAGAATTTCTCTGTTTATAGGTTTTTCTTTAACATCTATTGATGTAATTTCCAACGTCATGAACCATTCCGAATCTGGTTGTAATGTGACATAATTCCCGTTTCCCTGTTGTTCGTAAAATACAAAGTCGAGTTTTTGTATAGAGATGGGGTTAAATAAACTTGTTTCTCTATTAAATCCACGCCATTGTTTATCGTGTATTTTAAAATTGTTTGAACCATCAAATTGTCTTTCTAAAGGTATTCGAGTGAGTATTTGACCATGACGCTCGTCGAGAATCTGTGCGACTTTGGGTATATTTTCACATACGATGTCTATAAATTTAGCACCGTTACCAGCTCCACTACTTGTTGTACCAACTTGAGTAACGTAAAAATCAACAACTTTAAATCCACATACTTTACTCATGTCGGACACATGTGTGTTTGCTGTTAAATTAAGGTCGATTGAAAAAGTATTATTAGTACCCGTAACAAATTTTGAATCCACTGTTATGTACTGTACTTTTTTTGGTAATTCCTGGAGTGAAACCATCTTGTATTTAGTATATAAAAAAATAAACATAAATAATAGCAAATACAAACAAAAATGTTCCCTTTTTATTCCAGTGTTTGTAGGTTATTTCAAACTAGTATAAAAAATGTACCAAGTGATGTGTTCGATACACCTACTCTTTCTAAAACAGTTTCAAAAGTGTCTTTGATAGATAACGATAAAATAATGTTATTACCAGATAATAAATCTTCGGATAATTTGGTGTCTGTAAACGATGTCGGTGAACGTGTTATACTCGAATATTCCAAGTTTGACCCTTTATTTATGCATTATAGACCTAAGTCAAAAAAGATTAAAATTAAATATACACAATAAATAAATGAAAATATGGACTACATGCACTTACACACCCACGACTTTAAACTCGCTTTCTGTCAGGCAACTGAAGGGCTCTGCGAAGACGTTAAAAGGATTATATGGGAAAAATCTCAAAAATACGAATACGAAAATCTTGTGTGCCCGGAAACCCCGAAAAAAACAAGAGAAAGGCGAGATTCACAACTCCCAACTGAAAGACTCGAAACGTTGGTCGGAAAATGGAGAGAAAAGTGGGGCGAACCATAATGCTCTTTATAATCGTATGCAATTACTCGCTTACGAAGAATTTAATCACGAAGATTTTAAGAGAAGAGAATATGATTCGTATTCACTTGTTCTATATAGAACACTTATTGCAGAAACAACTTTACGGAGACGTAATTTGAAATATACAGCTATGTTTGGTGATAAATGGACAAATAATGATAATATACACGAAATACGTAGACGTATAAACGATTCTTTATGTGAGTGTGAAAGATTAAAAAACAGAGAACGTAAATTTAAGGAAAAATATTTTCAAGATCCTAATTATTTAATTAAGGGTATAGATACACTTTAGAAAAAACAAATATATGCTAAAACATGCACTGAGAGTAGTTGAAATAGCTATATGTAATATATTATTATACCAAGCATAAATAGAATATGATAGTAACCCTGTTATATTTACTATTATAAAATATGTACTGATATCGTCAACTTTTTTAGTATTATGAATTTTATATATTTGTGGTATTAAATTTATAGTTAATAAAGTGCTTCCTACCCAACCTAAAATGTCTACGATGTGCATATTATTTTAACTATATATTTTATAATGTATACTATGTTGAGTATAATAAACCCTGGTAGTAAAACACTTCGGATATCATGTCCTACAAAAAGGAAAGAAGGTATAGAGGAATATGAATATTTTAAATCTAAAATAAAAAAGTCAACATTACAATACGGTGCCATTGTATCAACCTACCATTTTATGTTCCATACACCTATTGATGGTATTTCTGCAAGTATTGGGACTGTTGCTTCGTATATTTATGTAAATTCACTTTCTGAGTATGTTGATAACATAGAACGTTCTTTCAATTTAAATAGAAGACTTTTAGTACCTACATCTCTTGCATTAGCCGAGTCCATGTGGAATTCCTCGGATTTTCCATTCGATTTTAATATGGGCGCAACACTTTTTGGGTTTTTGGTTTATAAAATAGCTTTTTATCAAATTGTTGCCGAGGAAATTTTAAAAGACAACGAAGACCTAAGTGAACTTGATCAAATGTAAAAAGTAAATTAAAAGAATAAAAATGTCTGTTTTTTATGAATTGTTGAAAAAAAGCACGAACCTTGTTCAAGTCGAAGAGATGAATGATCTCTTTTCATCCATTGCGAGTGATGGTAAATTGGATATGGAAATTTGGGGTCTTGAAGCTAATGATAGTTTCCCGGATAAATGTAATCCAAAACAATTTGATTCTCTTTCTTATATTGGATTGAGTAAACCGGATGGAAGGGAAGATCTTCGATTTGTTGAGTTCTTTTATGAAAATAAAGGGTGTGAAGGTATTATTGAACCCTTTTTTGAAATGTTATCGAAGAAATTATCTAACGATGGCAAAAAGAACATGATAATTGTTCCGCGTGTAATTCGTAATAAAACGAAAGAATTCTGGAAGATATATCTTAAAAAGTATTTTACAGATATTCAATCCGGTGAAAAATTTATTGCCAAGAATAAGATTCCTCCAGTTCTTGTATGGAACGAACTTACTAAAATCATGCCTTATAAGCCCGTTGAGGATGATGAAGATGTTGAATTTGATAATTAACGAGTAATTATCCTACTTAAAAAATAGTTTACACTATGTTATATAAATAAAAATGAATAATCTTACCTTTGAACTTATTAAAAATTGTACTACGCTCGTTAAACTCACGCACCTCAATGATCTCTGTAATAAATTAACCGATACGAATAGTGATGTATACGCATTACGCGCCGATTTTGGTTATCCCGAACACCTTATTCCTAAAAATAATAAAAAAAATCTCGCTTACATGGGTATTTCTAAAAATAAAGTAGATACGACTTACGGTCAAACACATTTTATTACGTTTACCCACGAACCTAAATTGTCTATACGCGATGCACCCGTTGGTATTTTGAGAAACATGTATAACATATACATGGACGAAAAAATCGAGGAACTTGTCGAGGATGGGTATAAAGAAGGCGAAAACTTTTCTGTTGAATTATTTCCACAAACTATTGACCGTAGAAACGTTGGGTATTGGAGATGGGTATTGGAGGATGATTGGGGTGTGAGCGATCAAATATCCATGAATGATCTTATTGATGATTACGAAATTAAAAGATACATAGATTGGGCTGATTTGTATAACATTTTACCCGAAAATATTGACGATATTGAACACCACGAGGCTGATGAAGATGACGAGGGTGAATATGATCTTGACGGTGATTTAACCGAGGAAGAAGAAGGTGAATATATAAGTGAATCGGAAACCTAAGTTTGTGATAAATGTAAAAAAACTAAAAACTAAAAAATAAAAATGCGACCAAACTGTCCCTACGAGAACTGTTATTGCAGAGCTGGTAAGAACGGATTCTGTTTAAAACATAAAGATATTGGCGAAGCTATCGAAGCTTTACTCTTACTTTCAAAAAGTATTAAAAATAAAAATAAAAATAAAAATTAAATTAAGTAATCATGTCTACGGAGAATGATACGAATACGCGCGTTATTCAAAAAATAATGACACTCGTGGACGATCATTCCGATGAATTGCCAGAAGGTGATTATTTAGAAATTTGTAATAAACTAAAAGATATGTTTCTAAATAGACATAATACTAGACGTCCGCGTACCTTACCTCGTAGTTTACAACAAAACCCAATGGATGTTATTTATGAACGATGTATGGTTCTTGTTAGAGAAAGAAAAAGATTAAAACGATCACTGAATCAAGTAAAAATAAAACACCGTATAACCGCGCGTGTAAAAAGAGAAGCACTCGATTCGTATTGTGATGCCCTAAATTTACCATACTGTGAGACTTTACAGGATTTACAAGAACTTGGACACGCTTCGAATTCAAATGATTTTTTTAAGGATTATATGAACTTAATTAATGGGTACCTTAGAGGTTTAAGGGAACGGTATATAGTTGAATGCGATAATATAGAAAATGAGATTTTGGTGTACTCAAATTTTGTTTGTGCAACACAACGTATTATAGATTCTTTTAATGATATTCAGTTAAATATTCCACCAATTCGGTAATAAAATGTAAAATATACACAAAAAAAAACCTAAGTCGATGTAAAAATATAAAAAAACTAAGTTATTAAAAATGGACGAGCTTACCAATTTAATGCGTTTAATTGACTTGAATTCCGAGGTAATCCCCGAAGGAAATTATCTTGAAATGTGCAACTCAATAAAAAAAGTACACGACACAATGTCTCGATCAAATTCGAATGACGATTCTGAATCCGATGACGATGAGCAATTTAGGATTCGCGAAATTATACGTCGTGATATACAAACGCCATTTTCAGCACAGAGAAGTAATAGACGTAGGTATTACGATACCGATGATGATTCAGAAGATTTACAGAATGCGGATGCAGATGCGGGTATTGAAGATCCATCAGGCGAAGACGACGACGTTTTGATGACTTCTCCAGAGGAAGCACGAGATTTATTGCGTTATGTTAATTCAGTTTTACCACATATAAACGTTCCTCGAGAAATTGCTGATGATGTTGGATTTCATAGGGAATTGCGACAGATTGAAATGGCTCACAACGAGAATGAATTACGAAGACTGGAACAAAAGATTATGGACGTACAAAGGACTATTCGTAAAACTAAGATTAGACAAAGAATTACTGCAAATGTTCGTAAAGACGCTGTTAAAAAACGAGCTCAAGAACTTAATATGAGATTACCCAGATACACTATCGGTGCTCTTTTGGATAAGGGACACAATGTAGGTAATGAAAGAGAATTTTACAAAACCTACCTTGATGAGTATAACGACGAAGTTGTAAATAAATTAAGCGAATTGAACGACGATTTAGTTGGTTTTCTTAGAGAAAAAGATTGTATTTTAGCGGAAATGAACGAGTTAGACGGTTAATTTAATTATCATTTAAATATAATTTTACACCATTTTTCATTAATATTACCGAAAGGTGAAAATTCAAACAAAACGTGTATTAATGCACCAACAATTATAAGTACACCTACCCCATTATATAAATATTTCGTTATTGCCCAGAATAATAATTGTAAGATAACACCTATCGTGAGTGCTTCGAGAAGGACTGTGGATACAGGCCGGATATTCATTTATAGTTTATAAATATTTTATTTGTACATTATATAAAATAGAATAATGTTATCGTCTAGAAATTTGGGAAATGCTGCACCAATGTTATTTTTCACATTGGCTTTGATTGCGGTTGGTATAACCATTGCCGTTGTTTTACCTAGAAAATCAAATTATTTTGATGATCTCGAAGAACTCGAAGAAAAATAAATATATTATTAAAAATTAATATCTCGTGATATATAAAATGATACCCCTTCTTATTATCATTCTATTAGTCATTTGGTTGATTATAAAAGTTAGACGCCAGGCTGAGTATTATAAGGTCGAGGGTTTAAAACTTTCGTGGGCTAATAAAGCCAACATAGAAGGTAACGTGTCTAAATGGATTTTTGTTTTAAAAGATAAATCGGGAAACGAAATTCATAGATACGAAAATAACGAGGCTGGAAACCTTAAAGACTGGACAAATGTTTCGGTCGACGTTATAGGTAAAAAGGAGTTTGATGAAAAGATTATTGGTGATAATACACTCGAAATTTATTATAACGACGCCGAGGAGAGTAAAAAACTTTATACAACGACCGTGAATTATAGTGAGAGTGATTTTACTGGAACTATAGATACGACTAATCTCGAAGAAGTTCAGGAGTTCAAACCAGCTTTTTCATATGAATTTATCATGAACAAAAAAAATCAGACTTTAGGAATACACGTTGAGTATATAAAACTTGATGGTGTTTTGGCGACAAAAGAACAAACGACTATACATAAACCACCTAATAGAAACAATAAACCTGATAATATGTTTAGTATTGGAAGTGGTACAGAAAATTACGCGGCATGGAACGCGAATGGTCATAATGTAGGTGATAAGATATTTACCATTGAATCCGATAAACAAATCGAAAAAATAGATATAGCATACACACGACCTCGATATGCACCTGGGTGGATAATAAAAGAAAATGGGGTTGCGAAGATTACAGAAACGTCTAATAGAGGTAATAACATGAATCCTAGACCAGTAGTGTATACTTATAATATAAAAGATGGGACTACGTCTTCACCAATTACAGAAATTCCTCATCAAATCGACGGTGGTTCCGATGGGTGGTGTAATCACGGGAATTCGGTTCACCAAGACGTTCCGGGGTGCGGGCGTATATGTTCTGATAGTAATACTGTTGGACGTAAAGATAAGGGTACATGGGGGTCGTGGAATGCTTATCCGGGTAGTGTTGATTGTCCAGACGCCAAGTTAGACCAGGTATGGAAAATGGAAGGGAATTCGAGAAAACTTGCGGTTGGTGATTATAGTAGGGGTCACGCGGCGCTGGATACGTCGGGGGGATTTAAATGGTACTATTACCGGGGTTCATACTTATCAGTCCCTTCTTCGTTTAATAATAAGAATTTTTCGGCGAGGTCGACAGGTATTACGAATTTTGCTAATAAATCAGTGGCGACAGGTGGGTATTTACCCTATCATGGTAATAAAAGTAATTATGGTGTTCGTTGGCAAGGTCGTTTTGTACCAAAACAAACTGGTGATCATCATTTCTGGACAGAATCTGATGATATGAGTTATTTGTACGTAGATTATAAAAAGGTTGTTGATAATGGTGGTTTACATGGTATGGTAAAGAAACATGGAAAATATAATATGACGAAAGGTAAAGAGTACCTTATCGAAATATTCTTTAGTGAAAAGGGTGGTGGTGACAACATTAAAGTGTGGTTTAAGGGACCGGGTATGAGTTCAGCCAAGCATGATTTTACTGGGTTTATGGTTAAGGATACTAAAATATGTTCAAGTGAAATGTTCGGTGGTAGAAAGAATAAAGGGATTACTGATTACAAACACTGTTTGGAATGTGCACATAAATGGGAACCTGGACTACATAAAAGATCAATAAATTGTGAAAATATATGGTTAGATGATTAAAAAATTCAAACATTTTTAACGTGAAATGAATGGTAAACATGTTTGAAAAAAATATAAATGTATTATATAAAATAA
>MDSX01062180.1_pt1 | contig 15246 bp, 16 predicted proteins | sample 811141 | NCBI WGS metagenome assembly MDSX01 (sample SAMN05326642, study PRJNA326480) | marine metagenome | isolation source: seawater | place: Atlantic Ocean: South East | collected 2010
AATAGTACCTAAATCCATTTTAGCAGCCTCATCAATAGAGTTGTTGTACAATGTATCTAACCAACTTTGTAAGGTTTCGTGCATAGCAGTACCAAATACCAAATGTATCGATGGGTCGAATGAACGATTACCATCCATATAGTTCAACTTCCATTGATGTGGGCAGTTGGCATACATTGTATATTGAGAATATGATACCTTAACATCATTGGGTTGGGGTTCTTTAACCCCAAAGGTAAATACGTTACTTATCTTTGATTCTTTCATATAGTTATATCTATTATTACAGTACTAATATACGAAAAATTATTCAATATACCAAATTTTAATGTTACCAAATTGTTAAGTTTTTGGAGTATATAAATTATACTTTAAGGTTAACTCATCACCTTCTTTGATGTCTACTAAAGCTATAATGTGGTAGTTACCACTTTCCTTTACATCTATTTTTAAGTTAGGAGTTTCACTATGATTGATAAACCCACCCAATGGTGTTCGAATGAATCCATTTTCTGATGCGATATTAATAATATGTGTTAATCCTAAATCTGTATCAGATTTAATATCTTCTACTGCAAATAATCCCAATCCTTCAATGCCAGATTGTTTGATTGTTACTTCCTTCGGAAGTGGTCGATACGTCATATGTCTACTTCGCCCACTTTTTTCTTTGAACTATCTGAGAGATAATTCCATATACTGATAAATCCTCATAGGTATCTTGTATATTCTCACCAACCTCATCTGGTTGTCCTAATACAACTAATTGTTTTAATCTCTGAATCTTATCGTTTTTTCTAAACCATAACCCAACTAAAGATAGTTTTATATCTTCATCAGATTCTAAATTAGTTCCAACCGAAATATTACCTGGCCCATAGTTCCTTTGTTTCTTACAAAAGGTTACATACATCTCATCTAATATCTTTTTGAACTCCTTTGTAGTTTCAGGATACAGTCGTTCACAATATTGAATTGCATTTTCTTTCTTATCTTCTTTAATAGTTCGTTCTCCATTGTGAACTACTTTTGTTTTTGCTTCTCTTAGTATTTCTGCCATATTTTATATTTAATATTGTTTTAAATCAAACTTCTATAAATTTCTCTTGTAATGCTTTTGGTAGTTCAAATTCAATTAGATTTTTTAATTCATCAGCACTATCTGCATATAATTCTATCGGAAAATCCGAATATTTAACCGGGTCTCCTTCTACATTATACTGAACTTCGTATATACCATAGGTGTACTCACCATCTTCCATTGGTACTTTCACTACTCTATAGTTCCAATAAGATGGGTCGTTAGGAAATTGCAGGCCTAACTCTAATTGATTTGGGTCTACTGACCCGGAATCTAATGTTTCTTCACTCATTTTAATAATTTTTTACTTTCTTTTTCTGTTAAACCGTATTTCATAAGAATGTTTACAATATCATCTTTGGATAGGATATCTAAGTAATCAATAACTTCTCTCTGAGATACCCCATACCAATTAGATAGATGTGATAACATTTCTTTATTATGTTTACCTACTCCTTTACCTTTGATGTATTTATCAAACGTCTTTTGTTTAGGTAGGTAATCAAAATATACCTTGTAAACATCTCTAGCAGATAACAACCCAATGGTGTATTTCTGTAGGATGTTTACAATAGGTAATAAATCTGTATTCATACTTAACCATCTATTAATTATGAAAGGTGAAAAGGTCTTCTTATCCATATCAGATAATGAGTTCCAATTCACTTTCTTTTCCTTAATACCAGATAGGTGTTCGAATATAGTTTTTGCTTTTGCCATTAAGGTAATAGTTCTTTAGGTAAAAACTTCTCCGATACATTCCCACACTCTGCACATCTAACTACAGGAATAGGTAACATTGATTTCTGTCCGTTTGGTGATTGAACCGCTGGAACTTCTTTAAACATTGTTACTTCTTCCCAAAAGATAGAATCACAATTCTCACAATGTACCGTTGGTAACTTTGTGGGGTCTAACTTCATCTGGGCCTGTGGTGGTCCTTGTTTAGAACCACCCATACCGATTACTTTTCCTTTACCTTTTCCCATACTTACTTATTTTCTTCTACAGATACTTTTCTGTAATCAGTTACTAACTTTTTTACTTCTCCAATAGCTTTTCTTGCTCTACCTTTAGATGCTTTAGTTGTACCATTGTGTTCTGTTTCGAATTCTACAAATAAATCTTTTATCTGTTCGAATAGTTCTTGTGATGTTGCCATAACGTTTTCCTTTTTTAAATTAATTATTGTTTTATATCGATTATTATTTCTAGCAACATTGCCATAATATTAATCTCTTTATCTACTACAGATGTATCTTTATACTGTGCATCTGCAATCTTCAGTATGGTATTACCCACTTTACCATTTGCGTAATCATCTACATTATCATACATAAATCTGTAAAATGGTGTAAAATCTTTAACCTTTGAATCAGCTATCACTTTTCTAACGGATGTAAATGTATCCTTTACACTTCCATTCGATGTTAATAAGTTTAAAACTTCATCCATATAGTTAGCTTGAATCGTTGATGTTTTATCAATCTTCAATTCACCCTTCACTACTTGTCTTTGAGCTGCGTTGAGAACTCTACGAATATCAGGATACCCACTATTCACTAAAGTTACCAAATCACCCATTTCATACTTCACCTCTTCAGAATCTAAAATATCTTTCATTCGAATTGCGACTTCCTTCTTTGAAGGTGGTGTAATTCCAAATGTTTGACATCTACTCTGAATCGGGTCAATCACTTTCTCTACATAGTTACAAGTCAAAATGAATCTTGTAGATGTTGAGAATGTTTCCATAAGATTACGAAGTGCCGCTTGTGCATTTGGTGTTAAGTAATCGGATTCATCTAAGATGATAACCTTCCATTTTCTAAAACCAATTGTTGCCGCGAATCCTCTAATCTTATCTCTTACTGCATCTACTGAGTTCTCATCAGAAGCATTTATATACATAACATCACAATCAATTTGATTTGTTATGATTTTTGCTAATGTTGTTTTCCCAGTACCCGCCTGTCCATAAAGAAGTAGATGTGGTACATCTTCATTCTCTATATAAATTTTTACTTTTTCTAAAATATGTTCATTACCAACATATCCTTCTAATGTATCGGGTCTGTACTTCTCTACCCATAATGTGTTTTCTTTTCTTATCATTTCTTATTTTTTATGAAATACAAATATTGGTTCAAATTTGTATGATTTACCATCATACTCTACTGCATTTTTAATACCACTTTTTGATGGGTCTAATCCAACCATTCGTGTCATTAACATTTTCAATCTACCTTTATACTCACATCCTAATTCTTCTAAGATATCAATTGAATCTTGTTCCAATGGATAGTAAGTACTTTCACCTATTTTAATATCAGCAATATTCCACAGAATATATCTATCATTCTTTAAATACTCATAGATTGTAGTTAGAGTTGGTTTAAGAAAATTATCTCTCCAATCCTCATACTCTCCATATGCTCTGAATGATTGTTTTTCATCTTGTGAATACTGTTCTCTATTAAAGTAAGGTGGTGATGTAAATGATATATCTAACTTACCCTTATACTTTTGAAACTCAGGATTGTTTTGAATCAACTCTGAACCATCTTGGAATACTTCAAATGTATTTGATTGTGATTTAACATCAAAGAATGATGTAAGTTTATCTGAATAATCATCAACACAATTTTTGTTATAGAAGTTTGCAACATACTCATATCTTGTGATACCTAACTCATCAATGAAATTATCAGGATTAGGGTCAGTACCAATATAATGAGTTTTCTTTCTACTACTCATTGCCCCTATGATTCTACCACCCCAACCTGCAGATGAATCGTAAATATTTAACGGTTCATCAGTATCGATATGTGATGTATAGTTTTCATAAATCCACTTTGCAGTTAATGCTGGAAAGTTTACCGCAGGTTGTCCACAACTTAGTCTGAATACTTGGATAATCTTTGGAAATATTCCTACTTCCTTTTCATACCAACGTATCTGATAAACATAATCTGTAGTTGTTCCCGCTTCGGATGTATGTGATGATTCGATTCTATCAATATTAGATAACTGAGTTTTGTTTAGATAACCATCATCTTTTAATTTCTGAACCTGTTCAGATGTAAGGTATAAGTTCTTTGAACCTATGTATTCTTGATTAAACGTACCATAGTTATCAATAGTACGTGTCTTAACTTTTGAAATCCAAATATCAAAACCTTTCCACCTTCCATTGAACACTTTACCATTATGAGCATCTTTAACGAAATCAATAGCACCCTGTCCATTCCAAAAAGGATTCTCATCTTTCTTATCAACTATTGAACGAGACCAAGAGTACATTGAATCTCTCTTAACCGCTCGTTTCATAATTTTAACAAACTTTTCTTCTAACTCTGGGTCTGAGAAATGGTCGTATATAGATAATCCACCATCTGCAGATTTACCTGTTGAAATCTTTGTTTTCAACATTGTTGGAAAGAATTGATTTACTACCGAAGCATCTTTGTTAAAATTCTTAATAATACCTAATGATAAATCATCCCCACTTAAATCCTTTTCCCAATAATCAGCAGGATTAGATTTAAGTTTTTTAAATTTTGTAATAATACCATCCTCATTCCTACCAATCACAGGCGGTGTCCCAAACACATCCCACTGCTCAGTAACTTCCTTTCGTAAAGTTCTGGCCCAATCAGTAAACTCACCATCAGTCATTTGTAGTAACTGATGATAAGTTGTATTTGATTGAAATTTGGAAAATTGTGACCGTTCGTAAAAATGATTCATTCTTATGCTTGTATTTGTACTAAGTAATAATCTGAAATGTAAGAATCAACTTCGAAGTGTAGGTGGGCCAATCCATCTGTTGAAATCTTTAAACTTGCTGTTTTTGCATCTCTGTTAGAATTTAGGATTTCTTTTAGGAAATCAGCGGAGAATGAAATAGGTGATACATTTCCATCACATTTACAATCTACGTCAATAGAAATTCTATTTGTGTTTATATTGGAGTGTCCAATGATAATCTGTCCTTTACCACCTTTACACTCAAATGTAAAGTTCTTTTCATCTGCCAAAGCACCTTTTGCTTTGTTGAATCTTGTGATAAATGTAGAATCAATTGTAACATCTACATTAAAGTTAGGTAGTTGTTTCAAATCTGGTACTACAGGAATAACAGATAAATCAGCCAACATATAAGTTGCGGATGTTCCTTTATCTGTTATATTAAGTGATGTTGTTTTACCCTCAACTTTAGTAGTTGATAAATCAATATCATTTTCTAATACTGATAACATCTTTGTGAACTTTGTGGTATCGTACACACCATAGCTACCTTGTTCAAAATCAAATTCTGATGTTGATACTGTTCCCAACACAGATTTATCATCTGATATAAAAGATGTAGTTAAGGTAGTTCCCTCTACATCCCACTTTACTGATTCGATAAGTCCAGAAAGATTATACTTTTGAACGAATCTGTTAATACGGTTTTTTTCCATAATTTACTGTTTTTTACTTATTATTAATTATTGTTATACAAATATACAAAAACTTTTTGAATTATCCAAATTAAAATCCAAAAAATTGTGATGCCTTTTTTAAATTAGGAGACGGCTTCTCCCATTTCATTGCTAAGTAGAAATCATCTAATTTGTTTTCTAACTCTTTTTGCCAGATTAACTCATAATCTATATACTCTTTTACTAAATCCAAAATCTCAGGTGGGTCGTTATAACCAGTCATTCCAACTGAATCCAATCCTAATGGATTATTCTTTAGATATACCCACTTAATCTTATCACCATCTTTCATCGGTTCATATTTGTAAGGTACTTTATAGTAATTAAGTAATTGATTATATGTTAAGGCGGCCTTTACGTGAGCTGGTGTACCCTTTTGGAATTCACCAATTGCCTGTTTCTTAAAGGTGTATTTACTCATACCCTTAACTGCTGAGTTCTTTGCAATATCGATGAAGTTTCGTTTAGTCATCTCATCTCTCTTAGTTAAGATGTACTCATCTATATTAGTTTTATCTTCATCTTTAAGAATATCCATCAACACTCTCTCCATAACTTCTTTGAAGTAAGTTGGGAATGATGAACGTTTTACATCCAATCCTTTTACATCCAACTTATCACAATCTACAGTATTATCATTGATAATCCATTGTGCATATCGTTTCTTAGATACCCAAAACCCACCCTTAGCGATGGTTTCTTGTTTAATATCAAATCGATGTGAATGAATGTTGAACATTTTCAATGCCATAGCATCATACACCTTGTTGATATGTTCCTCAACCTCTTTAGCAACTGATAGAATTGCAGGAATCATTTGTTCATCTGAGTTTACATCAATGTTAGGATTCCTTGCCTTTACTAATGGAGTTGCTTCATAGAATACAGAATCTGTATCAACATAGATATTGTAATCTTTTTCTTCTCCAATGTTTTTACTATAGTATTGATTAGCAATCTTCTCAGTTGTTTTAATTACAGTTTGACCTGTAAGTGTTACTGCCTCAGCGTTATCAATATCATAGAATCTGAATGATGGTAATCCCAATACACCATAAAGGGAATTCAACATAATCTTTTGTACCAACTGTCTTTGAGCAAAGAACTTATATTTCTCATCATTACCAGCTTTACCAAACTTCTTCATTTGGTCTTTATACTCTACCCTCTTATCAAACCATACATTGAGAATCTCAGGTATGATACCAACCTTATCCGTTCTATAAAGTACACCGTTAGAAGCTACTGATAGTTTCTGTTGGTCTATAAAACTCATAAAGTTTTCTTTTGGTATTGGGTTGGATTCATTACCCTCATTATCTATGATTGAATAACTTTCTAACTCACCTTTCATATGAGATTCAGCTGAATATCCTTTTACCTTACCCATCTTAGTTTCAGGTGAGATATTGATACTCATAATAATAGATGGATATAGTGATGTTAAATCTAAATCATAAACCCATTTGTAAAGACCTGGTTTTGGTTGTTTTACATATGCTCCTATGAATTTATCTTCACCATCTGAACCATCATCATTCTTAAACGCACGTTTTGGTTTATTAGGAGCTACTCTACCATTCCTTCTTAGGAATGTTAATATCGCACCTTCTAACCATTTTGATGAAAATAGAAAATCCTCATAGAATACGTGTCCTGCGTGACAGATTGCTCTGGCCAAATCGATGAACTGTAGTTTCTTATCCATATCAACTACTAACTCTACATCAACTAAGTTGTACTCACAAAACTTCTCAATATCATCTCTGAATAATTGGTCTAAGTTTCCATCATACTCAATCTTACCTCTACTCAATTCTTTTTGAGCCACCGTATCTAAACGATAATTAGGAAGTTGAGTATATGTAAAGTTCTTATAAAGAGCGATGTAATCCAACGCAGATACTCCAGCGATTAGATATCTCTTACGATATTTGTTCCAATGAACTTTACCGATTGGTGATAATCTATTTGCTTGTTTAGTACCTAATACTCTTTTCAATCTGTTGTAAAGATAGGTAACATCAAAGAAATCAATATTCCAACCAGTTATAATAGTAGGTGAAATCTCTTCCCAAGCATTTACAAATGCAATTAACATATCCTCTTCAGTTCTGAATGAACGAACCTTAGCTCCTTTGATAGTTTTATCTATCTCTTCTCCATCACTAATTACATATACATGATAATCGTTAGTTGCTGAATCGTGGAATGCTACAGATGTCATAGTATTCTTTGCCTCATCTGTATCAGGTAAACCACTATTCATTTCTACCTCAATATCAAATGTTAAGGTAACGTGTCCTACCGATACTTCATCAGAATCACCATACTCATCTATAAGAAATCTAGTAACCTCATTTACATCTGATTCATAAAGTGTAAGGTTATCTTCTTTATTCCAAAAATTAATCTTCTTTAACCTCTCACCATGTATAGATTCATGTGAACCATTTCCATCTCTGTAATATGCATAGTTTCTGTACTTCTTTGTAAAGTAACCTTTCATATCATCCCAACAATGGATGATTCCTTCATTTTTCTCGTAATATAAATTTTGATACATTAATTATTTTTTAGTTCTTTGATACAATATACAAATTATTTTTGTAATATCCAAATTTTATAGTAATGCATCTAAATGTTTTTGTTCACATTCTATATCCATAATAATGTGGAATCTGTAGTTATCAGATTTGTTCTCTACCCAATGTGGTTTTCTTTTATCCATATAATAATAGTTACCAGTCTTCAATCTATGGTCGATTTCCTCACCATCCAATTTAAGTTGAGTAAATACACAATCATCATCTACCTGAATTGGATAATGTATTCTTAAAGATTGTCCTACTTTTGGCCCATTCTTAGTTTTATACCCCCAACTATCGTTACCTCTATCAGTATGCCTCATAATTAATCCATTCTTAGGTTCTACTCTCGTTATAACCAACCACGTACATTTACCTACTTCAGTAATTGCATCAACAACCTTTTTTAGTTTAGGTAAACTTTCTAATATTTTCCAATCAGTTTCAGATTCAGGTCTAATAGGAACTATCTCAATAGTGTACCAAGTCTTTTCAGGACCACCATAATTTCCATTAATACCATCGTATGACCAAGGGTTTATTGCATCTTGATAACTCTTCACCTCTTCCACCAACTCAGCACATTCGGATTGAGTCAATGATTGAAAATTCATTTTCTTAATAGTAATATCTTCGTATTCGGAAACACCAGGTTGATACTTACTACCAATGTAGTATAACCCTCTAACTTCAGAACCAACCGCAGTAATCTTAGAGGATAACCACTTCGCACCCATCTTTTCCATTACTAACTTATCTGATGGCAATTCCATATTGATTTCTGTAAACCAAATATCAATTGGGTCTACATCTATAAACTTGTTATATGAATCTGTACGATGTGTATAGATGTGTTCAATCATATCATCCAAATATTCTGTTTGATATGCGAATCTGGTTATCTGTAAGTCACCCGTTTGGATAGTTCCTACGATATCATCTGCGAAATCTTTTATACCTCTTTTACCTTTAGATTTCTTCATAAAATAGGCCCATAACAAATTCCCATCATTATCTTTTTTAGTGTAGTATTCACCATTTTCATTAGAATCAAATATGTTCTTCCAATTAACTTTTTTGAAAGGGTCTAAGTTCTTTTCTTTAGTTGCGATTGGTTGATTCTGATGTTGTGTTGGTACATCATAATTTTGAAAGAAGTTTGCTTCAATCTTTAACTGTTCTTTTATTGTGTCTTTTATATCTGCTGTTTTCATATTATTTTATTTTTTCCAAATCCACACAGGTTCACAAAATGTTTTACCTACGTTTTCATCGTGTTTTCTTAGTTCTTCTTCGGTATATCTGTGTCTATCTTCTTCGATAACCAAACCTGCTCCTACGGAACCAGGTCTTTTGGCCATTTCCATACCTAAACAACCTTCGTAAGTACCACCCAAAGATTTAATAAAATCATTCATTGGATTTGTGATTTCTAAGTACTTTCTTTCACCACCCGATGAACCATATACATCTGCAATGTTTATCGCCATATAACCACCTTTTTTAATTGATGGCCATATTTTTTCTAATGTTGCGTGTAGGAAGTTCTTATTCCATTCATCAATTGTTTTATATCTAACCCAACTTTGAGTATCATCGTATGAATACCTCTCTACTGAAAAGTATGGTGGTGATGTAAATACCATATCAAAGTGATTCTCATATGGAGTAAAATCAAAATCTTCAGCAGGTGTACAATGGAATTCCCACTTTTTATCTTCTTCAAAGAATCCTAAGTGTTTGTTATAGAACTCACCCTGCATTTGATATAATGGATGATTCTCTTTACGTGGGTCTAACCCGACATAGTGTTTAGTGTTTGATGCACCCATAAATCCAGCGAATCTATCACCCCAACCTGCACTAAAATCTAATACGTTCTCAGATTCCATCATTTCATAGAATACTTTTGCTACGTTTGGTTTGAATGCCGAACATATATACTTTCTTAAACTTAAACAAACTCTAAGTTCGTTTCTCGTTACCTTTGGAAACTTTAGAGTGTACAATCCACCCATAAGTGTTACCATAAACTTTCTCGTTTCCCAAGTTCTCTTTGGGCCAGGTGATACTGTTCCATCCACACCCCAACGGTTTTCTTGTTGGAAGTAGTTTGATGCATTATTACCTGAATTTAATCTACGGATATATTGTGGTTTACCTCTGAAGGTTAGTGGATACGTTGATTCACTTGCCTTTCTCTGAAACCACTCATCTTCTCTAAGTAATTCATTCCACCTAATACCTTTAAGTTTCATAAAATCTTTATAAGCATCCAACTCAGATAATTCTGCAGTTGGTAATGGATAATCCATAAGGACATCCGCTAAACATTCCTTTACTTCATCCTTCGGAAATGTTTCTTTGATATACGTCCATTGTTCTTCGTTGATTGCGAAGTATGGCTCCATATCTTTAAATTGTTCAAAATACTTTTTAGTTTCACTCATAATGTCTAATATACAAAATTATTTTTAATTATACAAATATTTTCCACCTATATTCCAAAAAAGAATATCACCGTCTATTTGCTCTATATTGTTTTCTAACCAATGCCATTGTTTTATATCCCAAAACTGATTACATGGAAATGGTGTTTCATACCAATCCATTCTATCATCAAAATCATATTCTGATTTACGAATATTAATTGGTAATTGTCCTAATCCGTTTTTAATTAACATTTTACTAATAGAACTATTTGATGATACACAAGTTGTGTAAATCTTTCTATCGGTGTTTGGCCAAAATTCTTTTAATTCTTCCTCAAAGAAACCTTTTGCTAATCCTGAAAGTGATACACCACTTCCACTTGATACTATCAGATTTTTAAAATGTTTATATGGTTGAATTCTATTTTTTAGATAATCTTTATAAAAATTATGGTCAAATGCATATGGTAACATCTGCCACCCCTCTTCTCTCGCTTGTTTTTTAAGAGCATTATACATAATGGCCATCATATTAGGTCGTATTGGGTTAAACTTACAGTTAGGGTAATTCTCTTTAACCTCACTTAGTAATTGTTTTGATATTTTTTTAGAATCTGGATGTGAATAATGAAATTCTATACCCAAATCTTCACATACGGCAGCAAGTGTCCACCCACTCCAACTTCCATCTACTGATAAGTGGGTTAGTGGTTTGGATTTATCAACGTACTTATCTACCAATTCGTAAATAGCGGCCATTTTACCCCAAGGTGGTAAATTAGTACCATCACCCATAAGGTCATCTCTCTTTACCCAAACACTTCTACCTTTTATAGTATATTCTTCTAACGGTGTATCTTTATTCAATCCTAAAACCATAAATTATCTAATCTTTTCAAATGTGGGTCTTTAACATTATTATCTAAACAATCATCTATAATCTTTTTAAGATTATCTGCAAACTCCACATTAACATAACCACCTAACTTACCTTTAGAATCTTTGGGTTGATTATACTCCCACGATGTATGTTCGTAATATCTTATATTTTTTTGTGATACTAATGTACTTCGTATATCTGATGATAACATATCAAAATGTCCTACCTTTAGTTTACCAGATGATGAAAACTCTAACAACCCACCATTATCAATCACATCACCTCTGGCGATAGATATAATAGTTACTTTGTTCTGAATCTTAGAAAATAAAGTTCTATTAAAGTAATTTTTAGTATTTTTATTCAGAGGCATTGTAATAACAATAGTTTTACAGAACTTTAAATATCTATCAATCTCTTTTTGTTCTGTTTTACTATTAACTACATTGAAATTACCAATTCTACTTTGAACTTCTTTGGAAATAGAACCATTCCCAAATATTAGAACTGCATCATCATCTGTAATCTTATTACAAATCCACTCACCACAAGGTTTAGCGGTTGGTGCTGTTGCAACTACACCCACATTTCGTTTTCTACATTCTTCGATATTAACTGTATCAACACCATGTGCTCTACAAACAACCCATTCTAAGTTTTTATATCTATCTAATGTTACTTTACCTACTTTACTGAACTTTGTAGATATTAACTTTACGTTATCTACATTTTCAGTATCAACCTTACCATACGCACCTAATACACTAGCTGATGGAAATCGTTCTAATACGACTGGTGTTATGTCCGATTTGTCTTTTAATATAATGTTTTGGTATTTCCCCATTTACGAATAATTTTTCAAATATTGATTCTAACTTTTCTTTTTCTTTTTTGAGATAATCAGTATGTGCTCCAACTTGGAATGTTTTTTTCTTTCTCCATAGTAACTCATCTGAAATCTCACCTTCAAATGCTTTTCTAAGTACATACTTCATAATTTTACCACTACCACCATTTTCATCTCTATATTTAGTTGGTATTCGTAATCCGAAATCAATCAACTTTTTGTTTAAAAATGGTGTTCTTAGTTCTACCTTACCACCATACATCATTGCTTTGTTGGTTCTAATAAGGTTTGTTTTATGTAGATTGTTTAATAAATTAACTCTACGTTTATGATAATCTAATGGAACTGGCCAACAGAATCTAAACACATCACCATATGATGCGAATATCTCATCCGAACCCTCTCCACCGAATACTACCTTATACCCTTTATCTCTAACTTCCCAAGATAAAAATAGTTGAGCTACTGATGGAGATATTTGAGTCCACTTATGTGTTTCTGATGCCCATATGGATTCTTCTAAATAGTTTTCAACATCAGATTTTGTGATGTTAACTTCATGTAGTTTAATTCCGAACTCTTTTGATGCGATTCGAGCATAATGTAAATCATCTTTTCGTTTTAGATTCTTTTCACTCTGTACATTTACAACAAACGATTCTATATTTGGTATTTTTTTGGAAAGTAGATATGTAATTACAGTAGAATCAATACCACCACTTAGGATAGTACACACAGGTACATCGGCTATTAATTCATCATCAACTGCTTCTTCTAAATACTTTCTAAATTGTTTCGCATAATAATCAATTCCCATATCTTCACCCTCAAATTCCACTAACTGTTCATCGGTGGTTGGATAATATTCAGGAGTTTTAAAAGAGAAATATTGTGTTTTATTTAATACTCCCAATTTATTATATGTTATGAATGTACCAGGTTCTACTATATTTATAACTTCTTTACTTTTAAAGTCAGAATTAAATTTAGAACCCTTATCTATATTGTAGTATGGTAAATTCAATGAAGTGGTTAATCCTTTTATCTCAGATGAGAATGCAATATATTGACCATCGAAGTAGTAGTACAATGGTAATCTACCAATAAAATCTCTACCCAAAGTTAGATTATCTTCTTCCTTATCATAAAATGCAAATGAAAACATTCCTTCGATTTCATTCAACATCTCTGTGAGATTATCTTTGTATTCAATTAAAAAGTATAATAATAATTCTGAATCAGAACTATCTGTTTTAAACTCATACTTCTCTCTTAGAGATTTATCGAATTTCTTAAATGTGGATTTCCACAACTCACCATTAAATGCCAGATAATATCTACCATCCGATGATATCAATGGTTGATTTGCTGATTCTGATAAATCTTGGATTGATAATCGGTTATGGGTCATATACATATACCCATCATTTGTTTTAAATTCAAAAATAGTATTACCATCCGTTCCTCTATGAAACATAGATGTTAATCCATTCTCTACTTCGCCAATATCTTCAAAGATATTACCACCTAATATACCACACATACATAACTATTTATTTTACTAATATACAACTTTTTTTTGAATTCTCCAAATTTTATCTAACTTCATTTAGATAAATCTGTTTCTGTTGAACTCCTACAAATCGCTTAACTTCGGTAACACCATCTACCAATATAACTGTTGGGATGTTTCTAACACCGTATTTTTGGGCTCTTTCATAATCTAAATCAACATCAATCTTTTCTACTGAGATTTGAGATGATACTTCATTCATAATAGGTGATAAGCTCTTACAAGGGCCACACCATGCTGCTGAAAAATATAAATATTTCATTCTTTCTTCCTTCTTTTAGTTAAACAATCTATACAACTTTCTGTGAGTGGTAAACATATTGGAATTTCCTTTCCACAACGTTTACATATTTTTTTAAATTTACCCATCACAACTTAAACAATCAGGGTCCATCGCCTGTTGAGCAATATCACCCCTTAATACTGATTCTGTTCGAGTGTAGTATAAAGTTTTTACACCCTGCTTCCATGCTTCGAAGTGAACTGTGTTCATCCACTTCGGAGTTGCCTCTGATGGGAATGCTAAGTTCAACGAAACTGATTGGTCAATGTATTGTTGTCTAACACCAGCTTGTCTAACTAACTCTAATTGGTTAATCTCTTTGAATGTTTTAAATACATCTTTTACTTTATCACATTTGGTAGTATCAATATCACCATCTATTTCAGTTAGTTTACCATCACAATATACCCATTTATCTAATTCTTTGATATCTTGTACTGAACCACCATCTGCCATAATCTTATCCCAAGTATCTTTTGTATTGATACCTGCTTTTCTAAGTGCTTTTTCTAATTCTCTATTCTTTCTAATGAAAGTACCCTTTGCAGTTTGTTCGGTAAATACGTTTGCCGCCCAAGGTTCTATACCCGGTGAAACGTTACCCGCTAACTTAGAGTTGGATACAGTTGGTGCAACTGCTCTTAGGTGAGTGTTTCTGAATCCACTATCCTTACACCACAATGGTTCACCTAATTCTGAAGCCATCTCTCTACTTGCTCTTTCTGATTCAATCTTTAGTTGTGAAAAGATTCTACGAGTTTCAAACTGAGCTGGGAGTGAATCAAATGGAATACCTTTTTGTTGTAGATATGTATGCCACCCTAATACACCCAATCCTAATGCTCTACCTTTTTCTGCTGAACGTACTGCATTTTCAAATCCTCTCATATTCTTAGCTCTTTGTAAGAACTCTGATAGAATACCATCTAAGAACCAAGTAGCGGTATAGATTAAATCGGTATGTTTCCACTCATCATACTTTGATAGATTAAGTGAAGATAAACAACAAACGAATGAATGTGATTCATCTGTATGTAGTGTGATTTCAGAACATATGTTAGTCATATGAACTTTC